>Ga0247833_1005524_pt1 | contig 14654 bp, 10 predicted proteins | sample LaCruzMarch2015__7_FD_187117 | JGI IMG/M metagenome (GOLD analysis project Ga0247833, IMG submission 187117) | Freshwater microbial communities from meromictic Lake La Cruz, Castile-La Mancha, Spain - LaCruzMarch2015_8m | ecosystem: Environmental > Aquatic > Freshwater > Lake | place: Spain...
CAGGCCTATTCGGCGACCGATGGAGGCCGGCCCTCGGGTGGCTGGACGGCGGAGACAGCCGCTGCCTGGTCGGCTGAGCAGCCGCGGGCCGCGGCCGCAGGCGGCCAGACAGGTCGCGGCAGCGAACCACAGAGCGTGTTGGTCAGGCGAACGGCCGGCCCTGCTGCCGTCTCGTCAGACGCTGATGCGGCCGGAGATCCCACGGGCGGCCGCAGCCTGTTGGCATCGACCTCAGCATCAGGGGGACACACTCTAGGGGGACACGCTCTCCCCCTGACAGCCCAACCGCCCGGCGGGCCCCAGCCGCTGGAATACCGCGGCCGGCCCCTGCAACTCTCGCGGTCGCGCCGCTTTGCCTGGGATTACGAACTGCCGGCCGAAAGGCCGAACGCGACCCGCCTGCGTGTCGAACTCTGGAGCACTCGCGATGGAGGGCTCTCCTGGCAGAAGACTGCCGTCGACGACGATGCTCAAAGCCCGATCAACGTCGTGTTGCCGGCGGCGGGTCTCTACGGATTCAGGCTGGAGATTATGCCTGACCTGCCGGATGGCACTTCGGGCCCGATGCCGGGCGATGCGGCAGAGAGCTGGATTGGCATCGACGAAGATCCGCCGCACGTCGAACTCCTCGGCGCCGCCCGGCTGTCAGAGGTCGAGAACAGCGGCATCGTGATCCGCTACACATCGCGGGATCAACTGCCCGCGCCGAAAACTGCCCGGCTCCTCTTCTCACCGAACGCCGAGGGTCCTTGGGCCACGATTGCCACCGAGGTGGACAATCAGGGTGACTACCGCTGGCAGCCGGATCGGGTGACACCGGCCCGTGTCTATCTCAGGATCGAGGTCGCGGATGCCGCGGGCAACGTCGGAGCGGTCACGAGCCCAGAGCCCGTGACGGTATCGACCACCCGTGTCATCGGCCGACTCGGTGGCGTCCGGACGCTCCCCGCCGCGCCGTAGTGCCAGAGGCATGACCTCGGCCCGCGACCCGCTACACTGACGGCTCCCCTATGGAGAGCCATGTTCGTGCCCAATCCGGTCAATGCCCTCGAGATTCTCCAGCAGCCCGCGGGCTGGTCGGCTGGCACGCCGTCGCTGATCGCACTGGTCGGTGACGAGCCGTTTCTCGCCGGCCACATGCTCGCGCTGCTCCGCGACCAGCTCTGCCCCGACGAGGCCGACCGGGCATGGGCCTGGCGGGAGTTCTCCGGCGACGACACCCTCGATCCCCGCGACGTGTTCGACGAGGCGGCCACGGTGCCACTCTTCGCCGGCGCCACCCGTGCAGCGGTGGTGCGATCGGCCGAGGGTTTCGTGACGGCGGCCCGGGAGACACTCGAAAAACTTGCCGGCTCTCCACGGGGAGCCGCCGGCGGCCGGGGGCTCGTGATCCTCGTGTTGAAGAGCCTGCCAACGAACACCCGGCTCGCCAAGGCGGCGGCCCAGCACGGTCTCGTCGTCGATGTCTCGATTCCGCCGCGTACCAATCTCGCCGCATGGGTGCGGCAATGGTCGCAGTCGCGGCATGGCATCCAGCTGGCGGCCGCCACGGCACAGCGGCTGCTCGAACGTCTGGGCAGCAATCTCGGTCAGATCGATCAGGCGCTGGCCCGCCTCGCCGCCGCCACCAATCCGGCTGCCAAGAAGTCGGTCATCCAACCCGAGGCGATCGACGACTTTGCCGGCAGCCCGCTGGAGCGGACCGCCTGGGGCATGATCGATGCCGCCGCAACGGGCGATGCCCGCGAGGCCATCGCCCAACTCGCGGCACTCTTGGCAGCCGGCGAAAATCCAATCGGCATCAGCGCTCAGACCGCCTCCGTGCTCCGCAGGCTGTCGACTGCGGCCCGACTGCTGGCCCTGCCTGCGGCAGGGGGCCGGCCCGCTGGTGTCGACCAGGCGCTGCGGGAGGCCGGCGTGGCCGCGTGGCCAAAGGCACTGTCACAGGCCCGTGAGTCGCTCGGGCAGCTTGGCCCCCGGCGGGCACGGCAACTTCCGACGGCACTTCTGGATCTCGATCTTTCCCTCAAGAGCGATGCGTCGCGGGGCCTGCGCGCCCGGCTGGCCTTGGAGCGGCTCTTCTGCAAGATGGGCCGGCAGGCGGCCGCCGCGCGGCGAGTCTGACGGCCGCCGCTGCAGCCACACGAGCCACCGCCCAGGAGCCGATCCATGAATTTCGAGAATTCCGAGAATCCCAAGTATTCCCAGAATTCCGGGAATTCCGATTCCCTCACCGACCCGCATGACCGCTGGGACAACCCGCTCGCCTCCCGATACGCCTCGGCCGAAATGTCTCGGCTCTGGAGCGACAACAACCGCTACAGACTCTGGCGGCAGACCTGGCTGGCCCTGGCGGAGGCGGAGGCCGAACTGGGCCTGCCCATCTCGGCTGCGCAGATCGCCGAGATGCGGGCCCACCTCGAGCCGATCGACTTCGCGAAGGCGGCCGACTACGAGAAGAAAATGCGTCATGACGTGTTCGCACACCTGCACACCTTCGGGGATGCCTGCCCGCTGGCCCGCCCCATCCTCCATCTCGGGGCGACGAGCGCCTTCGTCACCGACAACACCGACCTGATTCTGATCCGCGAGTCGCTCGATCTGATCGCTTCCCGGCTGGCGGTGGTGATCGAACGGTTGGCGGATCGCGCGATGGAGACCCGCGACATGGTCTGCCTGGGCCGCACGCATCTGCAGCCCGCCCAACCCACCACGATCGGCAAACGGATCTGTCTCTGGATCCATGATCTGCTGCTCGATCTGGAGGAGGTTCTGCACCGCCGCCGGCTGCTTCGCGCCCGCGGCGTGAAGGGCACGACTGGCACGCAGGCCAGCTTCCTCGAACTCTTCGAGGGCGATCATGCCAAGGTCCGACGGCTCGATGAGGCTGTGTCGAGAAAACTCGGCTTCGACCGCTCCTACGACGTGACCGGGCAGACCTATTCGCGGAAGGTGGATTCGCAGGTCGTATCGGTGCTCGGGGGCATCTCGGAATCGACCCACAAGGCAGGGAACGACCTGCGGCTCGCCGCCGCATGGGCCGAACTCGAGGAGCCGTTCGAGTCGGAGCAGGTCGGCTCCTCGGCCATGCCGTACAAACGCAATCCGATGCGGTCTGAGCGGATGTGCGGGCTGGCGAGGTTTGTGATGGGGTTTTCAGCAACCACCAGCCAGACTGCGGCCGTGCAGTGGTTTGAGCGGACGCTTGACGACTCCGCCCCGCGCCGGCTCGTGCTTCCGCAGGCCTTCCTCGCCACGGATGCCCAACTCGTGATCTTCGCCAACATTGCCGGCGGTCTGGTCGTCTTGCCCGGAGCGATCCGCCGCAACCTCGAACATCATCTCCCCTTTCTCGCCAGCGAACGGCTGCTGATGGCCGCCGCGAAGGCGGGGGGCGACCGCCAGGAACTCCACGAGGCGCTCCGGTGCCACAGCCACGCCACCACGGCGCGGATGCGCGAGGGGCATGACAACGACCTGATCTCACGGCTCGCCGCAGACCCGCTCTTCGCGGGCATCGATCTGGTGCAGGCGATGGACGTGCCGGGGCTCGCCGGACGGGCATCCGCCCAGGTCGAGGAATTCATCGCGGGCCCAGTGCGGACGGCGCTTGCTGAATGTCCTGACCGGGCCGCCGAATCGGCCCTGCGGGTGTGACGCCCTCGACTTCGTGGCCACGAGTTTTCAACGTGTGGAATCCGGCACCGATCCACGGCACGTTAAAAACTCGCCCCCACGGGGGGAGCCGCATGACGTTCCGAACGGGATTGGGTCAGACGCGGTCTTGGTGCCGCGACTTGCTGCGGTTGCTGCGGCAACCGGCACACAGGCCGGCGATGATCAGCCGGTGGCTCCGGGCACGAAACTGGTGCTGGCCGGCCACCGCATCACAGATCTTCGCCAGCTCATCGCTCGAGAATTCAATCAGCGTCTGGCATGAGGTGCAGTGGAGATGGTCGTGCTGCGGATAGCCATAGTCGTGTTCGTAAACGGCCCGGCCGCCGAGCACCATCTTTCGCAGCAGCCCCGCGTCGACCATCTCCGTGAGCGTTCGGTAGACCGTGGGCCGGCTGGCCTTGGCCCCTTCCGGCGTCCGGCGGAGATTGGCTAACAGTTGCTCCGCATCGAAATGCTCATGGTGGCTACTGACATGATCGACGATCACCTGCCGCTGCCGGGTGACCCGCTTGCCCCGGGTCTGAAGAAACTCCGTGAACCGTTCGCGGGGCGTCAGCGCGACGTCAACCTTGCCCAGCGAGAAATCGGATGCGATGGCCATATCAACGCTTCCCACCAGACAACACCACCTGAGGACACGTGTAGCGACCACGACAACGCCGGCCACGAAAACCAGAAGGACGGGGTGGTTCTCGCCTTCCAATTCTAGCCTGCCCGGAGGCGTCTGTCACTCAATGCAGACAGCCGGGCCGTTGCCGGCCCGGCTGGTGCGTAAGACTGGATGGTTCAGCGAGCCTGATGTCAACCGAGTCGGTCGAGCAGGCGGTCGAGCGCCACGTCGAGTTTCTCGGCCGTGTCATACGACCCATCGGCGATGGCCGCCCGGATCGCGTTGACGCGATCGAAGCGAATGTCGCTGGTCGAATCGGCCGAACGCACGGCATCGACCGACAGTGTCACTGAATCGTGCACCTCGGTCACACCCTGCTGCATCGCGGCCTGAGTGCTCTGCGCGGACTCGACGCCCTTCACGGCGTTCAGCCCCTGTGATCCCTGCGTCGAAGTGACACCCCAGATGTTCATGTTGGCTCTCCTTGGCGAAACCGGCAGATTGAACTTTGAATCCCTTTGCTCCCCCGTCTGCTCCGCTTCTACGCCGTTGCCGGCCGGAAGGTTCGAGGGTTCATCGGTTCTTCAGAATTGGATGCTGCCTGTTGCTTTCTGACGTCCTGGAACTCTTGCTATTGTTGCCGCGCTTCCGCGTTTCGGCGACACCAGTCGCCGAACAGCAGCCGGACAAAACGCCCGGTCGCCGCGACCAACCTTTTCTCATCGACAAACCATGGCCACACACTCAAGTAAAAATCGATCTGCCTTTTTTTGCTAGCTACCGGCCCCAGCGGACTGTATTCCGGCCGGGCCGCAAGCCTCGCAGCCTACCCAGACCGCCCGCTTGGTTCTTAGCCGAGCGCAAACTCCACCTTCCGCCGATCAAGCTGGTTTTGGAGCCGTTCCACGATGGCTGAGTGCATCTGGCTGACACGGCTCTCCGACAGGTCGAGCGTGGCACCGATCTCCTTCATCGTCAGTTCCTCGTAGTAGTAGAGGATGATGATCAGCCGCTCGTTCCGATTGAGACCCTTCGTGACCAGCCGCATCAGGTCGGATTTCTGGATCCGTCGGGTCGGATCCTCCCCCTTCTTGTCCTCAAGGATGTCGATCTCGCGAACATCTTTCGAGCTGTCTGTCTCGCACCACTTCTTGTTGAGGCTCACGAGGCCCACCGCGTTGGAATCGACGCGCAGTTTTTCAAACTCCTCCTGCGACAGCCCCATGTGCGCAGCGACTTCCGCATCAGCCGGTGCACGTCCGAGCCTCGCCTCGAGGGTCTTCAGCGCCTCATTGAGCTTGCTGGCCTTCGAACGCACGAGCCTCGGCACCCAGTCCATCGTCCGAAGTTCGTCCAGCATGGCCCCGCGGATGCGCGGCACGCAGTAGGTTTCAAATTTCACGCCCCGGGACATGTCGTAGGCGTCAATGGCATCCATCAGGCCAAACGTGCCGGCCGACACGAGGTCGTCAAGCTCCACGCCGTCAGGCAGTCGGGACCAGATCCGCTCCCCGTTGTATTTGACCAACGGAAAAAAGATCTCGATGAGCCGGTTCCGAAGCGTCTCGTTCGACTGGTCGGCCTTGAAGGCCTTCCAGATCTCGAGCATCTCCTCGGCGGTTGGCTGGGACGCATAGTTCGCCACGTCATCCTCCTTGAAAGGGCCTTGCATGCAAGGCCGCGGGACGGCATCGCCGACTCGCCGCGACCTTCTTCTCGTCACGCCGCAGAGACACCATCCTGGTGCCTCCCGGCAATCCACACTCGTTGCTCAACTGACTCTACGATCAACCAGCCGCGTTCAACCAGCCGCGTTCAACCAGCCACGTTCAATCAGCCACGTTCAATCAGCACCGCCAAATTTTTCATCATCGACCGACGGCCGGCGACTGCCTGAATATTTTTCCATTGAATGTTTTTTGTGGCGTTCGTCCAGCCCTCCCAGCCAGCCTGTCCGCTCGCTTTCCGGCGTCACGCCGCCCGTTGCAGCAAACTGCCTCCGACGCTGGCAAACACCTCCACCCGGTCTTCGTCGGCGAGCTCCTCTTCGGCCAGCACGTGCACGTCGGGAAGATGGCGGACAAGGGCGTCCCGAACCCGCAGGCGGACGGCGCTGGGCACGACGATCACCGGCCGTGCCCCCCGTTCCACCCCTGGGCGAACGGCTCGCCGCAATTCCGCGATCAGCTGGGCAGGCGGACGTCCGGCCCCGCCGACGAACGCGTCGATTGCCGGCCCCTCCAGCCGCACCACCACCAGCCGGCCCCGGGCATCCCGGGCCCGCCGGCAGATCGAGCGGGCCAGCGACCGCCGCACGAGTTCGGCCAACTGCGTCGGATCGTTCGCCTCGGCGGCATGATCGGCCATGATCTCAAGGAGCTCCGCGAAGGGCCGGATCGGCACGCCGTCGCGAAGCAGGCACTGCAGGCTGCGATGGATGCGGGCGATGGTGAGCACGCCGGGCACCACCTGCTCGACGACCGCCGGCTGGGCGGCACGGAGCGATTCGATGAGCCGGGCGACCGAATCTCGGGAGAGCAGTCGGTCGCCATGGCGACGGATATTCGCCTCGATGGCCCGAGCGATGCAATCGGCGTCGCCGTAGACAGTCGCCCCGCGACGCCGGGTGGCTTCCGCCTGCGCATGCCCCACCCACATGCCGCGACGCCCGGTCAGCGGATCAACCGCCGGCGTATCGTCCACTCCGGCATGTCGAGCCATGGAGTCGTCGTCGAGCACCTCGCCGACGGGCGGCACGGCCAGCAGCCTCCCCGCTGGAATTTCCGTCTCGAGCACGACATCGCCGGCGATCGTCACCCGGTAGCAGCGGTCGGGGAGCATCAGGTTGTCACGCATCGAGATCGACGGTACGACCAGCCCAAGATCCGCAGCCACGCCTGCCCGCACCGCCGCAGAACGTTCTGCCAAAGGCGACACGGTGCCTCCGCCTGCCGGCAGCGAGATCAGGCCCACCAGACCGCGGCCCACCTCGACGATGATCCGTTCGTCCGCCAGCAGTTCACCGGCGGAAGTCGCCCGAGCCGAGACCGCGACGGCCGTTCCGTCTCCGGCGGCGACCCGCTCGGCGGCCCGCGTCTGGCCCGCCTTGCGTCCGATCATCCAGGCCGTCGTTGCCACGGCCACGGCCATCCCCGCCAGCGGCACGAAGGGGAGATCGGTGAGTGACAGCAGGCCCAGAAACACCGCCGTAATCACGAGCACGTGCGGCCGCGACACGAACTGCCGCCCCAACTCCTGGGAGAGATCAACCGCCTGGCTCGACCTTGAGATGAGCAGGCCTGTGGCCACCGAGATGAAGAGCGATGGCACGGCGCTGGTGAGCCCGTCACCGATCGTGAGTCGCGAATAGATGTCGAGTGCCTTGTGCACCGGCATGCCGTGCTGAATGATGCCGATCGCCAGACCTCCCAAGAGGTTGATGGCCGTGATGATCACGCTGGCCTTGGCTTCGCCACTGACAAACCGGCTGGCGCCATCCATGCTGGCGAAGAAATCGGCCTGCCGTTGCAGGTCGAGCCGCATCTGCCGCGCCTGGTCGCGGGTGATCGTGCCCGCCTGCACTTCCGTGTCGATCGCCATCTGCCGCCCCGGCAGGCCGTCGAGGGCGAAGCGGGCCGCCACTTCGCTTGTGCGTGTCGATCCGGCGGTGATCACGACGAACTGGACGATGGCGATGATCGCGAAGATCACGCCTCCCACCACGATGTTGTTGGCCGACACGAATTCGCCGAAGGCCTGCACGACCTGCCCGGCGGCCGCGTCGCCGTCGATGGCGGCACGGGAGAGCACCAGCCGGGTCGTGGCGATGTTGAGCACCAGCCGCACGAGGGTGGAACCGAGCAAAAAGGTGGGGAACACGCTCAGTTCCAGCGGCGTGCGGGCAGCGAGGGCTCCCAACAGCGCAAGCACCGACACGGTCAGATTGGCCGCCAGCAGCACGTCGACGATCGCGGCCGGGACCGGCGCGAGTACCACCAACACCGACAGCAGGATGACCGCCGGAATCGCATAATCGAGCACCTGTGCCGATGGGGCACGGGGATTTGCGTCGAACGTGCGTGGGGAATGCGACATGAAACGATAACCGACGAGTGTGGCCGCGGGACCCGCCGGAAACTGCGTGTCGGGGCCAAACGATATCCTGGTGAGGGCCGGACGATAGCGGTGCCACCCGGGGCGGTCCAGACCGCTCCGCAGCCGCCGCCGCAACCGCCTACAATGGCCGAGATTCATCCGAGCCCCATAATTCAGGTCTCCGTCCAAGTCTCCATCCAGCTCCCCTGGATTGCACTCCCGACCATTCCTCAGCAGGATCTGCCCCGACGATGCACTTCAACCGTTTTGGGCTCGCCTTCGACTACCCCGAAAACTGGTCGGTCGACACCGACGATGCACAGGATCGTTTCGCCACGGTGACGGTCTACTCACCGGAGGGAGGGTTTTGGTCGATCAGCGGCCATGGGCCCGGCGGTGATCCCGCGGAACTCGTCGGGGCGGTGCTCGCGACGATGAAGCGAGAGTATCAGGATCTCGACAACGAACCGGCCCACGACGAGATCGCCGGCCATGTCCTGACGGGCCTGGATATCAACTTCTACTGCCTCGACCTGACGAACACCGCCCAGGTGCGGACGCTGGAAACGCCCGACGCGATCTTTCTGCTCATCTGCCAGGCCGAGGACCGGGAATGGGTGCGGGTCTCGCCGGTGTTCGATGCCATGACGGCCAGCTTTGTCGCGGCGCTGCCCGAAATACTCCCCGATGATGAATAAGGGCTTGAAATCTCCGCTCTGCTGCGGGGCTTCTGCCACCCCGGCCGGGCCACTTCGTTTCGCTCTGCCACTCCGTGACGGGCGTCGGCTACGCTATACCGTTCCGCGCTGAGGAAACTTCTCCAGGAATCATCCCCTTGCACCTGCTTGCCCAACTCGCCACATCCGCCACCGATACCACAACGATCCAGATGTGGCACTGGCTGGCATTCGCCGCCATGGTGGCTGTGCTGCTGACTCTCGACCTGACGGTGTTCCACAAGAAGGCCCACGAGCCGTCGCTCCGGGAGAGCGGTTTTTGGACACTCTTCTGGGCCGCCCTCGCACTGGCCTTCAACGCCGTTGTCTGGTGGTGGCTCGGCGGTCAGGCAGCCATCGAATTTCTCACCGGCTATCTCGTCGAGTGGTCGTTGTCGATGGACAACGTCTTCGTGTTCGCCGTGATCTTCGGCTACTTTCGCGTACCGCTGAAATATCAATACAGGGTGCTCTTCTGGGGTATTCTGGGCGCGGTTGTGATGCGGCTTTCGTTCGTGCTGGTGGGAGCTGAACTGGTCGAACGCTTCAACTGGGTGATGCCGCTCTTCGGCGCATTCCTCGTCTACACGGGCATCAAGCTCGCGTTCAGCGAAGAGGAGTCCCATCCGGAGGAGAGCACGCTCGTCAAACTCTTCCGGCGCCTGATCCCTGTCACAAACCAATCGGAAGGCGACAGATTCTTTGTCCGTGAGAAGGGCCGGCTCATGGCCACGCCGCTGTTTCTCGTGCTGCTGATCGTAGAGAGCACAGACGTGCTCTTCGCGGTCGACAGCGTGCCGGCGATCCTCGGCATCGTCACGCCCGGCTCACACTACATGCGGTTCGTGGCGTTCACCTCGAACGTCTTTGCGATCCTCGGCCTCCGCGCCCTCTACTTCCTGCTGGCGGGCGTCATGGACATGTTCCGGTTTCTGAATTACGGCCTCTCCGCGGTACTCGTCTTCGTGGGTGGCAAGATGATCATCGAGGCCGCCCGGCACAGCGAGACGCTGGCCACGTGGGGGGGCTGGAATGCCCATGCCAAGGGGCACCTGGTGCACCCGGCGGTCTCACTGCTCGTGATCGTGGGGCTCATCGGTGCGAGCGTTGCCGCTTCGCTTGCGTTCCCCGAGCGGAAGGACGGAGCGGAAGTGGCGGGCGACGACCCTCACAAGCCGCCGCAGGGTTAAACCTCGTCTCGCTGGCCCAGGCGTCTGTACAGGTCCTCGTGTCCGCCGGCCATCTGGTCGGCCGTATGGCGGGCGAGGGAGCGTTCATGCCCGTGCCGGCCGCAGTGTGAGGCAAACTCCACGTCGTCGAGCAGCCTGCCGATCTTGTGGGCCAGATCGGTAGGATCGCCCGGCATGTGCAAAAGCCCGGCTCGTTCTTCGTCGAGCAGTTCCGGAAACGTGCCATGCGACGGCGCGACCACGGGCACCCCTGCGGCCATCGCTTCGATGACCGGAATCCCCTTCGCCTCCGGAAAGACGGTCGGCATCGCGAAGACATCAATCGATTCAAGCAGTCGGAGTTTGCCCGGCCGATCGACCTGCCCGAGCCAGCGAAACCGGCCTGATACCCCGAGCTCCTGCGCCACGCTGAGACAGTGTGCGAGATAGCCGCGCTCGGAGTCGACCTCCGCACCGGCGGCAAGCAGATCCACGTCCCGATCCCGCGCAACCAGCGGAAGCGCCCGCACGAGTTGTTCGAGTCCCTTCTCCGGACAGGCGCGTGCAAGCGAGCCCACCACCAGCCGACCGCCGCGGGCCCGCCGCCGCCTGACCAGATCGGGGGCCGTCGCGGGAAATCCCGTGCGGTCGAGGCCATGGGGAATGACCGAGATTTTTTCAGGCGGCACGTCGAGGTAGCCGGCCATGAAGCGTGCGAAGCTCCCGTTCAGTGCGACGAAGTGGTCCACGTCGGCAGCCCGCTCCCGAAGTAGTTGACGGACGCGGGCATAGTGCGGAGCGGGAATCTGCTCGACGAAGATGTCCTCGCCGGAGAGGCTGCAGACGATCTTCGCGGCGGTGGCCTGCTTGACCCGTCGCGCCAGCCCCACGAGCAGGGCATTGGACAGGTGCACGATGTCGGGACGGACATCCGCCGCCAGCCACTCCGCCAGTTTCTCCACCTCCTTCCGCTGATGGCCTTGTTCCCCAGCGAGCGTCGAGGCAGTCAGCGTTCCAAGATCCGCAGGACGGGTCGAGCCGCTCCGGCTGGAGAGCCACTCAAGCAGCCGTCGGGAGTCGAGCAGCGGGCCGAGCACGGTGTCGAGCACGCGGGGGGTGTATCGGAAGAGGGGAATATGTTCCTGGAGCCAGACGTTCACGCCCCCCATCACGATCCGATCGCAGGCGATGTTTTCCTCGTCGGTGGTCGTAGGCACGTAGGCCGGAACGAGGATGGCGTCGCAGCCCCGCTCCCGCAGGCTCCGGACGAGCGCGTTGTCGTGGAGGCACGAACCGCACAGCCTGCCCCCGGCACCGGCGGTGATATGGACGATCTTCATGTCGGGCTTCACGTCAGGCCGGCGCCGGACCGGCCTTCCTCTGCCATGCGTCCCGTCAGGTGCACGAGCACCAGCGTCAGGTCGGCCGGAGTGATGCCACGGACTCGTTCCGCCTGCCCAAGCGTCTGGGGGCGGATGCGTTCGAGCTGTTCGCGGGCCTCCGCCCGCAGATGCTGGACGTTCGCATACTCAAAGCCGGCGGGGATCGGCCGTGATGCCACCGTCCGCCGCCGCTCGATCCGCTCGCGTTCAAGCTTCACGTAGCCCGCGTAGCGAATGTCGTTTTCCACCTGCTCAACGACATCCGGTGGCACGTCCGCCAGCGCCGGCAGGGCGGCGACACAGTCCTGCCAGCCGACCTCGGGCCGCTTGAGTCGGTCGAAGAGCGTCGCGCCTGCCACACGCGTGCCGGCCAGCAGCGTGACCGCCGCCTCGATCCCCGCCGTCTTTGCCGCCAGCCGGGTGATCCGTTCGGGTCCGACCAGCCCGAGCACAGCGGCCAAGGGCGTCAGCCGGCGGTCGGCGTTGTCATGCCGCAGGGCCAGTCGATGCTCCGCGCGACTGGTGAACATCCGGTAGGGCTCGTCGACGCCACGCGTGACGAGGTCGTCGATCAGCACGCCAATGTAGGAATCCTCGCGGGCCGGAACGAGCGGCTCGCGGCCGGCCGTTCGCAGGGCCGCATTCGCCCCGGCGACGAGCCCCTGCGCGGCCGCCTCCTCGTAGCCGGTCGTGCCGTTGATCTGGCCTGCGCAAAACAGCCCCTGCACATGCTTGCTTTCGAGCGTCGCGGTGAGCTGCTCGGGGGGGCAGTAGTCGTATTCCACGGCATAGCCGTAGCGGATGATCTGCGCCCGGGCGAGGCCCGGCACGAGGCGGATCATCGCGTCCTGCACGTCGCGGGGCAGGCTCGTGGAGATGCCGTTGACGTAGATCTCCTGCGTCCGCCGCCCCTCGGGTTCGAGGAACAGCTGATGGCTCTCCTTGTCGGCGAACCGCACGACCTTGTCCTCAATGCTCGGGCAGTAACGGGGGCCACGTGACTGGATCTGGCCGGAATACATCGGCGCCCGATGCAGGTTGGCCCGGATGAGTGCATGGATTTCGGCCGTTGTCCGCGTGATCCAGCAGGCCAATTGCTCCTGCGCGATTCCCACTGTCAAAAACGAGAACGGCTGGGGCCGCGGGTCGCCCGCCTGCACTTCGAGCTGGGAAAAGTCGATCGATCGCGCTGACAGCCGGCAGGGCGTGCCCGTCTTGAAGCGATCGATCCGGAGACCACACCGGACAAGCGCCTGGCTCACGCCCGACGTTGTCCCCTCCCCTGCCCTGCCGCCGGGAACCCGTGCTTCTCCGGTATGCATCACCGCCTGCAGGAAGGTGCCGGTCGTGAGGACGACCGACGCCGCGCGATACTCCGCATCGCCCCGGACACGGACGCCCGTGATCCGGTACGAAGGCATGCCCGCGCCCGTCGTCTCCTCGACGATCAGATCATCGACCGTCTCCTGCCGTAGATCGAGGCCATCGGTCTCCTCGACAATCCGCTTCACCTCCATCTGGTAGAGCTTCTTGTCGGCCTGTGCGCGGGGACCGTGCATGGCCGGTCCCTTGGAGCGGTTGAGCGTGCGGAACTGGATACCCGTGGCGTCGATCGCGCGGGCCATGACGCCGCCGAGGGCATCGACCTCGCGGACCAACTGCCCTTTTCCCACGCCGCCAATGGCCGGATTGCAGCTCATCTGGCCGACGGTGTCGCAGTTGCTTGTGAGCAGCGCGGTGCGGGCCCCCAGCCTGGCGGCTGCACAGGCCGCCTCCACGCCGGCATGGCCGGCCCCGATCACGATCACGTCGTAGTCATAGCGGGATGGCATGAGGAATCGGTACTTGATCGGTACTTGATGGTGCTTGATCGAGATCGCAGTCCGGATGAAGGCGAGGACTGGAACGGAAACCGAGGCCCGTCACAGGTCGCCACGGCGTTGCATCTTACCCCACTCCTGGAAAGCAACCTTTTCCAGCCCACTGCATCTCAAAAAACCATCGGCCGAAGAGAAATGCACCCCCACCTACGAGTGGCTATGTTCCTTGACTAGAGGGAATGGGTTTGACGTAATCGACACGCGACACTTGAGGCTAGCCCTAGTGCTCAGCCGGAGAACACCGATCGGGATCATCCACCCGCGCGACCGTTCAAGGAGTCCGCGAGGATCATGTGTCAGCCGTATGAGTCGACCGCGCCCACACTGGGCCCGCGAAACTTCACCGCCTGGAGCACATCGTTCGTCACGGTTGCGGCAGGCGATGCCTGAACGCTGCACGCTTTCTCCACGACACGCTGGAAACCTGTCGCCCAGCAAAATCTTTGCGACAAGCAGACAAGCGACGTCAGGCCGCAGCCCGGAGCGACACCGCCGGCCGCGGCGGCGCGAGCTTGAAAAGCGCAAAGATGTCGTCCTGCGTGAGGCCGCTGGTGGCCGGCGCCTCCGCCTGCGACAGGATCAAGTCGGAAAGATCCCGTTTCCGCCTGAGCACCTCGTCAATCCGCTCCTCGATCGTGTTCGCGGAGAGAAACCGGGTGACGGTCACCGCACCGGCGGCCCCGATTCGGTGGGCCCGGTTGATCGCCTGGTCCTCCACCGCCGGATTCCACCAGCGGTCGAAGAGAAACACATACTCTGAAAACTGTAGGTTCAGGCCCACGGCGCCCGCTCCGTAGGAAAGCAGCAGCACGGAATGCTTTTTCTCGTGTTTGAAGAGGCGGATCGCCTCGTCGCGGGCCGCCGTCGACATGCCGCCGTGGTATTCCAGTGCACCAAACCGTGACAGCCTGTCGCGGATCCGGCCGAGCGTCTGCACCCACTGGCTGAAGACGAGCGCCTTCTTGCCGCTGGCATGAATCTCCTCGAGGTCGGCCTCAAGGCACTCGAGCTTCGCACTGTCCCCCGTGAATGTGTCGAAATTGCAGATCTGCTTGAGCCGGAGTACCAGTTCGAAAACGTTTTGGATCGTCGCCTCCTCCCCGAGCGCGGAGAGCCGCAACACC
>Ga0247833_1005536_pt1 | contig 14626 bp, 6 predicted proteins | sample LaCruzMarch2015__7_FD_187117 | JGI IMG/M metagenome (GOLD analysis project Ga0247833, IMG submission 187117) | Freshwater microbial communities from meromictic Lake La Cruz, Castile-La Mancha, Spain - LaCruzMarch2015_8m | ecosystem: Environmental > Aquatic > Freshwater > Lake | place: Spain...
GGTCGGAAGCGCTGGTGGTCAAGTTCGACAGCACCACCCCGGTTGATGGCCACACTATCTACGTGATGGCGGTCGACGATGCCGGCGTCGAAGGCGACCAGACGGTGATGATCAGCCATCTGCTCTACTCGGCCGACACGGCGAACACCGACCTGCAGAACCTGGTGATCCGCAACGTGGCCGTCCAGGTGGCCGACAACGACAAGCCAGGCCTGATCTTCTCGGAATCCGAGAACAGCACCGAAGTCGTCGAGGGCACCAAGACCGACACCTACACCGTGCGCCTCGCGAAGGCTCCGGCGGCCGGGGAGACCGTTACCGTCACCCTCGGCTACGACACCGCCCAGTTGAGCACCAACGTGCAGACGCTGACCTTCACGCTCGCCAACTGGGAAACCCCGCAGACGGTTACCGTCAGCGGCGATGCCGATGCGGTGCGCGAAGCCCGCATGCTGAGCCAGATCTCGCACGCGATCACCAGCAACGATCCGAACGGCGACTATCGCAACATCGCCTTTGGCGGCGACATCGGGGTGCAGATCTCCGATGCCCAGTCGCCGGGCGTCTATATCGAGGAAACCGGCGGCACCACCGAGGTGGTCGCAGGCGGCTCGGGCGACAGCTACAAGATGTCGCTCACCATGGCTCCGACGGCCGACGTCAAGGTCTACATCCAGACCGACGGACAGACGCTTGCCACCAATGGCAATGGCCGCATCCTGAACGACGTGCAGGGCGACTACGTCCTCTTCACCACGACCAACTGGATGAATGCGGTCGAGATCCAGCTGACAGCTGTCCTGAATCCGGGCGAACTGCCGCCGCGCGCCGAAATGGTGTTCTCGCGCCAGCCGCACGACCTCAACCAGATCCTCGGGCCGATCAACATCATCGGCGACACGAGCGGTGCCGATCGCTCGCTCAAGCCGGCTGTCATCATGCCGACCGGCGAGTTCGACGTGCCGCTGGTTTCGCCCGACAGCAATGACGACGAGAGCGTCAGCCAGGACACCCTGGTGATGTATGACGACACCACCTTGGGCCCGCGCACTGGTTCGTTCGAGACCTTCGCAGCGGAAGGCGAGTTGCCAACCCGCACGCTGGTCAGTGGCTTCGGCATGGGCAACGGCCTCGGTGACCTGACCTTCGGCCAGGATACGCCAGACGATCTGACCGACGACCTGTCGTTCAAGCGCGGCATCACCTTCTCTTCGATGGAAGTGGCCGAACTGCTGCTCGGCACGGGCAACGATACCGTCACCATCAAGTCGACCGATGCCAACACCGTCACCGTCGTCCATGGCGGCGCCGGCTCAGACCGCATCATGGTGGAAGCCTCGTCCGGCCCGCTGGTCATCTATGGCGATACCTCCGCCGATGGCAGCCGCTACACCTCCACCCCGGCCAATCCGACGGGCACTGCCTACATGTGGCAGAACGTCTTCCAGTATAACGACGTCATCGACGCCTCGGCGTCCTCGGGCTTCGTGGTCGCCTATGGTGGCCTCGGCAACGACGTCATCTACGGCGGTTCGGCCGGTGACTTCCTCGCCGGTGGCGAGGGCGACGACCTGATCTTCGGCTATGACGGCAACGACTTCATCTTCGGCGACTCTGGCATCAACGCCAACCCGCACAAGCGGACCGTGCAGATCGTCGACACTGCCAGCGCCGGCAAGGACATCATCTTCGGCGGCACCGGCAACGACGTGGTGTTCGGCGACCAGGGCAATGTCTCGGTCTTCGCTGCCAACGATCCGAAGGCCGGTACGGCCGACGACGTGCTCGACATTGCCCGCCTGATTTCGGGCGACGACATCGTACTGCGCGCCTGGTCCACCAATGCGGGCCTCGGCGGCGCCGATCGCATCAACGACATCGAGTGGCTGGAGGACGAGGATAACGTCGAGGACTACGACCTCAACCCGGCCGTGCTCACCGAGGACTTCCTCTCCGAGCAGGGCGAGGGTTCCGACGTGTTCGTCGGCGGCGCCGCGGGCGACTACCTCTTCGCCCAGGGCATCACCGGCTCCGACGTGGTGATCGGCGACGAAGGCTCGATCACCTTCTTCTCGGCCGCCGACGTGCGCGGCAAGGTCGCGACCATCAGCAGCTTCGAGCTGAACTACGACCTCGTTGAAGGCGAGCCCACGGGCCTCGCCACCGGTGGCGACGACTTCATCTACACCGGCGGCGACAACAACATCGTCATCGGCGGCTCCGGCAAGGACTTCATCCGCGCCGGCGCCGGCTCCGACACCATCCTCGGCGACAATGGCGAGGTGATCTTCGCCGTCGTCGGCACCGCCACCGTCATCGTCACGGCCCGCTCCACCATGGGCGAGTTCGGCGACGTCGACGACATCGAGGCCGGCCTCGGCGCCGACGTGATCATCGGTGGCGCTGCAGGCGACATCATCGGCGCCGGCGGCGACGCGGACGAGGACCGTGACATCATCCTCGGCGACGAGGGCGAACTGACCTTCTTCGAAGAAGTCGGCCTCAAGCTCAAGGAAGCCAAGACCATCCGTCCGGAACTCGGCGGCATCGACATCATCTCTACGGGCAACGGCGACAACGTCGTGCTCGGCGGCTCGGCTGGCGACAGCATCACTGCAGGAACTGGCATCGACGTCATCCTCGGCGACAACGGCGTCATCGACTTCAGCGCCCCCGACATCGTGGCCTCGATCGTCACCACCGATCCGACCTATGGCGGCGACGACGACATCGAAGCTGGCCTCGGCGCGGACATCGTCGTCGGCGGCGTCGGCAGCGACCTGCTCAAGGCCGGCGGCGACGCCGACACGAGCCAGGACATCATCCTCGGCGACGAGGGCGAACTGTGGTTCTTCCCGACGGGCCAGCTGAACTACGCCTTCACGGTCATTCCCGACCTCGGCAATGTCGTGGTCACCTCGAACGACACGATCACCACCGGCGGCGGCGACAACGTGGTGCTGGGCGGCAATGGCGCCGATACCATCACGGCTGGTAATGGCGCCGACATCCTGTTCGGCGATAACGGCCGCCTCGACTTCGACCTCGGCGGCGTCGTGACACCGACTGCCCAGACCGAGCGCCGCCTGATCCTCGCCCGCTCCACCGACCCGCTCGATGGCGGATCGGACTCGATCCTGGCTGGAGCCGGCCGCGACCTGGTGTTCGGCGGCACCGCCGGCGACTACATCGAGGGCGGCGCCGACAACGATACGCTGTTCGGCGACCATGGCCTCTACGACATCGACCTGCCGGCCAGCCAGCGCGCCGTCTCCATCTTCTTCCGCGAGGAAGACGAGGGTGGCGACGACACCATCCTCGGTGGTGCCGGCGACGACGTGATCTTCGGTCAGCAGGGCTCCGACAGCCTGTCGGGCGGCGACGGCGAAGACGACATCGTCGGCGGCCACAACGTGGTCGGTGGCTGGGATGGGGCAGACATCATCGCCGGCGATGCCGAAGACGACGTCATCCTTGGCGACAACGGCATCATCATCCGCCAGGTCCTGGGGTCGAGCACCGATTTCAAGACCATCGATTGGGTGCGGGTGAGCTACGGCCCTGGCCTGACCCTCAGCACCGCGCTGCGTTCCGTCATGCGCTTCGACCTCAGCGACGGACAGGGTGGCAACGACACCATCCGTGGCGGCCTGGGTGACGACACCATCTACGGCCAGATCGGCAACGACATGCTGTACGGCGACGACGGTGCCGACGAGATCGTCGGCGGACTCGGCAATGACAGCATCTGGGGCGGTGCGGGCGCCGATTTCGTCCTCGGCGACGAGGGCACCATCTACAAGGCGCTCAACACCAACGGCACCGCGGTGCTCAACACCGACAGCAGCTGGCGCCGCTACATCGTCACCGAGGAAGTGGCGACAGTGACCGAGCGCATTGCCATCGACAACAATGGCCATGCAGTGAACTCGGCCTTCGCGGCCAAGCTGCTCGAAGCCGACATGATCCTCCTCGCCGGTGGCTACACCAATGCCGGCAAGCAGATGCTGGGCAGCGGCGCCTGGGCCACCAGCGCCCTGCTGCTGGATGTCGCCGCTGGCGGCAACGACACCATCAACGGCGATGCCGGTGATGACGTGCTGATCGGCCAGCGCGGCAACGACATCATCAATGGCGGCGACAACAACGACACCATCTTCGGCGACAAGGCGACCAACATCGCCAATATGGGCACCGACCTGCCGTTGATCGTCAACGCGGTCCGCCTCGTCGGCGCCACCGCGGCGGCGGGCATCTACATCCCCATCGGAGGCACCGTGGTGACCCCGCTGGTCGACCTGATGCCGTCGGCGCTGACGCCGAACGCCCCGCAGCTCAACCTGATCCCGGCCGGCACGGGCGTGCTCTCCGACCTCACGCGCAACGACCGGCTGCTGACCATGTCGGGCGACACCTTCACCGGCAATGCGCTCGAAGTGCTGGCCTCGCTGGTGCCCGATATCATCAACTCCGAAGACATGATGCCGGGTGCCGACACCATCACCGGCGGCAATGGCGACGACATGATCTTCGGTGACGACGGGCTGATTTTCTCGCCAATCGAAACCGGCTTCGCCACCATCGACAACGAACTGCTCGGCCTCTCCGCCTCGCTGATGTCGATGCTGGGCGACTTCGCTTCCCTCAGCTTCGCCAAGGCGGCGGTCGATCGTGCTGGCACGAACTACGGCACCACGACGATCACGCTGGGCGGCGACAACATCGACGCTGGCGGCGGCAACGACATCGTCTTCGGCGATGCGGGCCGGATCATCATGCCGCAGTCGAGCACGCTGGAAGCCAATGGCGGCAGCCTGCAGGCGGCGGCGCTCGCCTTCCACGCCCAGCTGCAGGACCTGCAGACGGTGGTGGCCGACATGGCCTTCGTCGCCCACGAGACGACGCATGGCCTGATCAACGAGTTCGCCACCAAGACTGGCTTCACCAGCCCGTCCAACTACGTGCCGGCTGGCAACACCGGGACCTGGAAGATGCGGCTGTCGACCTACAAGCTGGTCATCGGCAACGATAGCATCGTTGGCGGGGCGGGCGAGGATCTCCTCGTCGGCGACAACGGCTTCCTGCTGATGCAGGTGGCTGCCGCCAACGGCACGCTCACAGGCAACAAGACCACTTCGGCGACCTATACCGCCATCGAGAACGGCCTGAAGGCTCAGGACACCACGATGGACAACGCCCTGCGCGCCCACCTCAACGCCCGCCATCCGGACGCCGCGCACACCACGAACACCGACAAGAAGGCGCAGTGGCTGTTCGAGAACGGTCACCCGTTCGAACTCAGCGTCGGCAACGACACCATGCGCGGCGGCGGCGAACGCGACCTGATCGTCGGCGATTTCGCCACGATCCAGTCGCCGACCCTGTTGAGCCCGACCAATGACAGCCGCGAAGTGACCGAGCTGACGAAGAACTTCGACACCTCGCTTGCAGCACTGGCCACGCGGCTGTTCCTCTCCGGCGGCGGCGGCAAGCCGATGCATGCCGAGGCGATCCTCACTGGCGTGGGCGCCACCCAGACAACCAACGCGGTCGATTGGGCCCTCGATGGCGGCTACAACTACTGGTGGATCGACACCAAGCTGACCGACAAGCGTCACACCCAGAAGCAGGCAGCCTCCGCCTACACCCTCTACAGCGACACCATCTACGGCGATGACGGCGACGACCTGATCTCTGCTGATGTGGCGACGCTGAAGCCGGTGCTGTCGACGGCAACCGGGACCGGGCTCACGACGCTGCTGACCATGGTGCCGCTCAACGAGGCCGGCTTCACGACCACCGCAGCCGACAACTTCCTCTACCAGTTCGGGCCGTTTGCCCGCCTGCTGCCGCCCTATGACGAAAGCACCACGCACAACCACAACTACATCGTGGCCGACGACAAGGCGTACGGCGGCAACGGCAACGACCTGATCTTCGGCCAGCGCGGTAATGACATGCTGTACGGCGAGGCGGGCGACGATCGCCTCGGCACCGGCGACGGCAAGGACACGGTCAGCGGTGGTGCCGGCACCAACCAGCTCGGCATTACCGCAGGCAAGGACACGGTGATCACCACGTCCGGCGCCAAGGACCAGAAGCTGACGGCAATCGATGCCGGCGGCACCGCCAAGACCTTGGTGCGGTTCACCCTGGATCGCCCGCTGCTCCGTTCGCTGTCGACCGACATCGTCGAGGCCAAGGCGAGCCTGCAGAACTACGGCGCAATGGCAGTTGGCTTCCGCGACTACAATACCGCTGCCCCTGCCACGACGACGGACAAGCAGGTGACGATCCGCAACGTGTCGATCAACATCCCGACTCCGTCGCAGTTGATCGCTGCGGTGCGCTCGAGCGAGATTATCGTGCGCATGGTGGAAGAGGACAGCAACGTCTCGACGACGTTCCAGCAGCTCTACATCTATGATGAGCAGTCGAGCACGTTCGTGGCTCAGACCATCATCGAGGATGCCACGCAGCTGCCGGGCCAGACGCCGCCAAAGAAGCAGCTGCCGTCGATCATGTTCGACGGCGAGCGGTGGATAACGGTGGACATAGAGACCGGGTACTAGTCGAGGCGCCTTCGGGCGCCTCGGTTATTGTTGAGTGTTGCGACATTGCCGGGCGTTCGATCAGTGCCGGTTGCCAGTGGTGACAAGTACAGCGAAGGGGAGACGGCATGAAAGTGTGGCTTTGGCGTCTCAACAGGGACACCGTAGTTCGGATGGTGCGGTCAGCAGAACGTTTCTGATTGACCGGGTGGCTCTGACTCTCTTAGCTTTTCAGCAGCAGCGGAACTGATTTGCGTCCGCACTTGGGGTGGGTTTTTCATGTCGTATCGTACCGGTCTGTTCGGCGGAGTTGCGCTTGCGGCGCTTGTAGCAGGCTCGGGCGCGGCTTTGTCGCAGGAGATCGACAACAGCTGGACGGGCGCGCGGATCGGCGCAAACCTCGGCGTTGGCATGTCCTCCACCTATTCCTACGACACCATCACGCCGACCGAGATCGGCGGGCTCGGACAGGAGTCCGTGGTTGGTGGCGTGTTCGCCGGCTACGACTACGAAGTGTCGCCCGGCATTGTGTTCGGCTTCGAGGCCGGCCTGCAGTTCTTCAACGGTGAAGCCAGCATTTCGTCGCTGACCTTCGCCGACGACTACGAGTTCCGCAGCTTTGGCGCGGCCTATGCCGGCGTGCGCGCTGGTGTGGAAGTTGCGCCGCGGACGCTGGCCTATGGCCGGTTGTCGTATGCCGCCATCCATGCCCAGACCAGCGAAGTGACGTTCGATCCGCAGCAGACCTATCTCAACGGCTATCAGGTCGCCGCAGGTATCGAGACCGAGGTAATGGACAATGTCATCCTCCGCGCCGAAGGAACCTACACGCAGGCCATCGACACGCTGAGCATCAACGGTGGCGCTACCGAGTACACCCCGTCGCACGTCGGTGCGACCATCGGCGTCTCCTATCGCTTCGGCGGTGAGGGCCGCGGGCCGCGCATCGATGTTGCGCCCAAGCGTACATGGACCGGCGGCTACATCGGCGTGCTTGCCGGCGCTCAGGGTTCAGGCACGCTGAACGGAAATCGTGAGCTGGAAGTTCCTATTGGCGGCGAGGGTCCGGTCAGCACGATCGATCCCTCGTACGGCGCCTACATGGGTGCTAACCTTCAGGTCGGCGAGCAGTGGGTGGCCAGCCTCGAGGGCGAGATCGTCAAGTATGACGCCGCCTACGATTATGTCATCGACGACAGCCAGGATTTCGCCAGCAGCGACTACAAGGCACAGATCTCGGTCCGCTTCGGCTATCTCGCCAACCCCGATACGCTGATCTACGCGCGCGCCGGCTATGGCATCATGCACATGAATCCCGACCCCTTGTTTGCAGAACTCGGTACGGAATCGGGTTACGTGCAGACCCTGTCGGCTGGCATGGGCATCGAGACCATGATCACCGAGAATGCCTTGTTGCGTGCCGAGGGGCTCTACAACGCGGCCATCGATGAGTACCGCTTCCTCGACTCCGGCTCTGGCAATCCCTACTACGCCAAGCCGACATCGGTTGAAGCCCGCGTCGGCGCTGCCTTCCTGTTCTGAGGCGTATTATGGCCGACCCCAAGGATGAAGCCACCGACGCCGCGGCGCGCGACCAGCAGAAGACTGTCGAGTGGATTGACCGCAACATGGCGACGCACTTCGCCAATGTGGTGAACGTCCAGTCGACCCGCGAGCAGGTCGACCTGTTCTTCGGCACCAACCAGACGTGGAACATTTCGTCCGAGCCGAAGCTGGCCGTCGATCTGTCAAACCGCGTCATCCTCACGCCGCATGCGGCCAAGCGGCTGTGGGCCGTACTCGGCGGCGTGCTGCGCGAGTACGAGCAGCGCTACGGCGTGCTGACTGTCGACCGCTCCTGACGACAGCGCGACTTCAGCAGGGGGCGCAAGCCTTTCCGGCTGAAGATAGCGGCTATATGAAGGACGCGTGGTCTTGTCGTTTCGCCAAAACGGCGGGACACTTCAGGCTCTCGTTGAGCGTCGTCGTGGCGCGAGGACACCATGGCTGAGGCCGCCCCCACCGGTAATCTTGTATCGGCGCCGCTGGCCCCGGCCACCGCGCCGGGCGAGGATGCGCTGTGGGTGGCGCTCCGCGAGGCCGCCGGCATCGCCGCTGCCGCCGGTCCGTGGTTGCAGATTCAGGCGAGGATGATTGCGCCCGAGGCGTCCGGCGCCGTGATGCTCCGCGACGCCGATGGCCAGTTGAAGCCTGCCGCCACCTTGCCGGCCGATCGCCCGGCCGATCCGGCGCTGCTGCGTCTTGCCGACATGGCGATCCGGCAGGAGCGCGGCGTCGTCGGGCTGACGCGCGGTGGCGATGGGGCCGTGGCCTATCCGCTGATCATCCGCGATGGCGTGGCGGGCGCCGCTGTCATCTCCTATGCAGGCGACCCGACCCGAGCGATGCGGCTGCTGCAATGGGGCATCGCTCAACTGCGTGACCTGGCCTCGCGCCGTGCCGCCAATTCCGGCGAGGCCGACCGCACCCGCAACGCCGCCGTGCTCGAACTGCTGTCGGTCACCCTCGATGAGGAGCGCTTTGCCGCCTCTGCTCTCGCTGCGGCAACGCACCTGGCACTGGCCTTCGATTGCGACCGCGTCGCCATCGGCGCTATCCGGCGGGGCCACTCCAAGGTAGCGGCCATCTCGCACAGCGCCACCTTCGGCAAGCAGATGCTGCTGGTGGCAAAGCTCTCCGCCGCCATGGACGAGGCCATCGACCAGCGCGCCACGATCCTCTACCCGCCGGCCAATGCCGATGCGCCGCTCGCCACCCGCGCCCATGCCGAACTGGTGGCCGAAGCGAGCCCGCGCCTCTGCACCATCCCCATGCTGGTGCGCGACACGTTCTTCGGCGCCGTGGTGTTCGAGCGCCCGGCCGACCGGCCCTTCACCGCCGAGGATGTGGAAATCCTCAGCGCCGCCGTCTCGGCGCTCGGGCCGCTGCTCGAGGAGCGCCGGCTCAACGATCGCTGGATCGGCTTCAAGCTCGGCGACAGCTTCGGTGGCGTGCTCCGCCGCCTGTTCGGGCCTGGCCATGCCGGCCTCAAGGCGACTGCCGTCAGCATCCTCGCCATCGCCGCCTTCCTCAGCTTCGCCACCGGCAGCTACGATGTCAGCGCCAAGGCTGGGCTCGAAGGGCTGGTGCGCCGCGCCGTGGTGGCGCCGCTCGATGGCTACATCAAATCCGCCAACGCCCGGGCCGGCGACCGGGTAGGGGAGGGCGAGGTGATCGCCGCCCTCGAGGACAGCGACCTCACCCTCGAGCGCCTGCGCTGGACCACCGAGCGGCAGCAGCGCCAGATCGAGTATGACCGCGCTTTCGCCGCCCGCGACCGCTCGGCCCTCGCCACCAGCCGCTCGCAGATCGACGAGGCCGAAGCGCAGATCAAGCTCGTCGACGAGCAGTTGAGCCGCCTGCAGCTCAAGGCCCCGTTCGATGCACTGGTGACGGCCGGCGACCTCAGCCAATCGATCGGCGCCGTGGTCAGCCGCGGCACCACCCTGTTCGAGCTCGCGCCGCTCGACGCCTACCGCGTCACTCTCGCGGTCGACCAGAGCCAGATCGGCGACGTGAAGCTGGGGCAGGCGGGCTCCGCGCTGTTCGCGGCCGTGCCCGACCAGGCGTTCCCTTTCGTCGTCGACAAGATCACCCCCGTCGCCGAGGCGCGCGAGGGCCATACCGTGTTCCGCGTCGAAGGCAGCCTCACCGGCGCACCCGAGCGGCTGCGCCCCGGCATGGATGGCGTTGCCAAGATCGAGGTCGAACAGCGCCTGCTCGTCTGGATCTGGGCACGCTCGTTCCTCGACTGGGCCCGCGTCGCGTCCTGGCAGTGGCTGCGCTAGCGCAAGATGGCCAAGTCGCCCTTTTCGCAGAACTGGTATCGCGTCTCCGACCTCACGCCGCGGCTGCGCTCGCACGCCACCATCCACCGCCAGCGCTTCCGCGGCGACACCTGGTACATCCTGCAGGACAACCAGTCCGGCCGCTACCACCGCATCTCGCCGTCGGCCAACCTGATGCTCAACCTGATGGATGGCCGCCGCACCGTGCGCGACATCTGGCAGGCTGTGGCCGACCGGGCCAAGGACGAGCCGCCGACGCAGGACGAGACGATCCAGCTCCTCGGCCAGCTCCACGCCGCCGACCTGCTCACCGGCGAGACCCCGCCCGATATCGCTGAACTGGCCGAGCGCGCGCGTGAAACCGCCGACCGCGCCCTGATGCAGAAGCTGCGCAACCCGCTCGCTCTGCGCATGCCGCTGTTCGACCCCGACCGGATGCTGAACGCGCTCGTACCGCTGTTCCGCCTGATCTACACCGTGCCCGGCTTCCTGCTGTGGCTCGGCATCGTCATTGCCGGCGTGGTGCTGGCGGTGATGCACTGGAACGAACTCACCGCCGACGTCGTCACCCAGGCCCTCTCGGCGCAGAACCTGCTGATCCTCGCCGCCGTCTATCCGCTGATCAAGCTCGTGCACGAACTCGGCCATGCCTCGGCTACCAAGGTCTGGGGCGGGCAGTTGCACGAGTTCGGCATCATGCTGCTGGTGCTGATTCCGGTGCCCTATGTCGATGCCTCGGCTTCCGCCGCGTTCCAGCAGAAGTGGAAGCGCCTCGTCGTCTCGGGCGCTGGCATCATGGTCGAGCTGCTGCTCGCCGCTATCGCCATGATCGTCTGGGTCAATGCCGAGCCGGGCCTCGTCCGCGCCATCGCCTTCAACGTCATGCTGATCGGCGGCCTCTCGACCTTGCTGTTCAACGGCAACCCGCTGCTGCGCTTTGATGGCTACTACATCTTCGCCGACCTGATCGAGATCCCCAACCTCGGCACCCGCTCCAACAAGTACTTCTTCCACGTCGTGCAGAAATACCTGTTCGGCGTCGAGGACCAGGATAGCCCGGTCACCCACCCCTCCGAGCGCAAGTGGCTGTTCGGCTACGCCGTGCTCGCCGCCATCTACCGTGTCGGCGTGTCGCTCGGCATTGCGAGTTTTGTCGCTACGCAGCTGTTCTTCGTCGGCATCGCCATCGCCATTTACACGCTGTTCCAGAGCTTCATCCTGCCCGCCTTCAAGGGGCTGGCCTTCGTGTTCTCGAATGGCCGGCTGAACGGCCACCGCACCCGCTCGGTGCTGGTGACGTCCGGCTTCATTGGCCTCGTTTTCGCCGCGCTGTTCGCCATCCCGCTGCCCTACGCGACGGTGGCGCAGGGCGTCGTCTGGGTGCCCGAAGGCTCGCTTGTCCGTTCGGGAACCGATGGGGTAGTGCAGCGCGTCGCCGCGCTCGATGGCGACGTGGTGCTGCCCGGCACGCCGCTGGTGCGCCTCGACGACCCGATCATCGACGCGCAGGTGAGCGTCCTCGAAGCGCAGCGCGCCGAGTACATGGCGCAGCTCGATGCGGTGCGCGCCATCGATCCGGTGCAGGTCCGGCTGATCGAAGGGCAGCTCAACCACATCGAGGGCCGTCTCGTGGCGTTCGCCGAGCGCAAGGCCAATCTGGATATCATTTCGCCGACCGATGGCCGGCTGCTGCTGCAAGATGGCAACGACCTCGTCGGCCGCTACGTGCGCCGTGGCGACCTTGTCGGCTATGTCGTCGGCGCCGACGATCCGGTGCTGCGCGTCGTCGTTCCGCAGGCGCAGATCGATATCGTGCGCGCCCGCCGCGGCCCCATCGATATCCGCTTTGCCGGCGATCTCGACACCATCCGCCCGGCCGAAATCCTGCGCGAGGCTCCGGCGGCGCAGACCACTATTCCGTCGGCCACCCTCACCACCGAGGGCGGCGGCGAAATCATCGTCGATCCGCGCGATCCCAACCGATCCCGGGCGCTCGAAGGGCTGTTCTTCGTCGATATGCGCATCACCGACGGCAAGCCGGTCGAGCGGCTTGGCGAGCGCGTCTTCGTCCGCTTCGATCACGGCACCGAGCCGATCGCCTTCCGCCTGCTCCGCGCGCTGCGCCAGATATTCCTCTCACGTTTCGGGCTCTGACCATGCGTCGTCTCCTGCCGCTCCTCGCCCTGCTTGCCACGCCCGCCATGGGGCAGGAGGCGTTCGATTGCGTCATCGATCCGTCCGCGACGCTGAAGCTGGGCAGCCCCGTGTCCGGCCTGCTCGCCGAAGTGCTGGTGGAGCGGGGCGATTTCGTCACCGCCGGGCAGGAACTGGCGCGGCTCGAATCCGGCATCGACGCCGCCACGGTGGAACTCGACGCCCTGCAGGCCGAATCCACCGAGCAGCTGAACTCCGCCCAGACCAAGCTGGAGCTCGCCCAAAGCCGGCTGGCGCGCACCAAGGCGCTGGCCGAAACGGGCGTCGCTACCAACGAACAGGTGGAGCTGCAGTCGGCCGAAGTGCAGGTGGCCGAGCGCGAGCGCGACCTCGAAGTGCAGAAGCGCCGCCTCGCCGCGCTCGAACTCGATCGCTCCAAGGCACAGCTCGCCCGCCGCACCATCCGCGCGCCGATCTCCGGCTACATCGCCGCCCGCGGCCTCAGCGCCGGCGAGTATGTCGACCAGAACGCCGCCATCGTCACGCTGGTGGCGCTCGATCCGCTGCGCGTCGAAACCTTCCTGCCGGTGTCGCTGTGGCAGAAGGTGCTGCCCGGCACCGTCGCCCAGGTCTCGCTCGATGAGCCAATGACCGGCGTCCACCCCGCCACGGTAACAGTGGTCGATCGCGTGTTCGACGCCGCCAGCGGCACCTTCGGCGTCCGCCTAGACCTGGCAAACCCCGATGGCGCCCTCCCGGCCGGCCAACGCTGCACCGTCGCCTTCGACCTGCCGGGCGAGCCGTGAGTACTGACGGCATGGCGCTCGCGACCGCCCCCTCCACCAGCTACGCTGGTCCCCCTCCCCCGCTAACGCGGAGGAGGACCCCCGGCGATCGTCGCGTCTGCCGGTATTGGTCGGGCGCCGACGACGACAGGGTCCTCCTCCGCGAAGCGGGGGAGGGGGACCAGCCGAAGGCTGGTGGAGGGGGCGGTCGCGGCAGCCGACGCTTCATCACTCAATGACCCCCGCCCCCGAAGACGCCTTCCTCACCAGCTTCATCGGCAGTGCCGCGCTGTCGCTCGCCCTGCGCTCCGGCCTCGTCGACAAGCTGGGGCAGGGCCCGCAGCAGGCCGCCGCCCTCGCTGTGACAGCCAAGCTCGACCCGCGTGGCGTCGACCTCCTGGCCGGCCTGCTCGAAAGCGCCGGCATCATCACCCGGCAGGATGGCACCTTGGGCCTCACCCCCGCCTTCACCGCCATCCTCCCGCGCCGTGCCGCGCTCGAAAGCAAGCTGGCCTTCCTCGATCTCGCCGCCCGCGACGTGCTCGACCGCCTGCCCGAAATGCTGTTCGACACCCCCGCCTATGTCGGGTCCGGCAAAGTCTTCGAGCTGTTCCGCTACGACCGCGCCGCCACCACTTCGCCCGAGGACCTTGCTGCCACGCAGCGCTGGCTCGACTACACCACCGCGCTCACCGAGCACGAGGCGCCGCTGCTGGCGCCGCTTATGGCTCTCGGTGGCACGCGGCGACTGCTCGACATCGGTGGCAATTCCGGCGCCTTCGCCCGCGCCCTCTGCGCCGTGAACCCCACGCTCCGCGCCGCCGTCCTCGACCTGCCGGCCGTCACCGAACTCGGCCGTCACTACCTTGCCGGTACGCCCGAGGCAGAGCGGATCGACTTCATCACCGCCGACGCCCGGCGCGACCCGCTGCCGCCCGGCTACGACGCCATCAGCTTCAAGTCCGTGCTGCACGACTGGCCCGAGTCCGACGCGCGCCAACTGGTGACCCGCGCCCGCGACGCCCTGCCATCTGGCGGCCGCCTGTTCATCGTCGAGCGTGGCGCCTTCGCGCCGGGGCCGGCGCCGCTGCCCTACGCCGCAGCCGCCAACCTCGTGTTCGCGCGCTTCTACCGCCCGCCTTCGGCCTATGCTGAACTGCTGGGAGCCTGTCGCCCAATAGGCGCGGCTTGAAGGTCGCCGCGCTTCCGAGCGCCATGACGGCGTAGAGAACCGGATTGAGGGCTCATTGAGGTCGGTTTTCCGCCGTTTTGGCCGTTTTACCCGGCG
>Ga0247833_1005551_pt1 | contig 14595 bp, 13 predicted proteins | sample LaCruzMarch2015__7_FD_187117 | JGI IMG/M metagenome (GOLD analysis project Ga0247833, IMG submission 187117) | Freshwater microbial communities from meromictic Lake La Cruz, Castile-La Mancha, Spain - LaCruzMarch2015_8m | ecosystem: Environmental > Aquatic > Freshwater > Lake | place: Spain...
TCAGCGTATTCTTGCCTTTATTGCGTTCTTTAATGAGACCCTGGCAAAGCCGTTTCGCTGGACTTATATTGGTAAACCTTTGCTCGTATAGGTTATCGGATATATTTCAGAAGTTGGGTACTAGATAGCCACCCAAACAATTAGCAACTCTGTCCAGACTGATTGGTCGCTAATACCTATAGAGTCCAAAGCAACGGCACTTTGTCCCTCTTGTGACAAACAAGTAAAAATGGAGCATGATGAACTGCCTAAATTTTGCCCTTTTTGCAACATAAACATAAAAAGTTATCTAAATACCCAAAAGGAAAAAGAGGAATACGCGGCAATACGCAACAATGTCATCCTTCGTGCCCAGTTGCAGCTCGATCTGGGTAAAAAAGAAAGGCTCGAAGAGCAAGAAAAGCAAAGAAAGCTGGAGCTGGAAGATAAAATAAAAAAAGAACTGGGGCTTGATAAGAAACGCAGGAGAATTTCTTTTTTTAGCAACCGACCCATCAATAAAAACCATTGGATTGGCGCTTTCTCTCTGGTTCTAGTTAGTTCGTTTACGGTTTCTTGGTATCTGTTCCAAGAAGATAAAAATAAAACCTATTCGGATGCTTCTCTAAGTCCCAGTCGACAAATTACCCCGACTGAATTAGTAGCATTTGCCTCACAAGGCATGGTTAATTCATCTGGGTACGCATTGGCTTTACCAGAAGAATTGCCCACTAAGGCGGATATTGATGGTGTTGTAAAACTTACCTTCATCGTGCGGAGGAACAGGGCAACCCCTCAGTCTATCATTGTCAATGAGCGGATAATTACCTTCGCTTCGGAAAGCCAGGTTAAGTCTGGAGTGGATGCGTTGGACGATAACTGGTTGTTCGGCAAAAGTCTTTTCGGCGAATTGGACGCCGATATTGAGTGGGAGGCTTTTTTGAATAAAAAAATCAACCAGTTTATAGAAGCCGGAAAAATAAAATCCGCCTTCGTTTTGTGCCAATATCAACCCAACTTGGATGACCATATTAAAACCATAAGTCGAATATTGGCCGTTTTTTCCGAAATGAAGCGCACCGATCTTTTTGATTTGACTGTCAGTAAATTGAACGGAAGAATTGATGAGCAGCCTTGGGATAGCCGGCCAATATACATGAGCCAACTCGCACTGTCCCTCAAGAAATTGGGTAAAAAGACCAGCTTGTATGAAGATGCAGAAAAGCTTGTTACGAAAATTTCCGATCCTGTCAAGCAAAGTTGGGCTTTAAGTGAAATAGCGGTGCATTTGAAGAACGCGGGGGAGTCCCAAGCTGCCGATGACCATTTCGTGCTTGCGGAGAAAAAGCTTAAACAAGATAACCGACAATTTGAAAAATTTTTAGGTTACGTACAATTGGCTCACGACCACTACAGAGCGGGTAACGGCATTTACGGCAAGGTCGCTTTGCTGGAAGCTGAAATCTTGTCAACAAATTTATCTAATCAACAACATGAAGATAGTTTGATAGAGTTGATAAAAGTAGCCTATGAAATAAATGATGATGTTTTGATAGAGAAATTCTCCTCTCTCCTCCGTTCCCCTTTTGACCGATCTACCGCCGCCTATCAGTACATACTGTCGCAATTGAAAAACGATCCGAAAGCAGCGATATCAAAGCAATTATCGATTGCCAACGCGGATTTCTCCGTTGCTTCGACGGCTATCGCCGCCACGCTAACCACAGAGCCGGAAAAACAAGAATATCTGCTAAATGAGGCAAGGCAGCAATTATTAGTTATTACGGATAATGAAAGTAAAGCGTTGGCCGCCAGTAAAGTAGCGAGAGTCGAACAGCGGCTTGGTTATACTTCGAAATCTGCGCTCCTTTTTGAACAAGCCTTCAACTGGGCTGACAGCATACAGGATAGAAAACGGAAAGATTTGGCATTATCGGTGTTATCTGTAGACCAAGCCCGATCATTTACCAACGATAATTCCCGGAAGATTGCCGCTTTGATTAACAATCAAGACTTACGATCAGACGTCTTGGAAATTATTAATGTTTCGCAGCACGCGCTAATGCTCGTTGACTAAGTCATTAATTGTTTGGTTATTCTGAGTAGGAATAAACAGCAACCCAGTTCTGAACGGTTTAACGTGTTGAGAAGCAGTTAAAACTTAATAATGCGGGTAACAAACCCGTTCCAAGCGTTATCTGGCGACGACAATTTCCGCCGCATTTTTCCGATGTTATTTGACGAGAAATCCTTGTAAATTGCAAAATTGGCCAACAGGGGGAGTAGGCTGACTATTCATGCAAAGAAATGGAAACAAAGCGTTAACCGCTTTTCCAAAGCCATATGTCAACTGAAACATGGATTCGTTGAACATATCCCAAGCTCGGCCTAAAATTGCCTTTTGACTTTGATGAGCCTAACCTGTCCATGTTGCCATTCGCCGACATGGTGCGCCCAGCAGGTTTATCAACGCGCGACCGCCAGTAGGGTTTTAAAGCGGGGTCGGTGTCGGCGATGTATACTCCAAATGGCCAAAGTTAAGGTTTCCCATTTTGCTCAAATGTTTCTTTAATGCCCAACACTATCGCAAAACGCAAGGCATCAATCCTTACAATTATTCGTATCAACTGCTGCAAGCGGGCGGCATCTGCACCGTCAACGTGTTGAACCAGGATCAACTGGCTATCGCCGGACATTTTGGGCGCAATAACATAGCCGACAAAATGGCCGGGTTTGTCTGGCGACAAGACAGTACCGGCGCACCGATTTTAGCCATGGGTTTGGCCTATTTCGATTGCCGGATCAGCCATTATGCCGATGCGGGCGACCATAAAATTGCCATCTGCCAAGTGCTGGCGGCAAAAAATTGCCTGATAACAAACCGATGCTTTATGTGCAAACAGGTGAAATGGATGGCAGCAACCAACTTTATGCAAAAGATCAACAATAAGCTATTGCAGCGGAAATAAACGGGGATCGCCAGTATTTCAGGCAATCAATTTCCATCGGTAAGCGAATAACCATAATGTTCGGCCCACCGCCGACAAAGTACAGAAATAGTTTTTAACTCCTGCTTTGTAAATAAGCCATCTAAATCATGTTGGCTGGGTTTATTAATCCTGGCACTCATCGTGGTAAATTGCGCTAACTCAAAGGGTTCATCAACAAAACCCAAAATTTTTTCCGTTTCTGCGAGCATGTTATTAGTAAAATCCTCATAACGTAATTCATAAACACGCTGAGGATAGGCACGTTTCAATACATAAACCATTTCAGCCGCTTCATTCCAAAAATTACACGCGCCGATAAGGGAATCAATTTTTACCACTTTACCAATACGTAAACTGGCAATCACCTCAATCGGGTGGCGTACACAGTGAATAAACTTTGCGGCTGGAAATTCAGTTGCAATCATGGTAAACCCATAAACATTTTGCGGGGTTTTATCAAACCAACGCTTTGCCTCCGGTTTATTTCTACTAATAAATAAGGCCATATAGCTGCGCTGCAAACTAGCCCTACTGACACTTTGCCGCAACATTTCAGTAAACTCAGCCTCGCTAATACCATCAAGAGCACGGTGTTTTTGTAAAATAATATCATCCAATAACATCTTAAATGAGGCAGCACAGCCAAAAGGATGGCTTGAAGTAAAAAAATGCGTCTCTTCTGGTGCTGCTAAATTAGGACATTGTCTCAAGACATCACGCAATAATGTCGTGCCAGAACGGACACAACCGATAATAAAAAAAGGAGGTTTGTTCATAATTATGTTCTCTTATAATCTAACCCGATAGGCACAAGCTGCTTCTGTCTCATATCAAGATAGCTAACCATGGCATAAGTTAAGGTGCAAGGGTGGGCAATGCTCTTCCCTAAACCAACGATGAACCAATCTATGTAACATCGTCAACAATAATTTACTCTTATTGGCAATTTAGGCTGCTGGCCGCTTGCTGATAATTTCAATTGCGCACTCATTTTTCGGAGTTAACCACTGATCTATTCTAGGAAGGCGATAACGGTAATTGCCATTTTACAATTTTACAATTCCAGCTTAATCGGTAGGGCGGCATTGCCTAGGGCTTTAATTAAATTGGCAACATTCACCGTTTTATCACAACTTCTCCTTTAGTTGTATGTTTAAAAGTCCACCCTGAATCAGTTTTCAAGCCGACAAAAAATTAGGCTTATCGTTGCAATGTGAATGAAAGTGGCGCTGGTCTCGGTTAGCGCCTCGTAACCTTTACGTAACCGACGATAGCGATAAAACCAAGCCAAGGTTCGTTCGACCACCCATCGGCGCGGCAATAGTTGAAAGCCTTTGGTGTCACCGGAGCGTAAAATCGTTTGCAAAACCATGTGTAAGCGCATCCCATCAGTTTTGCACCACCCCGCTCCTGCAGAAAGGCGGCTGTCTTGACACGTTGGTTATCGATAGACCCTGCGGCTGGATGTTTAAAACCAAAAAGGTCACAAGTGCCGCCCTGCTTTTTGCCTGACTTAGGCGCGTAAGTTGTCGTGGATACGCTGCCGCATCATATGATATTTTGAATCAAGAACTGAGGTGTAAAGGTTTTGTGCGGCATCCGTAAGCAGGAAACATTGCTGCGCTTTTGCGACATTAACCGCAAAGGTCAGGGCTTCGCAGTCCAGTTGTTGGCACAATTCTGCCCAGTTTATTTCATTGACATTTTGGGTACTGTAGTTATGCTTCTTCATCACGGGTGAGACTCCCAAGAATTAGGGCTTTTAAATCAGTAAAAACGTCATATTTCGAGGGTTTCCGCTCTTTTTTTGATAGTCGCTTCTATAGCTGACTTACCTTTGCGTTAGAAAAATAGGAGAAATCAGTATGACCAGTCAATTCTTCCCAACTGAAAGCGAGATCCCGGAGCAATACCGAATCGATGCCCCGATTGATCAGAGACACTATCTGTGCAATGGGAAAATTGTGGACTGGAAAGGGGATCAGCACGAAGTTTTATCACCGATTTGCCTATCGTCCAGCGCTGGCATCACTCAGAAGACCATTGGCAGCTATCCGTTGCTTTCGGAACAGCATTCAATGGAAGCTTTGGAGGCGGCGTGCATGGCCTATGACCATGGCCGCGGACTATGGCCCACTATGTCAATCGAGGAACGTATCCGCCATGTAGAGTCCTTCACCTTTCGGATGAAAGAAAAACGCGACGAGGTAGTTCGGCTGCTTATGTGGGAGATAGGCAAGACCCTGCCGGAGGCAGAGAAAGAATTTGACCGGACCGTGGAATACATCAGGGACACCATTGGGGCGCTCAAGGATCTGGACCGCACTTCCTCCCGTTTCATGATTGAGCAGGGCGTCATCGCGCAAATCCGGCGGGCCCCACTGGGGGTAGTCCTCTGTATGGGGCCATTTAACTATCCCCTCAATGAGACATATACCACCCTTATTCCTGCCTTGATCATGGGCAACACGGTTATCTTCAAGCCGCCCAAACTGGGCGTTCTGCTGCATCAACCCCTGCTTGAAGCGTTTTGTGATTCGTTCCCGCCGGGCGTGGTCAACACGGTGTACGGAGATGGACAGAAAGTGATCGCCCCGCTCCTTAAATCAGGAAGGATTGATGTTTTGGCATTCATCGGCAGCAGTGCTGTTGCAGACGTTCTGAAACAGCAACACCCGAAACCGCATCGGCTTCGCTGCGTGTTGGGATTAGAGGCGAAGAACGCCGGCATTGTGCTTAAGGACGTGGAACTTGACCAGATCGTCAAAGAATGCGTGCTAGGCACGCTTTCCTATAATGGCCAACGCTGCACCGCGCTAAAAATATTGTTTGTTCATGAAGATATCATCGTTGAGTTTCTCAAACGGTTCACTGACGCAATCAGTAAACTCAAAGCGGGAATGCCTTGGCAAGCGGGCGTTTCTATCACTCCGCTGCCTGAACCAGGTAAAACCCAATACCTGCGGGACCTGATTGAAGATGCTTGTGCAAAGGGCGCCAAAGTCATCAATGAGTTGGGTGGACGGGTAGATCATACCTTCATCACTCCGGCTGTTTTATGTCCAGTCAAACCCGGAATGAGGGTGTATTCCGAGGAGCAGTTTGGCCCCGTGGTACCTATTGTCCCGTTCAAGACCATTGATGAGCCGATGAACTACATTATTGATTGTGACTATGGCCAGCAGGTTAGTCTTTTTGGTAGCGATCCCGAAGTACTGGCCGATTTGATAGACACCCTCGTGAACCAAGTGTGCCGGGTCAACATTAACAGTCAATGCCAGCGCGGGCCGGACACCTTTCCGTTCACTGGCAGGAAGGCTTCCGCAGAGGGTACGCTGTCCATCACCGATGCGTTGAAAGTCTTTTCCATACGAACGTTAGTTGCGGCGAAGGAAACTGGCGTAAATAAGAAGATTATCAGCATGATCGTCACTGACAGGCAGTCTCGGTTTCTTTCGACGGATTTTATTTTTTAGAATAATGGGCAGAAAAACGCGGCCTATTGTCCAGTTAAAAATTTCTGTGTTAAGTTAGAACTTCTCTGGCACTCAAGTTGAAATGCGCTGTCCCGTTTTTATATCGAAACTGACTGCCCTCATATTTGATAATTTACTCTAAAAGGTAAATTTTTATTTTTTGCAAAGCGCTTATCTTGATTGTAACTGGCGGGCAGGATGCCCGCTCCCTCTCATGAAAAACCGAAAATCTGACCGTTTGAAGTTTATAACTGGGTTTTTGTAATCAGGGTTTAGTTTATGGCCAACAAAACCAACTCCCCGCTACCTGTTGACGTCAAAGCTGGAAGAATATATTCCTGGTGCCAATGTGGCTTAAGTGAAGATATGCCTTTATGTGATAATTCGCATAGTGGACGTTCAGATATAAAATCACTTAAATTCATGGCGGATAAAACTACGACATTGTATTTGTGCGCTTGTACAAAAACCCAAACGCCGCCTTATTGCGACGGCAACCACCAATGTAAAACGATTGATTATGGCAATTGAAATAGAGCACAAGTTTTTGCTCGCCAATGATGATTGGCGTGAATACGTCCACCGCTCCACACTATACCGCCAGGGTTACTTAAGCTCAGAAGCTAATACGTCAATTCGGGTCAGGATCTGTGACGAACACGCTTGGTTGAATATTAAAAGCGCGGTTATAGGTACGTGCAGGCATGAATACGAGTATGTGATTCCTTTGTCAGATGCTATTGAAATTATTGATAATTTATGCCATAAACCCTTAATAGGCAAAACCCGTCATTTAGTTTTGGATGACGGTAATTTATGGGAAATTGACGAATTTTCCGGTGCTAACCAAGGCTTGATTGTGGCTGAAATTGAGTTGCCTGATATTGGCGTGGAGTTTCACAAACCGGCTTGGCTGGGTCGGGAAGTGACGGATGATTTACGCTATTACAATAATAATTTAGTTTCGCATCCCTTTTCGAAATGGCAGGATAAGGCTTAGGTAAGCAGGTCTGATCATTGATCGTTCAGAGTGGAAATAGGCCTGCCACCTAAATTGAAAACACCAACCTATTGGAGGCGCAAATCATGAAGATTTTGTACGCTGTAAAAGCAAGCATTTTGGCTTTGGCATTATTGATGCCTTTTATGGTGAAGGCTGAATCAGTTTCAGACGCGATCAACACTATTGAATCTGAATGGGCAAAAATTTATTATCAAAAACCTGAAAATGAAAAAGGTCCCGCCTACGCGGGGTTACTGGAAAAAACCACCAAACTTTGCAAACAATATCCCAAAGAGGCAGGTGCGATTTTTTGGCAGGCGGTTGTCAAAGCTAGTTATGCAGATCATCAAGATCCGGTTTCTGCTTTAGGTGCTGTACACGAAGTAAGGGATTTGTTAAACCAAGCCATTTCAATTGATCCAAGAACTATGGGCGGTTCGGCTTATGTGGTGTTAGGTACTCTGTATCACATGACACCAACTTGGCCTATCGCATTTGGCGATGATGATGAGGCCGAAAAGATGTTTCAAACCGCATTGAAGATTAGTCCAAACGGCATAGACAGCAATTTCTATTACGGTCAATTTTTGCTCGACAAAGGCAATAAAACCGAAGCGATGCAATATTTTGAACGAGCCAGCAATGCGCCAGTCCGTCCCGAACAAGTTTTTGCTGACACCCAGCTTGAAGAGGAGGCTAAACGGGCGCTTAAAAATGCTAGTGGCGAAACAATGAACAGAAAAAAAGAAATGTTTTCCTCATTAGCTTCACCAGCAAATCAAAAATAACTATCTGTAGCGATTCTCTGTTCTATACACAATTCGTTTCTGCTAAGATAACAACTTTTATTAAAAACTATCTCTGGTAATAATTATGACTTTTGTAGTCACTGAAAATTGTATTAAGTGTAAATTCACTGACTGTGTAGATGTTTGTCCGGTCGATTGTTTTCATGCCGGCCCTAATTTTTTGGTCATTGACCCTGATGAGTGCATAGATTGTACCTTGTGCGAACCTGAATGCCCTGCAAACGCCATTTTTGCAGAAGATGAAGTTCCTGAAGGTCAGGAACAATTCATACAATTGAATGCAGAGTTGTCCAAAATTTGGCCGAGCATTACGGAAGTCCAACCCGCCTTTCCAGATGCTGATGAATGGAACGGTAAAGAAGGAAAGTTGGCTTTATTGGAAAAATAAAAATTGTAAAAAATATGCCGCTGTCGATGTTACATCGTTAAGTGGCGTTTTTTATAACAAATTGGTTTAGGATAAATTGTCCGTTTTGTTAGAATGTTCGAAACGGTTTTTTTTCGCTACGCTCATGACGCCAAAAACCAAATGTGAGAGTCCGGTATATAAAAACAGCAAAGGCAAGGAATCATCAATGGCAACCGTGTTGATTTCACCATAAAAATCAATTGATTCAATCATTAGAATCAAAAAAAATCCCACCAAAATCATGGCTTGAAAGTTTTTGACTAGCCAACAATAAGCAACAATTGCCAATTCCAGTAAGCCTAAATAAACAATGATCATACGTAAGTTGTTGTCTAATGCCCCGTATAAGTCCTCGTTAAAAACAAACAAACTATAACTGTCAGATATTGACAACGCACAAAAAGTGACCAAAACGATCACGGCCACATAAAAATTTAATTCCACCAAAAATTTGCAGCATCGGCCAAGTTTGGACATCATCATTTTATTTTTATGTTTTTCAAAAAAGAACCCTCCAGAAGACAACGTAGGAGGGTTTATAGAGGAGGACGGGAATGTTCTTAATCTATCAGTGTTGATTAAGAAAGCAATAAGGGGATAAATGGCTTTTGGACAGAAAATCGATTCATTCTCAACAAAAAATTTCAGCTTTAAGCTTCTCAGTTTAATTGCAGAAAACTCCTTGTCAATTTATACATGTACAAAATATGTACAAAACTTATTTGCCAATGTCTAGTTAGCTTTTAAATTGACTATGTGTTCACTATTTATATCAATAAGCCTTATTTGTAGCGACATAAATGTAAAATTCACAATCCACATTAAAATTTGGCTTTTCTCGGCAATGAAAATCTTCAGCTAGTTGGCGGTGACATAGCCCCTAAAATAGGCTTAAACCAGAAAATGGAGGATCGTTAAAGAGACACCCTTAAATTCATCAAAAACAACGGATTAACAAGGAAATAACGATGAAAATACTGATAACTGGCGGAACGGGGTTCATTGGATCAGCACTTGCACGGAGTCTATACGATCAAAATTATGATGTTACGGTATTAAGCCGCAAACCGGCATCAGTTGAAAACATCGGCAGAGCCGGCATCCATGCCCTTACTGATTTGGGGCATCTAAAACCAAACCAGTCATTTCAAATCATCATCAATTTGGCAGGTGCGCCCATTTTTGATAGCCGCTGGACAAATGAGCAAAAAAAAATTATTAGAAACAGCCGTATTCTATTGACAGAAAATCTTGTAACAAGTTTGGCTAGTATGGAAGTCAAGCCAGAACTTCTTATCAGCGGTTCCGCAATTGGTTATTACGGCAGCCAAGGAGACAATGAATTGAGTGAAGACTCTGCTGTTAGCGAAGATTTTTCACAGCAGCTTTGTCAAGATTGGGAACAAGCGGCTCTTCAAGCCGGGGAATACGGAGTCAGGGTTTGTTTGATCAGGACGGGTTTGGTCATTGCCAATGGTGGCGGCTTGTTGCAACGCTTATTGTTGCCGTTTCGGATGGGTCTTGGAGGACGACTAGGTGATGGCCATCAATGGATGTCTTGGATTCACCGCCAAGATTGGATAGCTATCGCCCAAGCTATGATCAAAAACCGTGCTATGTATGGTGCATACAACGCCACTGCGCCGAATCCTGTCACAAATGACGAGTTTACGTCAACTTTAGCCGCTTGTTTAAAGCGTCCAACCTTATTGCCTCTGCCTGCGGTTTTTTTGAAGGTTTTGCTAGGTGAGATGTCAGCATTGCTGTTAGGAAGCCAGAGAGTCATACCCAAACGGCTTTTGGATCAAGGATTTGAATTTCAATATTCCAAGCTAGATGAGGCCTTGAAACAAGCTTTGCTGCATGAATAAATTCTTTGTTAATCCCACGAAATTATTATTGAGCAAGTGGACTGCCGTGCATCCAGTCAACAAAGAAAAACATTTTCTAGTAACTGGTCTTGTCAAGGATGAACAGGAAATGGTGATTGCTTGCGTTCTCGAAGCGGTCATTAATCACCGGGAATATCAAATTGATTGGAAGCAATTGAAAGATAATGATATTTGGCTTTGTGGCTGGAAATAGAATAAGTTTGTTTGTTGGGTGCTTGGCTTGCAAAACTACTATTTATGTACTATTTTGTCAGTTCTAATCAACTTTTTGAGGATTAAACCAACAAATAGGAACAATTTTTGCAATTTTATTAGTAGTTATTCTAAAACTTATCCTACGATAACCAAGAGCTTATATCTATGAAAAAAATTTCCGTAACTATAATTTTGTCATTGTTTCCGTATTGTGCCTTTTCAGGTGTGTTTCAAGCCGACATCACGGTATCTAATTTCAATTCCAAAACCAATTCATATGAATATCCAGAAACCCAGAATTTTGATTTTGACACGGCAGGCAATTTCTTTGACCAATTGACTAACAAAGGATTTTCCGCGTCCTTTCCAGGTTACAATTCGGTGACATCTATTGTTTCCGCCAAAACACTTTATCAGGGGGTCGATATCAACGTAACCTTACCTGCAGGTAGTACCAATTCCAGCAAATTGATACTTGAAATACCCGTATTAGGGGTTACAAAATCCTTTACTCGTGCGAAGCGGAGTGACGCCACCGATGCAATGGAAGATTATCTGCGTAATGACACTGACCGTACCTATAGCCGTATTTTAGAATATCAAGTTGCCAATACCCCCAATTCTCAAATTGCCGGTAACCCCACCAGTCTGCAAGGCCAATTAGTTAGCAGTACATTCGATTACGCAACAAACATTCCTCCTAGTTCCCCCTCATCAAGTGCATCTGGCACCAGTTCAGGTGCTGGCGGAGCGGGGGCGAAGGGATCGTCTAACCCTACATTGGTGGGCGTGGGTGGTGGAACATACACCCAAAAAGGGCTAGAAGTTTCAATTATCAGTGTCCCTATTAGCAAGGCATTTGGCATTGATTCAGATGACCCTCGGAAAAAAATGCTTATCAATGGCCAATTTAACTATGTCACTGTCGGTCAAGCCGCATCGTTTCAAGGCAGCTTAGGTATAGGTTACATGCAACCGATAACAGATAATTGGTACTTAATTCCTAGCGTCAGTTATGGCGCAATAGGTTCTGTAGATTTGGCCAGTTTAGGGCAAATATTTTCCACTTCATTGTCTAGCAATTATCAATTTAATTTTGCTGGTTATGACATCTCTTTTGTCAATATGTTTGGCTATTACAAAACCTTACCCCTCAGTATTGGCAATGTGGCCAGCTCCGATCCCAATATTGACAACTATGTATTTAAAAACGGTATATTCCCAAGTAAGGTAGTGCCATTTTTCTTCGGCCATGATGTCAGAATTAAAGGGATATTCACCGACACCGAATTTACTGGTTCTGAGGTGTTTGTACGCCAATACAATGAAGTGGGCATTGAATTAAGTTCTGTCAAAAAAATTGATTGGCTGGAGACGGTAAGTTTTGGTTTGGCAGACTCGTTTTCGCTCAGTGGCAAGTATGTGTTTAGTATTGAAAATCCAAATAATTTTGAAGGATATGAAATCGGTATGGGCTACGATTTCTAAGCCTGTCCATTTATGGACTCTCCGAAGCTGGTAGTGGAATCGCCATCAGCTTCGTTTCCTATGTTATTGAAAGCTATTGCGTGGTTAACAAAATTTGGTGTTCGTTGCTATTTACGGACATAACTTTAAATGGCGAGGTATAGCAAACTTTCATCTCCGGTTTTATTCAAACCGAAATGCTCCATTTTTTTGTAAAGCGTCGTTCGAGTGATGCCGAGTTTTTTTGCTGCTTGGGAAATATTGCCGTCACAATTTTTTAACGCTGTTTTAATCCCGTGCAACTCCCAGTCCGACAAGCTCATCACCTGCAATTGGTTGGGTGTGCTAGGCAGCCGAAAACGGGCGACATCAAGCAAATTTTGTTGTTTCAATTCAGCTATAAAATCAATGGGTAAGTCCTGGGTGGTGATGAACTGGCCACTGGCGGTATACAATGTTGCCCTTATGACATTGATCAATTGGCGGATATTGCCAGGCCAGGGATGTTGTTCAAATAAGGTGATGACTTCCGGGCAAATGGCAAACGGGGTTTCCGATGACATCGCGTTTAATTCACGTTGCAGGATGTGATGGATGATGGCTTTTTTATCGTTGCGATCACGTAAGGCTTGTAGATGGATTTGTGCCCCGTTCAGGCGATAGTAAAGGTCGCGCCGAAAACGTCCGGCCTCAACCGCTTCCAATAACTGGACATTGGTTGCTGCAATTACTTGCACATCCACTCGTATCGGCTTGTTACCGCCTACAGGTGTGAATTCTGACGTTTCCAGCACCCTGAGCAAGGTTGATTGTAAATCAAAGCTCATATCGCCAATTTCATCGAGAAACAAAATACCGGTATCAGCCAACATAAACTTGCCCGGTTTGCCCGTGCTTTTTGCGCCGGTAAAGCTTCCTGATTCGTAACCGAAGAGTTCGCTTTCTATCAAGTCATGAGGGATGGAGGCGCAATTGATTGCAATCAACGGTGCGTTTTTTCTAGGGCCGGCATGTTTAATCAGCGTGACAAAATGGTCTTTACCTACACCGGATTCGCCCGTGATCAAAATTGGGATTTTATGCCGTTGTAACTTGACGGCCTTCTGAACCAATATTGCCAACTCTTCTGATACTGCCGCCCCGTCTATTATGCTATTGGATTTTGGTGCCGCTTTGAGGGGGATTTTTTCCAGCACCCGTTGTTGCGCTAGGGAGTTTTTGGCTAATGGGAAATCTGTGTTCACCAACACGCAGATGAGATGCAAAAAAGCAAATAATGAATTCATGCTTTCTTGATGATGGCTGCTGACCAAGCCGATGACCGCCAATAAATGCCCGGCATCGTCAAGTAGGGGATAGCCTACCGTCGTGTAAGGGTGCAATGCACTTAGATAATGCTCCATACCCTGGAAGGCGATGGGTTTTTTCAATTCCGCCGCTGTTCCGATTCCGTTATTACCTAAAATCGATTCCAACCAATTGGCCCCCCTCATACTTATGCGGGACATGAATGAACCCACTGGTTGTTGTTCGCCTAGCATGTGTAACAGGTTGCCATCAGAGGCGGTCAATATCATCATGACACCCGCTTCCTTCAAAAAAACATGGAAGTTGTGGTTTAGCTGTTTGATCAATTTTTCAATTTTTTGAGATGGGACATCAGGGCTTTTTGTATTGTTGATAATCGGGTAATTATCCCACATCGCATAATTGCCTAAGGGCAAACGGTAATCTTCGAGGCAACGATGCCATGATTCGATAACGTCAAGGCGCACCCAATCACATTTATCGGGTACAGAACGGGTCTGGGTCATCCATTGCCAAGCTTGCGTAGGCCGAAAAACCAGATGCTCGCAGGATTGTCCCAACAACAATGATTCCTGTGTCAAATGGTCTTGTTGGTAGATATGCAAATCGATAAGCATTCAGTTCTCTTGAATAAGGGATATTGCTAGTCACCCAAGATAACAAAATCAAAAAATGAGGCAATGCGGCATAGTGTCGCATTGCCTTAATTCCATCAAGGAATTGGAGAGACCCTTATTAAGGGGAGGTAGGGGGGGGTAACTTTTGAGACTGACCCAAGGCCTGTTTTAGGGTTGAAAAGTTTCCGCTTGTTCTTGGGTTTACTTTGTCACTGATGTTACTCAGGCATTTTCTGCGATTTGAAATAAATAATGCTGAGTCGCTGCAGAGTCGCTATCGCGACAGATTTTTAATCGGGTTCTCGCACCCGAAGGCGAGCTACTTTGTATGCGAGCAGCCCGACCACTAACTTAGAAATTGCCAAAATCAATTTAATCTGATTTGCCGAAAGGCAGTAATTCGTCGATGCGGCTGTTGGGCCAAGTGGGTAGTTTTTCCAAGGTGTCTTT
>Ga0247833_1005552_pt1 | contig 14593 bp, 11 predicted proteins | sample LaCruzMarch2015__7_FD_187117 | JGI IMG/M metagenome (GOLD analysis project Ga0247833, IMG submission 187117) | Freshwater microbial communities from meromictic Lake La Cruz, Castile-La Mancha, Spain - LaCruzMarch2015_8m | ecosystem: Environmental > Aquatic > Freshwater > Lake | place: Spain...
GGTGTAAGTCCTTGCTTGATGCATGCTTCCGAGGACGCCAATAACAATGCGGCTGCTCCGTCATTTAATCCAGAGGAATTACCTGCGGTAACGGTTCCAGTTTTGGTAAAGGCAGGACGCAATCCAGCTAATGTTTCAAAAGTAGTTGATGGCCTTGGAAATTCATCCTGATCAACAACAATGGCGGGTCCTTTTTTTTGTGGGATAATTACCGGAACAATTTCATCGTTGAAAAACCCATTTTCTCTTGCAGCTGCAAACTTTTGTTGCGACCATAGCGCGAATTGATCTTGATTTTCACGTGAAATATCATATTTAAGGGCTAAATTTTCTGCGGTCATTCCCATGCTATCTACGCCATACAGCGTTTCCATTTGTGGATTTATAAATCGCCATCCAAAAGTGGAATCGGCTAATTGCATATCACGACCAAAGGCATTCGCCGACTTAGACATTATCCATGGAGCGCGCGTCATTTGTTCAACGCCACCAGAAATGTATATTTCTCCCGCCCCATCTTTTATTGCTCGTGAGGCATTAATAGTAGCTGCCATTCCAGAAGCACATAAACGATTCACTGTTTCTCCACCAATTGTTAGTGGTAAACCCGCTAGTAGCAAAGACATTCTTGCCACATTCCGATTATCTTCTCCTGCTTGATTGGCGCAGCCAAAAATAACATCTTCCACCAAAGATGGATCAAGCGAAGCATTCCTCTCCATGAGTGATTTTAGGACATGCGCGCCCATATCATCTGCCCGTACATTACGTAAAGCTCCCGCTAAGGAACCAATTGGTGTTCTAATACCATCAACAATGAAAACTTCCTTCGACATGCCAACTAATTTAAAGTTTAAAATTAGTTAAAAGAATGCATAACAGAAAATAATAGATTGGGTATGGAAAATAATGATTGGAATTAATTAATTGTAATTAGAAGTATTACTTTACCATTCGCAACAACTAATTTTACTTTAATAATTAAGTTAATTGATATGAAATAACTTACTTAAAAACAATCTACTAATATATTTAATTTATAGGTAATCAAGCAATTTACAAGTCAATTGACCTAAACGTTAAGTTTATTCTAGGTGTAGAAATTAGTTTTGTTGGAGGAAGACGATGAAGCCAACTTGATTGTGTAGTGCCTTTCATAACCAATAAGCTTCCATTTTCTAAAATTAAAGAAATCATTTCTTTTGTTTCCTTATGCTTGAAAGTAAATTTGCGTTCAGCTCCAAGACTCAATGAGCCAATTGCTCCATTTTTTTTTAACTCTTTTTCTGCATCGGAATGCCAAGACATTCCTTCATCGCCATTATGGTATAAGTTGAGTAAACAGGAATTAAATTTTTCGCCCGTTTTATCTTCGATCATTTGTTTTAATTCCACTAATTCCTTTGTCCAAGGCAATGCTCTTTTAGTGGTCTTGGAATAGGTGTATTCAAAATCTGTATCTCCGTACCAAGCTACTTTTCGTTTGGTAATTATTAATTTCCCATAAATAAATGCTTGGTCGTTCTTCCATTCGATTGTATTTAATAAATAGTCGAAGTAACGATTGGCCTCTTGGCTTGTCAAGAGATTTTTATAATAAACGACGATACCATCTTTCGGTAGTAGGTTGGTTAAGCCTTGAATTTCGTTGTTGAATAGATCCATTTTTTAGCTATTAGATAGAATTACTAATACAAGTTTAATTGACTGATCGCTATCTTACCACAAGATCTTTTTGTCATGATTTTAAACAAAAATACATTCCAAAAAGGAAACTATCTCCTGTTTTTTCACTGGATTTCATCCAGCGTTAAAACATTCAAGCCCTTTCGGGCTTAGAAATCAAACTTTACTGATAACCATCCTTATACGATTGTGATGTCTTATGGTATGTGGGATAAGCCGCATATGGTGGAAATGGAGGAGCACGGATGTTTTTTTTTCACTGGATTTCATCCAGCGTTAAAAACACTCAACCCCTATGGGGTTATAGTTTTGTAGTATATTTAAAATCAATCATATAAGTTTATTATCCATTATAATTATTTCATTTTCTTTTGCCATATTCACTATTGTCCGATAAAATCTAACTTTTTATACTTTGTCCTTTTGTCTTGATACTACGGCAAGCTCAGCACAAGTACAAAAGAACGAAAAAATCAATTCTCGATTGAAGTCGTGCATCTCGACTTACTTCGGCAGGCTCAGCACAAGCCGCTCGATTCTCGTTTAGTGGATTGAGCGCATCTCGACTACGCTCGATGAGCTCTAGAAAGACACTAATGATTCCCGACCTTAAATATGCTTTACTTTTTAAAAAAGTAATAATCTAATGACAACTTACCTGGCCCTGCTAAAAATATAGTGAATAAAATAGCCGCATACGCAAAGGGCATTTCTCCTTCTCCGAAAAAGTCACCTTTGTCAACTATAAATCCTGCCACCAACATGGTAAAACAGATTAAAAACGAGGCTAATCGGGTGAAAAGGCCAAGAATTAACATAATTCCTCCAAAAAACTCAGCTCCGGTACGTAGGTAAGCCATGAGAAGCGGCAGTGGAAAATGCAAATCTTTTTTAAGCCAGGCAGCAAAATTTGACATTGCTTTAACATCAAATAATTCACGTCCATGATAGATGAATAGCATCCCCATTACGACTCTAATTATCAAAATATAGTTTTGAGTTAATGGTTGTGTTCCGGATAATAATTTCTGTAGTTTCATAGTATTTATTTTTTAGCGTGGTAAAAATACTAATACTAGACCTTATAAAAAATAATAGATGAGAAATCCTTTCTCTTCAAATTGTGGGGTTTATTGCTTACTCCTTCGAGGGAGGATTGAGGAGGGTGAAAGTTTTGGATGTTTAATTCTTTAGTCCCTAAGGGGAAATCTATTTTCTATAAAAAATAGCGCAGCCAAAAGATTCAGTTTCTGAATTGGAAACAGGTTGGCCAATCAGCAATTCATCAACTGCCTTTGATATATAGGAATTTGCGAGTTTTGGATGCGCCCCATTATCATCAACTGCTCCCTTGTACTTGATAAGCCATTCGTGGTCTAAAATAGTTTGTTTTAATATAAAAATAATGTTGGAGGAATGTTAAGTAATACTCATCACTTTCGAATTCACTTTTCCAACTAGCCCTATTTATTTTTTAAGTGTCAGTCTAAGAAAGATATAACCAATTGAGCCTGCCAATAGGGAAGCTAGGAGAATAGCTATTTTTGAATTATTAACGATGACTTCGTTATCAAACGCGAGGAGCGTAATGAAGATAGACATTGTAAAACCGATTCCCCCTAAAATACCTGCACCAAGTATGTTTTTCCATTTCAATTCTTTCGGTAAGGCACAAAGTCCAACCCCCACTCCGATAAATGAAAAGAGCCAAATTCCTACTGGTTTTCCAATGACAAGACCCACCATAATTCCTATGCTAGCAGGTTGACTTAAACCACTTTGCCAATTGTCGCCAACTGAAATGCAGGTATTTGCCATGGCAAACAGTGGTAAAATAATAAAAGCAACGGGTTTGTGTAAAAAATGCTGAAGCTTATAAGAAGTCGAATTTTCATTACCGCTTCCAAATGGAATAACAAATGCTAACAAAACGCCTGTTATGGTGGCATGTACACCAGAATACAACATAAAATACCACATGGCAGCGCCACCAATTAAATAGAAAAGAAGGGCTTTAATTATTAGTTTGTTTAGTAAAAGTAGTAGTCCAAAAATACCTAAGGCGATAAATAAATTAAGAAATGCAATCGAGCTCGTGTAAAAAATGGCAATTATTACAATGGCCCCTAAATCGTCTATGACTGCCAAAGCTGTCAAGAATATTTTCAAAGAGCTTGGCACACGATTCCCCAATAGCGATAAAATACCGACGGCAAAAGCGATATCTGTGGCCATTGGAATTCCGGCGCCTGCTTGGGTGCCCGATCTAAAGTTGAACAATAAAAACAAAACTGCTGGGACAAGCATCCCTCCTACTGCCCCAAAAATGGGTAAAGTAGCATTTTTAAGGCTGGAAAGTTCACCATGATAAATTTCTCTTTTTAATTCCAATCCAATGAGTAGAAAAAATATCGTCATTAGTCCGTCATTAATCCAATGAACGGTACTTTGTCCAGCAAATTCAAGATGCCAAAAATGAATGTAGTCTGTTTGCCAAGCTGAATTTGCCAGAAGAAGTGAAAGTGCTGTCACGAAAACTAAAATGAGTCCACCAGCTTTTTCGCTTTCAAAAAAATCGTTAAAAAGCCTTGTTAATTTCATTCTGTTTCTGTCAATTTCGGGTCTAAAATAGCCTTGCCCATAACGTTTTGCAGCTACCCGAAGGTGGCGATTTCGGAGCACTTCACTGTCAAATAAGCATAAACTCTGATAGAAGCACAAAGCTTGATTTAACCACTGAACCGCCACTTTTGGGTAGGTGCTGTTATGCCTTCGTTGTTCTTTTCGGTTGTCTCTTAATTCCAAAAGTCCAAGAGATTTGTTATTGCGTCTTTAAAAAGTTTTGGAGCTTTTACCCCCAAAATTAATTGTCCATTTTCGTTTAGTAAAAAACCAATTTCTATTTCAATTATTTTTTCTTCTGTACTACCATATAGCACAACTGTTCTTAAAATTTTGAATTTTGGATAGTGTTTTAAAATGTAATTTTTTTCAATGTAATCGTAATTACCAAGTTCTGAAATTCCATTTTTTCTGAAAGCATACTTTTTACCTTCAACATTTATCACTTCACTTCGTCCAAAGTCAATAAGTATAAGGTCTGGAATATGTATAATTTGCTCCTTATCGCCACCTTTATACTTTTCTCTGTCTTTATACTTTTCAAGTGGAATATGGTCGCCTTTTTTTGTTATGAAATAACCTTTTTCGCAACCTGCGTGATTTTCAAAAATGGAATAACCTTGCGTAAAATTTTCAACCACTAAATGAATAAAAATAGTTCCTAATTTTTCTCCGTCTGTATCGTATTTCCAATAATCTTTATTCATTTCAGCTTTTGGAACAGTCAAGCCCTTTAATGAAATGCCTATTTTATTGGCAATTTGAATAAATTTGTTTGTCTTACCAACGTGCTTTTGCAAAAGTCCGTGTTGTGTTATCTCAATTTTCTGCGTCCAACCTAATTGTCTTAAAACTGCACAAATAATAGTTAAAGCACCAATATTTGGGTCGTGCGAAAGTCCATTAGTTTTAAAAAGTCTGCCCGAAATTTCAATTTTAGTTTTTGATTTTGTTAATAAAATTGGCACGTTTCCTTTTGGTGCTTTACGCATTTGATTTTTAAGGTCAACAACTTCTTTTATTGTTTTAAATGGTTTGAATATTTTAGAATCTAATTTTTTACCTAAAATTTCAACGCCTAAAGTCAAAAGTAATTTTGTCCCAAAAATGTATGTTGAAGTTGGTTTGATTTTTTGGTCAATTTGCAAATTGTAAAGCATTATTTTCTTTACATTTGGGTAGTAACTTTGGATAAAAACAAACTTACTGCAACGCTGATAAACGCCTGTATTTCGGCTTTCTTTATCGTCAGTTTTTGTTTCTTCAATGGCATAAATTGGCTCATCTTTTAAAGTAGGTTCATCTTTTTGGTAGAATATCAAAAAGTCTGTGAAACTGGAATTTCCTGAAACAGTTTTTACATAAACTTTATCTACTTTGTTGCAACGAAAACCTGTAACTTCGTAAGTGAAAGTGAATTTATTGTCGTATAAAATTGGAAAAATACGTAAAGTATCAACAAAAACTGCAAAGCCGTAATCTTTGGCGAATTTTTGAAATATTGTTTGTAGAACTTCTTTTTTAGGTCGTTCTTCTGTTAAAAACCAAAGATTTTTAGGCATATTTTTGTAATATATAAAGTTGTTCTTGAATAAATTTTTTGGTGCTACTTTCTCCGTTGCTGTTGCTTTTGAAACGTAAATATTCAAATTCAACTAATTCAACTTTACCATATTTTTCTAACGTAGATATTATATTTTCTTGTTTCATAATACCTTCCGTGTTATAACTCAAAATTAAGGTTTTAAACTTTCCTTCATTTGCTATTTTATTGAGTTCTTGAATTGCAGTTGTAGCATTACAAAATTTTGATTTTTGATTTTGATAATCTCTTAAACCTCCAACTCCTTTAATTATAGGATTATCATATTTTGCAATGGTTTCTAATAGATGATAATTTGGTGCATATTGTCTTTGATTATATGGTGGGTCAAGATAAAAAATATCTGCCTCAACTATATTAAGTAATTCAGTTGAATTTTCATTGTATGTAAAATTATCTTTGTTGTTTACAACAAACTCAACTGGTCGCAAAATCAGTTTTTTTACTGCTCTTGGGTCCCATTTTTTCTGAAATGCAGCATAAACTCCTGAAATATTTGCATAAAAAGGAACAGTTTCAATTAGACAAGCCAACAAAGTAAAATATTCATTTTCAGTTATCAAGTTTTCTGTTTTCCAAAGTTCAATTTTTTGTCTAATTGCATCAATTATTTTTCCGTTTTCATCTGAATAATACATTCTTGGGATTTCTAATTCAGAAGTTCCAAATGGTGTGTAATTCTGAGAAATAAAGCCCTCAACTGGCTCTATTTGGTTTAAATATTCTACGACAATATGCAAAGGCGAAGCAAAAAGAGAGGTACTTTGAAAGTTGATTTTGTCTAATACTTTTTCAAAGTTTAATTCTTGATTATTTGAAATGTATGCTTTTTGTAAAACAAAAGAAAAATACATTAAATCAGATGAAAATATTTTATAATCTAACTTTTTAAAAAATCGGCTTACGCTTGTTGTACCTGCAAAGAAATCAAAAAATGAGTTTCCTTGAATGTTTTTTGATTGCATTACTTGATAAATTTTGTCAAGTAAATTTTCCTTGTTTCCTATATACCTCATAAATGCTAAAAATTAAATTCATCAAAAAGAGTTTTCTCTCTTTGTGGCTTTTGAGGTTCGTAATTTGTTATAAGTACTTCAATACTTGCGTTTTTATCTCTTATAATAGTTTGATAATTTGAATTTGAATAATGAAAATTAATGTAATTGATTTTATAATTTGGGTTGCTTGCAACCCAAGATTTTAAAATATCATTTGATTTGCCTTTATGCTCTAAAACATTTGAAAGTGCAAATTTTATATTTTTGTTTTCTAAGTTGTCAAGCGTTTTCAAAAGTTGTTTTTCTTCTTTGTCTGTCCAGCCTTTAAAACCACGTTTTCCATCGTTATAGGTTCCTGTTGTTATCAAATACGGTGGGTCACAATAAACGAAATCATTAGAATTTAAAAACGTAAAATCAAAATTATTAAAACAAACATTGGCGAAGCCAATGTTTGTTTCTTTTAATCTGATTATAAATTTTTCTAAATTTTGTTTCATCGAAGCGTTAAAACTACTTCTTTCTCGACCAAAAGGATTATTAAATTCGTGATTGTTGTTGAAACGAATTTGGTGGTTGAAAGAATAAGCAATAAGAACAAATAAATCTAACGGATTTTTTTGTTTATTGTATTGTTCTCTCATTTTTTTATAGCCTACTTCGTTTGTCAAAGAAAGTTCAAACTCTTTTATTCTATTTTCAATGTGTTTTAAAGTTGTGTCAAGGTTGTTTTCCTGAAATGTTTGATACATTTCAATTAAGTAAGTCAAATTGTCGTTAAAGTAAATTTTGTTTGCATTTACGTTAATTCCAACATTGCAACCTCCTGCAAACAAGTCTATAAAATTGTCAATTTCTTTTGGAAATAATGGCAAAATTTGGTCTAATAGTTTAGCCTTACCACCAATGTAATTTAGTGGTGATTTAATTTGTTTTAAACTATGTCTGCTTGTTACCGCCATTCAATTTTGTTTACTGCAAAGTTACAATTTTTGTCGCTGTTTTTGTGTACAAATGGTTGTTATTTTCTAAATGTGTATCGGTTATTATGGTCGTCCTACAATGAGGCATAACGGGATTGTGCTAGACGTTCGTGGGGCATTTTCTTGGATATGCTTGGTTGCCCCATGACGTTTTAGCGCATGTTAGCAAATCGTGCATTATTTTTAAAAATTAAACCCAATGCCTAATTTTAAGGATAAATCAAAATGACTGGGATATTTTGAAATGCCGTAATAATCTCTTAATCTGTTTCGAGCTATTTTATCGTTTATATAAATCATCCCAAGAAAATCAATTTTTGCAAATAATGACAAAAAACTATACGGGCGATATTCGTATCCTGCAAATCCAGTTATTCCCAAATCCCTTCGCTTGCATAATTCTACAAGAACTTCATTAATGCCAGGTGCAATTTCTCCATAAGCAACACCAATGGATTCATCGCCATGTCGATATCCTAAACCAGCACCATATGTAAAATAATTCTTTTTGGAAAAATTAATAAATTTATCAGCCGTTAAATTAAAAGTCAAATATCCACGACTAATTGCCTGACCATTTATTTCCTCAATAATAGCTTTTCGATAACCGACATAGAAGTACATCGCTTCAAATGATAATTGAAAATCTGGTTTTATATTACGAGAATAGCACAGTCCGACAGAACTTAACAGAATTCCTTTTAAAGGCTTGATATCTTTTGATGGGTACTTTAGGTTCATTAATGGTGAATTATCAAAAAAACAATGTATCAAACTCGTTTGAATCGTAATTCTATTTTTTGATTGAGCCAAAAGAATACTTGGAGCGCAAAGCGCTCCAAGTATAATTAATTTTAATTTACTCATTTTTGAACAACAAATCTTTTATTGAAAACTTCACCATTTATACAAAAACGAATTATATAAACACCATTTTGAAGTTGGCTTATATCGGTTTTAAACACAAGGTTATCATTCTTGAATTCGTTAACTAATTTACCTGTCAAATCAAAAAGTTGTATTTTTTCAGATGTAAGAGTTGGTAACTCAACGTTTAAAATTTCGCTTGTTGGGTTTGGATATATTACTAGATTTTGATCCGTAATGTCGTCAACTGCTAATGTATATTGACAATCATTTAAATTTCCGAGTCCTACGGCATACCATGAATCAATTGTCGCCTGATGCTCTATTGAACATTCACCAAATAATATTTTAGCTGCTTGAATTGTTGCTTGCCGTGAATCGGTATATTGACTCGCACTTTGTAAAATAGATGTAAGTGCATAATAAGAAATACGGGCCGCCTTGGTTATTCCTATACCATTTACATCATAATAATTGTTCAAATCATTTACATCGTCTTCACCGTTCGCTAAAATATAAAACCATTTGTTTTGAACACCGGAATTGATGTGTACACCACCTGCATCACCATCCTCAGTGAACCAATATGTTCCTTCATAGGTGTCTGGTTGGCCAAGTACTAAGTTTCCCAAAGCATCAATATGTGACCCAAAATTATTTGGGGCTTTAAACGAACGTATTTCTTCATTAGAGCTTGTTACAAAATTTCCATATAACCAATCCGTGCTTCCTCCATCCATCATGGCGGCATGAATCACAATGCCAAAAATATCACTAAAGGATTCGTTTAATGCACCTGATTCATATGAATACGTTAGATTGGATGAATGGTGGGTTACTCCATGGGTAAACTCATGTGCAACAACAGATGGCTCTGCGCCGTAGTATCCTCCTAAAGAAGTAGAACCAAATTTTAAGTCGTTGTGATCACTTCCTCCAGGGGTAAAACTTGCATTGCTATTTGCCCATTGAGTTCTAACACGAACTTCTCTACCTTGGTTGTTTTGACCAGTTCTTCCAAAAACATTTTTAAAATAATCCCATGAATTCGAAACATGGTAATGGGTCGTAGTCTCGGTATCGAATGAAGTTCCCCAATTATCATCATTATCTTTTGTGTTGTCCAATAACCACCATGCTGTACTTCCATTGGGATTTTTTTTAGTGTGAATTACTCTTGAAGCATCGTTGGTTTGTAGAATATACTTCTGGGTAAATCCACCCTTCCATTGAGTATCAATTATTTTACTTCCATACCCTTGAATATTAGCGGGACCGTCATAGATACAAGTAGATTGAATTTTTAATATTGACCCGTTATTAGCGTCGATATAATAAATTATAGTTTCGAAAGGATCAATAGTTGTTATTGAAATTTGGTATGCTAATTTATATCTATACCCTGGTATTACTAAATGGACATTTTTTAGTGTATCAATTGCCCAAATCAATTCAGCAGTTGGAAACCATGTTGCATTACTGTCCGCTTGGTCTATTCTAATTTGTTGCTCCCATTCATCGCTTTCCCATGCAAACTTATTCCTTTCATCACGTTGCAATTCAGAAATTAGTCTTTGAATTGCTTCTTTTGCGGTAATTCTAGGAGCAACTTCAGATTTTATAGAATCTGCAATTTTTGCGTTAATAAAAAGTAACGAACCATATTTATCGTAATGTTCAATACAACCAGCACCCTCAATCGGAACATTCATAAATGTTTGTTGGTACTTGAAGTGCGTTAATCCAGCTAAACTATCAACGTGTTGATCAATTAAGATCATGTTATTGTTTAAATCAGGTACACTTTGACGATATAATTGGTAAAGAACACCTGCTGGAAAATTGTTAGGTGTATTAAAGTAAAAGAAACCACTTTGGATTGAATCCGCCAAATATGGTGTTAAAAGTTGTTGATATTGTTGATATTGCCCGAAGCTCAATTTTGCTATGGCAATAAATAGTATAGTAATTATTTTAGTTCTCATTTCTTCAAATTTAATGTAAATATTTGATTTTGTTGTCCTTTTCTTCTTTCAAATTAGGGAAGAATGAACGAAAAAACTTAAAACTTTTAAAAATAAAATATTGAAAGTTGACGTAGTTTTCGCCCAATATTGTTGGTTGTACCGCTCGCTTCTTGCATGTTTGCTAACGGTTTGCGTGCAGGCGATGTAGCCTGTGTTGCGCCTGCGGCAGGCTATATTGCTTGCACGCTGTTATGTGTTGTGGTTCTTTTCAATTTTGTCTTATCAATTGATTTTCCTTTAAATAATTTATGAATTGTTTTGTAATTTCTTCTGTTCTTTTTGTTATATCCTGTTCTGTAAAATCAGTATTATTTGAAGCTAAATTTACAAGCTCTAATATAATTGTACCTGTTTTGTGTTGTCCTTTGTCATTGGTAAATCCTACATAATATTTTATTTTATCACTAAAACGGTAATCAGCCGCTCTAATATTAATTTTATCTTCTAAAAGCACTTTATTACCTAAGGCTTCTAAATTTTTAGTGTTTATTAAAGTTTTGTCGTTCTCTTGACGTTTTCGAGCGAAAATATGTTCAATGTCAAAATTTGTATTAAGTGTTGGAATAGATTGATCGTCATTATTAAATGCCCACCAAGTTAACATTGATCTTGTTATTGGTCTTCCATTCTTAAATTCAAAGTTATTTATAGCAATCCTTAATGTATTTTCTTCAAATTTATGTTCGTCAAAATTCACATCTTTATCTGTAACTACGTTAATCATTTCGGCATATACAGGAGTTCGTAATGCATTTACACCTGGATTGATAAAAGAAAATCCCCAAACAAAAGCAATTATTTTATTTAAAAAATCATCAAGTTTATTCTCATCTAATTGGTCGCTCTCATTTTTGTTATGTAAAAAATACACGGATAAAAAATATGTCCACATACCATTTGGAGCATAATTTAAAACAAATAACTTTCTCAAAACATTAGGTGGAAATCTTTCGGAATTTTGATTATAAATATCATTCCAAAAATCTACTAATATTTTAAGATTAGGTAAAGTTTCATCTTGTTTAAGAATTGCATATTTTCCCTTTTCATAAAATTTTCGGAGTGCTTCTGTTGTACTAGATTTAATTCCTTGTTTTGAGCGAATAAAATACATATACCTTGTGAATAGCTCATCCATTGGAATTCCATTTAAAGGCCTAAAAATCTTTCCTGATATTTCTTCAAGTTCTTTCCATTTTTCAATAAAATCATCTTTTTGATTTTTTGTACTGTAATGCTTGTAAAACTGTGCTTTGAAAATATCGGCATCTGATAATGGAAGTCCTCTATTATTTAAAGTTGAAAAAATTCTTAAAGCCGTATCTTGAGATTCTGCTTCAATAGGCAAAAGAATACAGTTTCCAAGAATTCTAGCAGGTAAGTATGCAAAGTAAGATGGGAATTCCCTCAAAAAATCATCAATTTTTTGTTGAAAAAAAATGTAATTTTTTGCATAATTACTTTTTTGCTCTTTACTCACAAAACCAGTTTTCAAAATATTAAGAAACTCATCTTTGTCATTATCGGTAGCTACTTCTGAATCAATTTTTAGTACATTGAGATCCGCTTTGCCAAATTCATCTGTTTTCCATAAACATTGTGCAATTCTATCACGTGTGCTTTTAGAATTGTCATCTTGCATATTATTAAATTTTGCATAAAATGCCCGTAATAACAACATCAAAGTTGTCAAACGTTGCTGACCATCAATTACTTCTTTTTTATTATATTCATTTTCAAAAGTTACTATCGAACCTAAAAAGTATTCTTCGTTTTTTTCAAATTTTTCGTAATTGTTATCAGGAAAAGCAAATGTAAAAATGTCGTCCCAAAGCGTCTGGCACTGGCTTTCTTCCCAAGCATAAGGCCTTTGATAATCTGGTATTAGAAAATCCGATTTCTTGTCGGAAAAAAGCAACATTATAGTTTTTTGGTCAACATTAAGTTTAGACATATTTTTTAATTTTTACTTATTGGTCAAATTTTTACTGTGAGTGTCGTTACACCATAACACATAACGTTTTGCAGCTACCCGAAGGGCGGGACTTTTACCACAAAACTTGATTTGAAAAACTAATGTTTGATTACCTACAAAACTGTCTTTGGAACACGAAACCCCGCCTTTTGGGTAGGTGCTGTTATGCCTTCGTTGTTTTTCTGCGGTCTTGCTGTGTCTGTCCATAGTTGCAGTGTCTTGGTGCGTTGGCTTGGTGGCTCTTTTGGATTTTTTTAGCGTTGGTCTGAGCGTGGGAAAAAAATACAAATGTGCCACCAAATGCGATGGTTACTCTATTTTTGTTTTAAAGATTCTTACTACTCTAGTCCAGTCACCATTTCCTTTCCATTCTCCCTTTTGATTGTCGATTTTTTTAATATTTGTTGTTTCGAATTTATTGAAATGGCTAACAAAGTTGTCAATACGATTTGTCTTTGTGTCAGTTATATAAGGACTTACGCAAACAATATAATTTACTCCTTTATAGTTTGTTTCAATTCTTTCAAGTAATTGATGCAATGAGAAAAAGTCAATGTCGATAATGTTTGAAAATAAATGAAGATTTGAAATTGAGATATTTTGAGATAAGTCTTTGTTTGTAATTGAATCTAAATCTTTATTAATTGTAATAGTATTTACGTTCTTTTTAAATTTTTTAATGTGTAATGCACCTCTCTTAATTGCAATTTCTGACGGTTCAATAAGTTTAATTTGATTGATGGTTTGGTCTATTTCTTTTAATTGTAAATATTCCAAATACACCATTGTAGCCATTGCTTGACCACAGCCCCAGTCAATAATACTAGTGCTTTCCTTGAAAAATTCTTTTGGTAGATAATCAAATGCAGTAATTAATTTTTGATAATGCATTTTCCCAAAACTATGCATATAAGCAAACAATTGTTTCTCTTCGCTTAGGATACTTACACCTCTTTGAAGAGAATAAAACACATCTGAATCATTAATTTGGAGATGTTTATTAACTGAAATCTGCCTAATTGAATGGAAATTATTTGCTACAGAATCTAATTCAATAGAATATCCCGTATTTTGTTCCAATAGATTTTGAGTGTTATTGGAAACATATACTTTTCTAAACTTTAATAAGTATAAATCTAATTGATTTTGAATATTATGAAAAGCGACAACATTGTCTGCTACATCTAAATGTAATACAGTTACTATTGTTTCATTTTGCAAGAAATGAAAATTTGCTAGTTTACTTTTTTCCTTTATTTCATTTCTTATTTCACATACTTTGTCAAAGTTATTACTTGAAAAATTATGTACTATTTGAGAATAATAATTTACGAAAGTATGTATGACCTTATATTCAGAATCTTCTTCAAGAGAATAAGCAATTGATAATTTTAAAATGAATTCATCCAAGATTTTACGATAATCATCAATGGTTCTAATACCAATTAAAAACAAAGAAGAAGCTTCTAATCTTTCTCCAAAATTATAATTTTTACTTTTTAATGATTTATATATCCTCTGAAATTGAAGAGTAAATTCAAACCTTTCTGATATGTCAAGTAAAATAGATAAGAACGCAAGGTTGTTACTGTTTAATAAATCAATTGATGTAATCGTCCTTAAATTTTGCGAAAGATATTTATCAATATTGCTTTTAAAGCTATTTATAACTATAAAGTCATTATTCAGAAAATTATCATATACGTTGTCAATGTGTACACTTAAATAATTTTCTAATTCTTCTGCATTTTTGCAGTCATTAAGTTCCTTTAAAAGATTAATCATTAGGAAACATTTTCAAGTCATCAGTTGATTTCCCCTTTTTAGCAGCA
>Ga0247833_1005564_pt1 | contig 14556 bp, 14 predicted proteins | sample LaCruzMarch2015__7_FD_187117 | JGI IMG/M metagenome (GOLD analysis project Ga0247833, IMG submission 187117) | Freshwater microbial communities from meromictic Lake La Cruz, Castile-La Mancha, Spain - LaCruzMarch2015_8m | ecosystem: Environmental > Aquatic > Freshwater > Lake | place: Spain...
TGGATTAGATTGCCAGGTAGATGTCTTGGGATGATTCAAGCCGATTTTAGAGATCCATATGCAGTCGATGAAATGTTCCACTGTGTCGTGAACGAAATAACTAACATGGATAAGAACAATAATCAACAACGACGGATTGATATACTCGTAAACAATGCAGGCATTGTCACAAAGTTGGCAATGGAAGATGATGAAACTCTATCATCGTATCATGAAACAATGGCAATTAATTTACATGCCCCGTTACGATTAATGAGATTAGCACATCGTCATATGAAATCAACGTCCACCTCTACCAGTGGTGGTAAGCGTGGTTCAGGTGTCATTATTAACAATACATCGATACATGGTACACGATCAGTCGAATACATGACGTCATACGCGGCAACCAAGGCCGCATTAGAATCATTAACACGAGGCCTGGCATTAGAATACGCTCCAGACAACATACGTGTGAATGCAATTGCACCAGGCGTAGTACCCGTAGAACGCACATCTGCCATATTTGATCGAGGAGGAGTATCAAAAATGTGGAAACCATACATCCCCGTTGGACGACTGGGGACAGTCGAGGATATTGCACATGCCACATTACTATTGGCAACGAATGAATGGATGACGGGAACAATTTTAACAGTCGATGGAGGGATGATGGCACGTGCGAACATGCCCATTAGGCCAAAGCCACCTCCGTTGACGAAGAAGAAGAAGAATATGGGAGATTGCACTGATGATTGGTTGGAAGAGAGATCATCATCACCACCGACCGACATGGTATTCGAGGTGCCAAAAGAAACCTAACTGGTCTTCACGCACAGAATATTATATTCTGTACTTGGATGGCTGTAATCAAATAGATAGTCGAGAATTAAGGACATGTGAATCGATTTGTGGATTTCGCATTCGATTCATAGCTTAAGATATGCTCTGTACTCATTGCATTTATATAGTTAGCAACAGAAACCTAACTGGTATTCACAACATACATCGCACTAGGTACTACTTTATAGTTATGGCGCTCTACAATCGTTCGTTCATACACACCGCTCCTATGGAGTCGGCGACTCTTCTTACCACCACAGCACACACATGCCTACTCAGTCTTCACGGCGGAACCCTTATGGCTAGAATCACGCAACATAACATAGGAGACCCCTACATCTAAACAAACAAAAATATGTTGGTAGATATTAGTCGGCGTTTGCAATGAGACTTCCCTGTAAAAAAAACCTCAGTAGAAGACGATACTCACGACTTATAAAAAAAGCCTCAGTAGAAGATGATATTCAGGACTTACCTCTTGTCCAGAGACAAGTCAGGAGATTTTTTAATACACAAGGGGCAAATACAATGATAATGTCAAGTATTTACAGAATTTACATTAATAGAAAGCGTTCTGAACATGAAGCACTTTTTGTAAAACATCTACTTTACAACTCAGTTCCGTGATGATAGATAATATGATGATGTGTACACCTGATGCTTGAACCTTAGAGACTGTTAGGAAGAGACGATTTTCGTCGTAGATTCGGCTTATTAGCACAAATAGTATACAGCTTCGTCTCGACGTGAACTGGATGGATCAACTCTTGCGTCTCACTGCAAGTATACATTTCCTCTTCCAGACAAACTCGACGCCAATCATTATCTTCAGATACAAATTCGATTAGATTCCGTTCTGTGGTGGAGGAAAAGGAACGTTCAATACAAAATATAGGGTGGTTGGTTGAGATTGACGGATCTGAAGGGGCGTACGAGTAAAAGTTGATACGAAGATATAAACTACGCTTACCTTCGTTGTCACATCTCTCTACAATATTACTCCACAATTTGGCACGCAAGCTATTAGAGTAATCATCCCGCAATGGTATCGGCACCACAACAACATCTTCTTGGAACGTGACTTGCTTCTTCTTCTGTGGCAGAGCCATAAGTGTCCCGTGAGTGAACTCATCTAGTACAGAGTCTGGAGAGTATGTTCGACGCAGGGATTGGCGCCGTTCTCGTTTCATAACTTCTTGGCGGTTATATTGAAGTGGTTCATGATACCGAGGTATGTAACGAAGATCTTGGACACATAGTTCGGCAACACATACCTCCTCCTGCTGAAGCTTCTTTTGACTGCTTCCTCGTCGAAACATCTTTTGGAATAGACTGCTACGCCGACTGACTCGTTGCGGAGATGATGATGACGATGATGAGCTATTCATTGATGAGGTACTCATTGATAGTTCGCTCGCACTCATCTTCATGCTTTTATCATTCATGGCAAAAATAAACCACTCAACCTCACTCAACGGTGCTTTGGGAACACCTCTACCACGGATTGAAACTGGTATTTGTTATTCCCTTGCTGGTATGCACCACTTCGCGGTCCTGAGATTCTGAGATGCTCTCAATCGTCGTCGACCGAACGTGCACGAATGGTATCTTTACGTAGGAATAAGTAGGTTATCACTTTTTTTAGGCGAACTCAAATTATTATGTTTCTTCCGGCAGTTGAGAAGAACAAATAATGCACTGGGCAAGGCGGAGCCCGCACACTTACGGAGCCCCTATTCTCTCCCCGCAAAAAGTGTTGAAGGTTATTACCCAAGATGATCCCCGCGTTGTTGCGTCCAGGCAATGAATTCTGCCATGGTCTTCATCGGCACCACTCTTCCCCAGTGGTGGCGGCTATGAACCATCATCTTCCTCAGCAGCTGCAGCAGCAATCCACCAGAACAAATCCTTCGAATGATACTGACGAACCACCCGTCGACTCGTCAGCAACCATCATCCAAGGTCCATCTCTCCTAACTTCGACGGGTGTACACCGTCCAAGTCCAAGTTTATTCCACCTACCGGGATTACGATCATTGCCATTATGGACAGCTGCTCCTTCGTCGTCGTCATCGCCGTCTGCCTCTGGAGCAAGCGGAGGAGGGCCATCAGCTCCAAAACATCGTATAGCATTTAATGATCCATTCGTGTCGGCAGCCGTAGCCCACCTTGAGTCGAATTATCATGACATCCGGTCAGAGTACTTTGCGGCAGTATTGGGGAATAGCGACCAAATTAGTTTGGACGAAAATGACATGAAGCGTCGACCACTCGAACCAGATTATGATGTGACATCTCGCGGGGGAGAACATGCCACTGATGCATTACATACTGGTTCCTGGGATTGGCATTCTTGTTTACTTAATGGCAAAAGGAATGAAAAGTTTAATTTGCATTGTCCAAAGACTGCATCTGTGGTGACTGATTTGGAAAAAGAGGGCGTGTTATTTGGTACACCATTTGGCTTTGCCTTCTTTTCAACATTGCATGGTAAATCAAGTATTAAGGCACATACCGGGCCAATGAATTTACGGTTACGTATACATTTACCACTCGTTGTACCGCAGGATACTAGTTCACCCACTATATCACAAGGACGAAGTCGTCCGCTTGCGGGGATACGTGTGGCAGACCAAGTCCGACAATGGACGGAAGGGTCAGCATTAGTCCTGGATGATAGCTACGTGCATGAGGCATGGAATGATGCAAATGATAGTCGTGTTGTATTCCTGTGTGATATATGGCATCCAGATATACGTATCGAGGAGCGACATCGGATAATGAACATGTTTGACTATGCCAAGGGAAAAGGTTGGATTGGTGGAAATTCACAATCATCGTCTTCTTGAGGAGAAGGGCAAATAATAATGAAACGTATTAAGATTATGGATTGTACAAAAGTCACACTAAGCAAAGTATAACTGTCACACCAGAGAACAAATATCATTCCCATACTGTTGTTTTGTGGGAAAATGCGTCCATTAACTTTTGCCACAGTTAAACATTTCCTTCAATTTGGCTTGTGTCCTTTCAAGACGGGTCATTGGATCAATATTCTCCTTGCACATTATTAGTGGATCAATATTCTCCTTGTTCGATGAGGAGTACATATCGGCTGTCTAATTTACGCACCATGTCCAACTTCCTCTATCTCCTCTGTCACATGACAATGTCTTTCTAATGTATCCAATTTCGTCATCAGGTTGGTGTTGAGCTGTTTACGCAGTATTACATTGAGAGTATCAATCTCTCTATTCTTGCTTTTAATTTGTTGTTGAAGAATATCCATCTTTTGCCTACTAAATGATGAATGGAGGAAGACTTATGAAATGTAATAAATCTTAAATAATGATTTGACTATCAATTATGCAACAGATCAAACTTTGGGTGTCAGTATTGCAATTTGCTATTTGAAAAGCCATTCATTTGAGTGTGACTTCTTACCCATATGTTATTTGCACTTGATCAGCGCCATTCTGTTGTTTTTGTGTGAGAATGTGTCCATTTGCTTGTCACAATTGGTTCAATTGTGTATAGTGTCTTTTCATCACCTCCTGCTGGGACAAATCATTTTGATTCCAATCCGCTTAAGTTTGTATGCTGCTAGATTGATACATTCCTTCTTAGCCCAAACAAGATGAGATTTGTGATTGATAGTATTGTGTTTTTAATTCATCAAGTACACTTTCTATACTAATACATTCAAGTCAGCAAAGTCACCGTTCTGAACAACATGTTTGACATGAGTATTTGTCTGCAACAAATGACACTGTTGAATGCTTTGTCTTCTCGTATGCTTGTTGTTGTTATTGTTTCTGTCTCTTCTTCATTATTTTCATCTCGTCAGTAATTGAACCGCGACTTCGTTGCGTCCATCTTGCATCCCCTTGTTATCATCCCCCTCCTTCTTCGTGAAGAATATATCGTCCACATTTGAATACTAATCTTTGTCATATATATTATTGAGGCAGATGATTTAGTAGGAATGACTATTGTGTCGATTGGTCCAATCCAATGCCCACCCATATCCATGTACTGGCTCATTATTGATTGATTGATTGATTGATTAGTATCCTTATTTCACGACTCTTAGTCTATGACCTAACATAAATTGCGCATTTCAAGGGCGGTTGCATCACTTTAATTCCTCTGTATGCTTAAATTGAAAGAAAGGTCCAAGTGGGTCTCCTCTTCAGACAACCTCCCTCTCTTCCCTATCCCCCTTCGCTAGAAAACTCAGGAGAACTACACAGGCAGGTACCGCGTTCTTTGCCACAGATCGTCTCTTCGCCTTCTTGATATACCTCCTCTCTTGGCCCTCACTGCTAAATTCTTGGTTAAAGAGATAAATCAAAACACAATCAAGCAGGGCTGATATTAATGCTGCTTGATTGCTGCATGTGCGAGCCTTTGTGTAAGCTATGGGTTAAGCCATTGCTTTGGATTGCTCTCGTCACATGCTAATGTACAAAAGAGATTATTCTCTCTCTCTTGCCCATCAAAAATACAAGTCCTGACTCCAAGTTCTGGTCTGACTTTCTATCTCTTCCTCTTTCTCTCTTCCCCCCCCTCTCTCTATCCTCTCTTGAAGTATTCTTGCAAGAATTCGTAAGCACGATTGATCATTTGCATGTATTGCTTTGCACCTTCCGAGGTCAAGCCTGTTCTTTCTGACTTGTGTACGTCAGGATGGTATATCCGAGCAAGCTTGTTCCTGTTTGCCTTGACTTATTGCGAGAACGTTGCTTCAACTCCCAAGCCAAACACTTTTAGCGAACCAAGTAAGTGTGTCCCTGCTCCTACAGGCTCCTCATGATCGCGGTTCCGTGGGGATGGGGCATTCTCATTCCTTCTTGTGTTTCTTGGAGGTGGTGTGTTTGATCTTGTGTTCCTCGGAGGCGATGGGTATGATCTTGCGTTCCTCGGAGGCGATGAATTATTAGCTCGAGTCCTTTGGTTTCTCGACTCTTGATTTCGCTGCTGTGCTCTTGACCTTGGATTGAAACTTGCATTTGGATTAGGTCTTCTTGGAATAGCGTATTTCACTGGATCCTTCAAGTGATTTATGCAAGCATTCCAAAAAGAGTCATCTAATGCATCCCGATACCAATCCTTCAACGAGCCCATTTCGTCAATAAAAATGCCGACAACGTCTTGTAATAATCTTGAGAGACTATCCCTCATACATTCTCTGTTACACTTCAACGGCCTCCCCCTTGGCCTCTTGCTATCAACATATGCGATCAAAACTTTCCTTGACGGAGCGGATGTTTGTCGACGAACAAGTTTCCCCAGAAATGACATGTTCGTATATCGATAAGGTCCATTCATATTTGTACTGCATCATCATCATCATCATCATCATCATCATCATTGGATAATAAAGAGTTGTTTGTAGAATTATAGTAGTGAATGGTATTTACAATTGAAATCATCTTCGGACAGTGATGGTGGGTCTACTACCTATTTGTCATTGTTGTAAAGAAGACGAGATGACATGTACATTATAATAAAAACAACAGCTCGGATGATAGGACTTAGGAGTTGTCATATTATAGTTATTATCATCAATGAGTGTTATTGGTATTAGCTAGAGAGATCACATGTCGTCCTGTCATCGTCATTGCTTTGTCATTGTTGTTGTAGGGTATCGCCAACGGAGACTTAGGAGCTCTTTTTATCGCTGATTCTCAACCGCACTACACTGCCCGCTAAAGATAACGATTTCCTACCCAATACCCACGACTTTGCCGTGCGTGGTGCCCCTCCGTGATAGGTAGCTGCTGCCACCTCGTTCAACACTCTGGTATCATGATTTCATTCATATTAATGGTGTAAGTACCTCGTACTCTCGTGCTGTTGTTGTTCGTCGTCGATTATTGTTACCTTCTTCTTCCCCTTCCTTGCGTGTGATGGGTTTTTAACTTATTCCATGGTCTGAAATCTCTGCGTGTGGTTTTTATAACTATTCCATGTATGGTCTAAAAAATCTTTTGCGTTGAATGTTATTTGACGAACCGTCATTGAAACACGACATGAATGGTTCGGATCAACGTGATTACTCAATGTATGTTACACGCCAAAAAAATATGTATATATCAATTCAGGAATAAGCAAGGACAAACGCGACTATCATCCTACTATGAATGGATGGATATGGTCGAGCGCACGGCATTAGAATCGGAGATTATACGAAAATGTTTAAGTCGATCCGAACTTCAATGCTCGTTCGTTGAATATCGTGGTTTCAAGGTAATATATCGACGATATGCTAGTCTTTTCTTCATTGTGGGGACCAAGGCCGATATTGATGTACGTAAACATTTAGCACTCAATAGTAAGACTAACAACAAGTCTACATCCACCAAGGGGGATACAGGGGTGGTGACTGGTGGAGGAGGAGATGACTCTGGTAATTATGAGAATGAATTAGGTCTATTAGAATTTATACATACCCTCGTGGAGACCATGGATCGATGGGCCGGATCCATATGTGAATTGGATATCATGTACCAGCTCGAACAGGTTCATTTTTTATTAGATGAAATGGTAATGAATGGGTACATTGTCGAAACGAATAAAAGTAATATACTGCGTCCCATTGATTTGATGGATCGAGAGAGTAAGAAGAATGAAGGCATGTTCCGCTAGGAGTGAGTGCGAGGTTGGAAGTAGTTAGTTAGGTGCAGCTGCAGGAGAAGCAAGAGGCTAAAAGGTTGTTGTTTGGTCCCTTTGCGATGGCACGATGTGGGGAAGGAAGGGTCGGGGAGGGGGGGGGAGGGCTGCGGGTGAGATGTTTGGCATTTACGGGGAATTCTTCTCGTACTAATGATATTCATTATTTTATGTAACAATGATTCACATCTAGAAAACAAGTCCACCACAATCACCTGACGACCATGATATCAAATATATTAGATAGTGATTTCGCTCATTTCATCATCAAAGTCTGCTAATTCCTCCTCCTCCACAACAGTGGCCAGCACTCTCAATGGTGACGGGATGGATTCACAATCACCACGTGCGAATTGAAATGCATCGAGGTATGAGTCTCTTGTCTCTAAATACTCCGCCTCATAGACGTCTATAGCTCGATCACCTCGTGGTGGGCTACAGACGTACTCCAACGAAGATGACGATCTCCTCCGTACTGTTATTTCCTTATCATCATCATCGAGACTGGGCTGTAATGTATTCACTACTGTATCCGTGCCCTCGTTGATATCAGCATCCTTTGGAGCAGATCCACAGAGCATTGACATGCCCACCATCATGAGTATGGCACACGCGACAAAGATCCCGACACTTGTTGTATTCCATCCCGTGTCCGTTACTCTATCATCATCCGTACCATACCCTCCAGTCCTGGACGAGGTCCTACCACTTGATGGCGAGGATGGCCAGGGTAAAGGGTTGGGTGTTGGTACTCCACCTCTTTCGCCTAATATTGTAAATGTCTTTAATGATGGTTGTGGTGTTGGCGTCGAGCTGTCCTCGGATGACTCCTCCATCATTGTTGTCGAATTCTTCCATCGGGTTATTGTTGGCTTGTCAGTCCTGATTGTTGCTGATGCTGAAAACGAAGATGGTGTTAATGACGGCACGAATGAACCAGGAGATGGTGTTGGCGTTGGCGATGACAAATCTGGTGCGGTAGTGTCTCCTGTGGTAGTGGTGGACGACGATGACGAGGCGAAGAATTGGGGCAAAAAAAACTTGGTGTTAAGTGTGGAGGCATCGGTATCGTTGTACAGACGTGCTTCTGAGCGCAACGCCCGACACTCGACGACAAGTGGCACGCCAGCACCAAGGACGGCAACTAACGCAGGAACGTGCGACCTCATGATCGTAATTGAGAACGTAAGCAACAAGGCGTTGGCGAGGTTGTGAACCGGGAGTCGATTTGGTGAGTCGCGCAAAGATGTTTGAGGGACTCAATTTTGCTCCTCCTGGAACAGTGGTACGTGGCCAATGAGTGAATATCCGTGCCTGGTCAACATGATTGTCTCATTGGTCGTGGTGGTAAGTGTCGATGATGATGTACCTGCTTGCTTTGCGGATTGCCTCTCACGCGACTCGTGCACTTAACATTACAATACCCTTCCTCCCTTGCTCACATGTAAAACGAATCATCACGAAATATCAAATGGCGCCTCATCATTGAAGAGAAGAAGGATGAGTTCATGTCATCCATCAGGTCTAGGAAGTCAATCATTGAGATGGAAGTTGTGAGCACTTGGAGGGATCTAAGTCCACCCGGTCGATTCCTCAGAAAGGATGAAGAGACGGGACTTTGGAATGATATTGGTGACGATGATGCCGCTATCAAATGTAGTCATGTGTTGAGGGAACAATGGACAAGAAGTGCAAGACGGCCAAAGCAGACAAGGAGGAGGTGTTAGCAGCCGCGGGGAAAATCAATCCCAATGTCGATGATGTTTCCGTGTTCGATGAGAGCGGAACGTCGAAGAAGGTGGTGACACAGAAGAAGGCTAAGACACTTCCAACGAGCATTTATAAGAATGGTAGCGGCACCTTTGTAAGTGTAATGCTATTTCAAATCATGTTGTCTGATTTATAATCAAGGGATTCTGTTCGTACCGATTCACAAGTTGTTCTGCTGCGAGCGTTGAAGTTGCCGTACAAGCTCTTGTTGCCATGAAGGATGAAGTGAAGGATTACATTGCCAAGCCTGAGCACAAAGACATGAGTATGCAGGAAGTACACACATGGTGGAAGGAGAGAAAGAAAACTATGATTTCAAACTTCTTGTGGAGAAGCGGTCTGCCGATCAGTTTGACAAGTATCTTCACAACTCCATCTCTGCGTTGAAAGAGCTATTGAATACATCTACATTATTTGAGTACCATTTGACCATGATCTTTTTGATATCATCAGCAAATCTCTAAATTGAATGTAATCGTCAATATTGGCGCAAATATTATATATGCATGACAACCATGGTAGCCGTACTCTTGCAAGACATGTATGAGAGGGTCTGAGGTGCAGATTTGGTGGTTGTAGCCACGATACGGCTGCTATTACCATGGTTTGATTGCCATCCGAGAGGTGAAACAACAGTAAGCTAAAATGATACAAAGTAGTAGCAGTTATTTTAAACATTATTGTTAACCAAGCTGTACTATTAATGATTAGTATCTATACTAGCAATCTGCGTTGTCGGATTGTCGGCGAAGCTTTTCATTTGGGGTAATTTGCATCGTCTCAGCATGACACTCAAAATTCGTAAAAAATGTGTATGCGTGGTTCTAGTCGGCGTGTTGTATTGGTTCGCCCAATGATGATTCATTCTCCTTATTAGACCGATTGGTGGACCAAATATGTACAACTGCATCGTCACATCCACTGCAGCCTTTCGTCCATCGGGAGGACAGATTGATGCCTTCGGATTCGACGTTTGTGGTATTGACACGACGATGATGCGATGTTTTTGTTGTTGAACTAATTGTTTCCAGCATTACCGAGGGTTGCAATTTGTCATCATTGTTGTATTATTGTCCATCGTCCATCGTCCATTGTTGACGTATCCACACCTCATCATAATTGTAGTCATCAAGCGGCAGCAAGCATGATAAACTACACACAACGCTGGAAGATAGCATATCATATCCCCATCTCTCGGATTTGAACAAAACTAAGCACGTGAGACATCGTCAGGTACCCATCGACGAGGTCTGCATGGTCGGCGGGGCGTAAATATGCGCATGGGTCATGTACTAGCCAACGACTCCTTCCTCCTTCCCACCAGTTAATTGTCAATTGTCACATATTTCTGCATTGACAACAACTCAATTTTTTCATTCCAATCAATGAATTGGCCCAAATCGAGCAAGGGCATACCCATCAATGGTGTTCCGAAGGGGCCCGCGTACTCGGTTGGGAGGCGTTAACCGTATTGTCTTGTCAATCCATCATTCCCCTCTCATAAACAAAATGTAACACAATTGATGCAGCGCGGCGTCACCATTTTCTCTTTTCACCTCGCAGGTAGACGTGGATGCTACCACTGCTGACTCTGGTCTGGAGATTCTCTTTGCGTTAGTCCGAACACGGATTTACGCACATACTACGTAAGGTACTGTATTTTAGAGTAACACATTTCTATTCTTTTAATTTAGTCACACATGGCAGATTATATGGCGAGGTGCTTCCAACCAATGCCAAAAAGCATAGAATAGCATTGGAACAACATGAGCCAAAAATTTGCTCAACTGAAAAGGGCTCCATTCTCAGTGAGATCCTAACCGCAGGAATTCCTCGCCAGCGGTCCCGTGAGTAGAGCAAGCTGGTTGAAAGCTTGCTCATTTCATTCTGTTGAATCATCACCATCATTGGTTACTACCATCGTTGGTTAGTACTCTCTTCATCGACAGACCGTCGCGTCCGCAAAATCTCAAATTTTCCCAAACCAAGCGCAGACCACATCACCCATGGTGTGCTGATGGCGTCGATGCACCTGGCTGGGGACTCGTACAACCACAGGCCGAGCGATTTGCAAAAGCTGTATGCCACCATTGACGTTGCGCCGTCTGCTGTCTCGGCTCTCCTTCAGAAGCTAGCTATTCTAAAAGGCATAAATATTACTTAACGGATGACATTCGTGACGTGGCTTAAATAAAAATACTTATCAAATGTATTAAAGCCACGTCTCAGCCTTCTCAAATCTATTTAAGCACTTAACAAAAGTATTTAAGCCACGTCATGCACTTAACGAAAACCTTTAAGAGTTCATTGGGTCTAATACTAATTACTTATTGTGCTGGCTTAAATATTTTCACCGGCATAAGCTGGACTCAAAGACAATACTATTTTTAAGTCGCACTTTAGTATTTCTCCTCCATTGGTAGAACACTACCGAGCTATATTCATCCATCGTGGACAGAGTCCCTCCAAAGCATTTCCTCTAATACAAGTGTTTTTTAAGAGATTCTCATGTCATCTCTCTGGTCATAAAAATATAGTCTTCTCTGCATTACTTACGATGTCCTGTATCACTTGATTACTAATCACAAACCCTCCAGCTACAATACCACTACGTCGTTTCATTTTTGACATCTTTCGTTCTTCTACCTTCGTTTCCTCAAACTTTTCACGACGACAAATAACATCTTCTACATCTTGTCTACTTGCACGTATCTCATTCAACGTTTCTTCTCGTTCCAACTTGGTTTTCATTATTGATGTCATGACCTCTGTTAGGTTTTCCATAGTAACATTATGATCATCAAGGAGGAGTGCATGTCGTTGCTGATCAGACAACTTGAGTTCGCTCATTGATCGCCGTACTGGCGGCGTATGCTGATGACGTCCATTGTTATCAGAAGTGTTATTGGTGGTGTTCATTTCTCCTTCGAGACTGCTTCTTTCGACTGCTGCATGTGCTAGAGAGAAGATGGTCTCGTGTGGGTCATATCGCCACCCAAGACTGACTGGAAAGCCACTTGAGACAGATGGATTGTCACCAAGTGTTACCTCATACTCTTGCACACTTTGGTGAGAGAATGAGACGTTGCGCTTTGGACCAGGCTGACTGGAAGGGGGATGTTGTGATGAGGACCGGGAAACCTCGCTGCCCTCGGTAGCCATTGTGGTTGAGGTTGCAGTTGATAATGCAGTGGCTAAATTCAACCTCTTCGATGGATTAATAATGCACGATCTTAGATTCGGGGTACATGTACGTCGCGACAATGGCGTTAATGCGGCTGATGCAGTGTGGGGGCTGACGGTTTCACGTCGGTTGAGAATGCTCCGTCCAGTGGATACAGCTTGAAGTTTGGGTTCGTATACATTGTCTGTTGCTTTTCCGTCCGGTACGGGTGCGTCAGACGACCAGTTGGATCGCCCAGCCATGATGTCAAGAATGTTATAGATAATAGGTGAACTTGTCTCGATATTGTGAGCTCGGGAGATTACAAAGTAGTACGACACCATACGCCCTCATTCTAGAATACTCTTGCAAATTAATTTTGATGAAATAATGTGGACCTGTTGAAGTGCACTGTTCACAAAAGGAAGTGTGACACTCGAAGAAATTGTGGATATCGTAGGCTGTCGTAGAAGAGCCCGAGATTTGTCGCGGTGACGCTCTTTATTGTACGAGAGTATTAGCTCTTGAGAAGGTTAGGGTCCACAAAAGGAAGTGTGAACACAAAGGAATCGTGGATAGCTCGCTGGAGGTTGCGGGAAACCAATAAAAAATATAAAATTGTCTTTTTTGATTTTTTTCTACTAATTTTTTGGTTGTGATTTTTTACACAACTTTGCGCACAAATATTAAAATTTACACCGATTTGTGTAATTTCACACATTCGAATGTGTGAAATATTATTTACACAGGAAGAAACGCGTTTTGGGCCGTTTAGTCCAAACTGCTTTAATTAAGAATTAAAAAAATTAATCAGTCAAATTTAATCAAAGAAATCTCTTGGGCCTGCGGGGCCGCAGTGGACCCGAGCGGCCATGCTGCGGCCCCGGCGACCCCGCTGCGGCCCCGCTGCGGCCCCGCCGCGTGCCGCGTCCCCGCCGGACCTCCGTATGTAGTCGATCTTTGTACTATGAACAACAACAACAATAACAGCAGCAGGGATGGCGATGGCGGCGGTGGCGGTGATGGCACCAACATCAGGAAGAAGAATAGACGAGCTTTATTATCCAAGGGCGTCGCCCGAACCGACATCTTTTTAGCGTATGGTCAAGAGGAATTATTTCTCAATATGTAACTGCGGACGATGAATCGTGCCATGTCAGGTACGAAACGTCGCGAGACCAAGTACGAGTACGTAGCGCTGTTACTGCTGCTGGTGTTATTATTTAGTAGCAGTAATTATATCCTCGGTCCACAAAGCTTGGCCGCACATGGCGGTGGCGAGACGTTGACGAAAGGTGCAACCGTTATTGCACTGATGCTACAACAGGTTATTGGGATTGCATTATGGATCCTTGCGGCGTTCGCGGTTACTACTGTATTTAAAGAAAGTCACTTCGTCGCCCTACTTTATTGGATGGTCGTGTACTTGCCATTAGTATGGTTTGGACTATGACATACCTCCCCAACTTCTTTGCTCGTATGGGATCAGGCATACATGTAAGTATGATGGTACTACGAATGATAAAGGACGGCCACATCCACATGGATTAGGACGATGGTTTGATGATGCCAATGAAGGTGAAATATTTGTCGGTGCTTGGGATAATGGTAAACCCGTGGCACCCTTCGTATCACGTATATTTGGTACTGGTGATGCATTGAGGGCTGTACTCGTTCCATTCGTCAAGGCTAATACCGATGATAACTTTGAATCGAACAAGTTTTGGCCAACGAATGAACAAGATAATTGATTACAAATACTATCGTCAATGAACTTTGACGTACCAGTACAACCCAAATTACGTTCTCACAGGGATGATGACAGCAACGTACGACAAAACACAACAATCAACCAAGAATACAATAAATACATTGGTGGTGATGGTGGTGGTGGTGGTGGTGTAAAGTAGAGAGGGTGGTAAATAATAATTAAATGACCCTTTAACAATTATTTAAAGAAGAATTAAAATATGTATGAAATCATATACATCTACGTTGTGGCAATAGATATACAATCGACTGATTATTAACTATTAATTGATAAAAAAAGCCTGATTTTAATGATTAGACCACCATTAGAACCGCCTTGATGTAGTGATTTTAACAGTATCATGTAAATTGATAAA
>Ga0247833_1005575_pt1 | contig 14537 bp, 11 predicted proteins | sample LaCruzMarch2015__7_FD_187117 | JGI IMG/M metagenome (GOLD analysis project Ga0247833, IMG submission 187117) | Freshwater microbial communities from meromictic Lake La Cruz, Castile-La Mancha, Spain - LaCruzMarch2015_8m | ecosystem: Environmental > Aquatic > Freshwater > Lake | place: Spain...
CAACTCGGATCTCCTCAAAATAATCAGCGGCCATGACGAAACTCGTTACTCTACTTGTAGCAGCGCTGGCAACGACTGCCAATGCCTTCGCTCCACTATCACATACATCATCACAGTTGTCGTCACTGACACGTTTATATGGCAAAGACAAGGACGTCGTCGATGCACCCACCAAACCGCGCTCGGCCGCCGAGATTTCCGCCCTAACATCGACTGTCAAGACGATATTCAGTCTCGAGGATATTAACAAAATCTTGCCCCATCGATATCCATTCCTTTTGGTAGACAAGGTCGTGGAATATGAAATGGGTAAATCTGCCGTGGGCATCAAGTGCGTCACGCTCAACGAACCGCACTTTACGGGCCACTTCCCCGAACGACCGATCATGCCGGGCGTACTCCAAGTGGAGGCATTGGCACAATTGGCGGGTATAATTTGTTTACAAATGGAGGGTGCCGAGCCTGGCGCGGTATTCTTCTTCGCGGGTGTGGATGGTGTCAAGTGGAAACGACCGGTCGTTCCGGGCGATACGCTGGTGATGGAGGTGGAGATTAAGAAATGGAATAAACGATTCGGTATTGCCACGGCCACAGGACGAGCATATGTGGATGGAGAGATGGCGATTGAGCTGGATGAGATGAAATTCGCACTTGCAAAGTGAAAATATCAGTAGTAATTGTGTCGCAATGAAAGGAAGAGAGGCTGACATGATTTATGCGTTCCATTCTCAAGTTGCAAACAATAGGATTTTCACACATCGTATTAGGCTAATAAACAATAAGGTATATGAGGCCTTGCATTTATTATGAGCTAAATGTAAGGTCCATCTCTTTAACTTCGATGAGTGATTAAATGATGCTCCATTGTAAATTCTAATTACTTCTTTTTATGTAAGTAAAGTCCTAGGTAGCTTTTTTTGATTTTCATTGTGGGGCACACCCTTCCAAACAACTCACTCTCGTCAAGGTCGAGACGAGGGACTCACTTGCGGCGACTGTATTCTGTCGTCCATTGCATCCTACAGCAACGTCCGCTGTAGGACTGGTCCTTGTCGCCCGCAAGTAGACCGATTCACGACGAGACCGATCGCCCTCTCTTCGTTGCCGCTCGACTCCAAGAGAGAATTTAGAACTGAGTCGCTCGAATCCTAGAACCATGCCGCCGAAGTATACATTCGGAAAAATGGATTCATCAAAGAAGCAAAAGACGCTTGATTTCCGACGTCTGCCTACGACGACGAGTGCTGCCACTTCTTCCAATGCTACGACGACGACGAGAGGGGCCACTCCTTCTCCGGCTACGTCTTCCAATGCCACCGCGTTCGTGCGTTCGGTGGGTACCTCGTCTTCCACTTCTACGATTGCCACCGTGGGTGGCAAGGAGAACAACGTACTCGACGAAGAGAATGATCAAAAGCCAGCTGCAAGGAAGCCTGCAGCGCTCGCCTCCACGGGAGGACAAAGCAATGCTACGTCTTCCAATGTCGAATTGGTTGACTTGTGCTCCGACGAAGAGGATGATCGAAAGCCAGCTGCAGGCCACCGCCCGTCGGAAAGTGGATACATTCAACAGCCCGCTGCAAGGAATCCTACAGCGTTCTCCTTCGCGGGAGGCCAAGGCAATGATAGTCGAAAGCCCGCTGCAAAGAGAGCCCCTACTAAGCAAGCTGCCGGTCATCGGACGACCTCTGCGAGCAATGCTAGTCGTCCATCTGCCACAACGAGCAATCGGACGCAATCGCTACTATCACCTCCAGCAACACCAGTTATGAAGGACCGACTTGAACATGGTGATCTACATCCAGCTGATGAGGTGCAAATCGAAAATGCCCTCACGAAAGCATCGGCTATAATGAAACTGGCGACACTGCCCGACAAAGACTTTTTCTATCTGCACACGGTTTATGGATGGATTCTCAGCATTATACAGTTTACAGAGCCAACGAAAGAAGAAGTGAAGAACGTGGTGATGCCTATCACCAATGCTTGTGGACATAGTATGGTGACGATCGGACAGGCATATGTAGATGGAAGGTTCAAACGTGCCGAGGACATCGATGATACCTACGGTCCACATACTCATAGATACGGTGAGTCTAGGAAGTGTCCTATCATGGTAATAGGTAATGCTGGAGTGTGTGCACAGGTAGAGCAATGGATAGTAGATTTACAGGGTGATCGAGCAACGAATCAACGTCGGGAAGGAATCAAGGCAAACGGCAAAGACACATACGGACGCGAAATTTCTTTTATGAGGCCTGGGTACATCTATTACAATATATGTCATGATTACATTCATAGTCAAGAGCAGTATCTCGTCGCGAAGAAGAACACCGTGATGAAGCAGGCTGCTACTTTTGTTTGGACGAAGTTCAAAATATACGGATTGACACAGTACATAAAGCGGCCGAGGGAATTCCCAGGTCGGCAGAGAATGATACTGATGTAGTTGACGAGGAGGAGTCGATGGAAGCAGCAGAGTATGAAACGATGATGGCCGAACTGGACACCGCGGTTGAGATTGTGTCGGGTACGTACATCCATGATATTCTTTATTTACAATAAATGTTTCGCTATACTTTCGTTTTACTCATATTCATTATAATGTACAAGATACCTTACCCATCATTGACAACAGCAACGACGATGTAATCCTCGACACTCTTTCTGATAATCTTCGTCCAGAGATTGTTGACATCATTATGGAACATCCAGATGGTGGCATGTTGGATGACGCTATGGGTAGCCTAGTCCAAAATTGGTTTCACGCAAGCTCTACACAATATACCAAACTGAGACGTATCCAAAGAAACCGTTTCAGAGGTATTATCACGAGCATTACTGACGAGCCTCTAGCCGCTTTTAAATTGATGGGACATAGTGATTCCGGACCTGACGCATTCAGGGGCTTGGTCCGAGGGGCACCGCATTCAGACTTGGTCGAAACGTCATTGCCTTCCGCGGCTATGATCAAGGAAGCAGGTATAGAGGGAATTCTGTTTGCCAATGGACATCTTCGTGTCCGCGAGTGCTATCCTGCTGATTTACTCGACTACACATCATTCGATGATATGATGATGGCCTGGCGCAATAATCCAGCCAAGGCACTAGCTCTGAAGACTGCTAACGATCTCTCATTGTCTGCAGGTAGAAGCAGGCAAGGGCATAAAAGTAATGGTAGGATCATCGTCTCCTGTGCGGAGACCTTCACTGGTGCTGTAGAGGTCACAAGTGGAGTATTCGAGCGAACCCTCAGCTCTTTGAGGAGTTTTACTAAATTGTTGGAAGGTCCCTCGAAGGTATTCCATATCTATGGTGGTTCTAATGGACAAATTGGTCAGCAGTTGAAAGCAAGGCTGCAGGATCCAAATGATCGTTGCGAACTTGATGCTATTCGAAAACGAGGCGTCGGAAAGCTCTATCCGGCATTTCGACTGCGGTATGCAGATGAGAAGTAAGATCGAGTTTGATGTTGCGGTTGAGGATTTCAGTCAATAAATGTGACGACTATTTAGACACGAGAATTGTCGCTTCAGAAAGATTAAATAGTAATCAAATATGAACCCAAACAAAGTCTTTATCGATCACTTAAAAGGAAACATAAATTTTCTTGTCTCATGAGCTCTCATTCGTTGCATACATAATACCAATTGCCCACTCATCTATATGTCTAAGAGAACATTTACTTCGAAACCTCCATGTGCTTGATTAAGTCAATTACCCGTTGGGAGTACCCAGCCTCGTTATCGTACCACGACACAAGCTTAACAAAGTCCTTTGATAGCGCAATGCCCGCCTTCTCGTCAAAGATCGAAGAGTGACTATCACTAATCAAGTCGGACGACACGATATCCTTGTTCGAGTAGCCCAAAATACCTTTCATACTGCCCTCACTCGCCTCCTTAATCTTGGCACAAATATCCTCATAACTTGCCCCCTTCTCAAGACGAGCCGTTAGGTCAACGACGGATACGTTCGCCGTGGGAACACGGAATGACATGCCCGTTAACTTACCATTCAATTCTGGAATGACTTTGCCAACGGCTTTGGCTGCACCAGTTGAACTAGGGATGATATTGTAGCACGCGGCACGTCCTCCACGCCAATCCTTCTGGGATGGACCATCCACAGTCTGCTGTGTAGCCGTGACGGCATGGACAGTCGTCATGAGTGCCTCTTTGATCCCGAACTCGTCATTCACAACCTTGGCTAGTGGGGCAAGACAGTTGGTTGTGCAAGATGCGTTCGATACCACATCCATCGATGAATCATATTTCTCTTGATTCACCCCCATGACAAACATGGGTGCGTCAGCCGAGGGAGCAGAGATGACGACCTTACTCGCACCTCCTGTCTTGTGCATCTTGGCCTTCTCAATGGTTGTGAATACCCCCGTCGATTCTATGACGTAGTCGGCACCAGCCGATCCCCATGCAATCTTGGACGGGTCCATCTCGCCAAAGACTGTCATAGGTTTGCCCCCCACGTGGAGCAGCTTGTCACCCGCGACCTTTACCTCACCGGGAAATTTACCATGGACGGTGTCAAAGCTAAGCATGTACTCCATGTAGTTAAGTGGGATGAAGGGATCATTGACGGCAACAATGTTAACCATGGGATCATTGTATGCCGCACGCATGACGAGACGTCCAATACGTCCAAAACCGTTAATGCCAATGTTCACAGGCTTTAGAGAATTGATGCTGCCCTGACAGTTGACAATGTCGGCAAATTCGGGTTTGAGCGATGCACCACCCACAAGGAAGCCATCAATATCCGGCTTTTGTGATAATCCTGGTGCAGTCTTACCACTGGCAGAACCACCATATAGGATCCGTGTCTTCTCTGCTACATCTGCGCCCGCAATCTCTCCCAGGTACTTACGAATTGCCGCATGAGTATCCTGTGCCTGCTCGGGCGTGGCCGTTAATCCCGTCCCAATTGCCCAAATGGGTTCATAGGCAATAACAACATTGTCCCAATCAGCCTTGGAAAAAACATCGGCATATGCCTTAATTTGTGGAAAGACATAGTCGTTCGTAGTACCCGCCTCACGTGCCTCCAGCGGCTCTCCGCAGCATGCAATAACCTTAATACCTTTTCCAAGTGCATACTTGGCCTTGGCTGCCACCTCGGTATCAGCCTCACCCTTGCCACGACGTTCAGAGTGTCCCACGAGGGCCCAACTCACGCCCATATCTGTAGAGGAGGAGAGAAATACAATATATTGTATAAGAGATGACCTGGGCTAATTTGACAATAAATTACTCAAAAACAACTTACCAGCAAGCATATCGGCCGACGTTTCACCGGTGTATGCACCATTCCCCCCGGTCCATACATCCTGCGACCCTACGGCCACATCACCACGTAGACCATTCTTTACACCCTGGACGAAAAGTTGGGATGGACAAACTACCACCTCGGTATCCGTCGAGAGTGTCGATTGGTTGAGCATGGAAATGAGATCATTGACCTGTTGGACGGAGCCATTGCACTTCCAATTACCACCAACGAAGAATTTACGTGCCTCGAGTGCAGACGAGGAATGGAAGCCGCAACGTGCTACCGTCGTTGACTTGGCGGCGGAGGATGCGGCGAGTTTGGCAGCGGCGTGAGAGAGGAGCATGATTGCGAATGAGAATGTCGACTACGGTGGAGCAAACGGATCTTGGTGTGAAAATCTTCGCGAAGATCCAACCAAAAGAAAAGGATGATGACGTCAAGATGACGTCGCTAGTTTTCGTCCGATGGGCCCTCTTTGTCAAGAAAGGGGCATAAACAATTCCCCAACTACTTTCTTTTGAGCCTCTCTGCCTCCGCACTCTCTGTTATGTTTCACGCCAACACAATCAGGAAACGACTGGATAATACATAATACAAACGTCGGCCTATCCATACTCTTCATCGTCTCGTTTGCTGAAACCAGAGCTGTCGATCGAGCGAAGCTTTCCGACAAACGACTGGACAATTAATCATGAAATTAATCGGCTTATGCTTCTTTCTCATAGCATCGTCATTGGCCGAGACCTCATCTGTCAAATCGGCAAATGGTATCAGTTTCGATGTCTCTTCTACAGCTAAGAGCTCCGACTGCACAATTCAAGTAGCTGTACTAACGCGAGAGTTAGCACTCGATGACAGCCCATCGGCTTCTACGGAGGATGACGAAGATGACGAGATATTCCAATGTAGAATCGATCCAGTCGATGTACCAGGAGGGTATACTGGCCTAATACGCACCATTGCTTTGAATCGAGTACAAAAGCATGTCTTACGAAGAATGTGGAAGCAGGGCAAATTAGTTCCTGGCACATCCAAGCTCAAGCTTGCAAAGATTGAGGAAGCAGTGAATCTAGGAGAGGACAAAGTGGTGATTCTTGGAGAGGTCAAGGAAGGAGTACCAATCGATGGAAGTGATATACAAATACCCACTGAAATTGATGTCCAAGAACTTCTAGTCGTAGATAATTCGAACATGTATTATAATAACCGTGAACGAGAGCTCCAAACGACATCCTTCGGCACCAATGTGGGTGTTAAGCCAGTCTTAGTTGTCAAGGTATTTGACGTAAACAACAAAGCACGCTCAGAGTCGCCGATGCAGATTTCTGATGATATATTTGGAACAAATGGTGATCCTTTTAACGCTAGAAGTCAGCTACACGCATGTAGCATGGGGCGTCTAGATTTTATGCCTGGCGATAACAATAGTGGTCTTATTGATCAAGCAGTGTACGATGCATCTGGAGTTATTAGTGTGAACATCGATATCTCAATCGAAGATAGCGCTAAAAATGACATACAAAATGCGATTACTGTCAAGGTACAGGAGAAATTGGGTATCAAATTACCTGGTCCGTACAAGCACGTCATGTATATAGTTGAAAACTGCTACATCGACTGCGGATATGCAGCGTATGCATACATTAATAGTGAAATAAGTGTCTATGTGGGACCAAATTACAAGTATGTTGGAGTCCTTGTACATGAACTTGGACACAACTTTGGTCTTTTGCACTCAGGTGGACTTGATGGAGTCAAAGTATATTCCGATCACACGTGCATGATGGGAAACCCTTGGGCTCAGGATGATTTCGGTAGAATGTGTTATAACGGAGCTAAGAATTGGCAAATTGGCTGGTATAACGATCGCAAATTAATGCTGTCTCCGCTTTCAAATCCTCCCGGATCGGAAACAATGCTGCAATTGGTTGGTGTCGCTGACTATCTCAATACGAACAGTATACCTGTGGTGCTCAAGCTCGAGACTGGAACCGATGACGATTACTTTATCAGTTTCAATAGAGCCGCAGGAGTGAATGTCGATAACAAACAAGCCGACGATGAGGTGACAATCGTTAAGACTGGAAAAAATGGTGTGTCTGCTAGTCAGAGTTGGCTTCTTACCACCCTTCTTCCAACAAAGCAGTTCGCAATAAGCAACTATGGTAATGTCATTGGATTCGAGGTTGTCATTACGTTGGACAGCATCATAAAACCAAATGATGGCAGTAGTTGGGTGGCAAATATTCGAATTAGTAATTCCGGTACTACACATCCTTTTACCAAAAAGCCATCAGCCAAACCAATATCTGCTAGACCGTCAACTATAAGACCTATTAGCGTAAGACCGACAGCAACACCGTCGACATTACCAACTTCGTTCAACCCCACTGCAAGCCCGAGTAATTTGCCCACAACAGCCGCTCCTTCTAATAAGCCGACGATATTGCCAAAAAATGCAAATAGACCAGCTACACCAACGTTTTTACCAACAATCAATCCGTCGAGTGCTAAACCGAAGGCAATTCCATCAGCATCTCCAACAACATCCTCCCCTACAGTATCTCCAACAGTATTTGGCAAGCCAACTGCAACTACTACACAACCGTCTCTTTCAGTATACCCGACAGCCACGACGACCTCCTCATACGCTCCAACAGCATACAATTCAGAATTTCCTGCCTTAGCGACGCCTTCTTGTGTCAGGAATTCAGTAGGCAGCTCTACAAACCGCAGGTGTATGAGTCGGAATGGAATCATGTTTGATGTCATTGCAAAGAATACAAGTATTGTTATCACTGGGATAGCGATTGACGTCATGAATGGGACAAGTGCCCAAGTATGGACGAAGGTTGGCAGTTCTATAGGCTTTGAGTCCAGCATAGTTGACTGGACCATGGTCACTGAGTTCAGCTTCAGTGGTGATGGCTTGATAACCATTCCTCTGACCAAAAACTTGACAGTAAATGCAGGATTGAGGCAGGCATTATATGTCACGATGGCGACAGAAAACTCATATCTTAAATATGGAGCCAACTATACAAACGATAGTGCTAGCTCTGTCGCTTTCGAGGATCCGTATCTCGCCTTGTATCCAGGCGCTGCCAGCAAATACCTGTTTGGTGATCATATATCGCCTCGCTTTTTCACGGGAAGAATTGAGTACTTTCTAGTAGCGCCAACACCAGCACCTACCAAGTCTCCAACCAGGAAAAGACGAACACGTAAGCCAACAGTAAGATAGAAGGCTTAGTCAAGTTGTTGAAGATAGTTCAATGAAAACAATTGGAACAAAACAATTAGCTTACTGTATCTTCTATTCATTTTATCATCTTACATTAAAAAAATAAGATTATTCCACATCATTTACTACTACAACATCAATCAATCACTTGTCTTATCTAATCTTCCCGAATTTTTCCAATCTCTCTCGATCTTGCCAGGTAAGCTGAGTATCAGGAGGCACTATTGGTGGGCTCCAATCAGTAAGAAAATCCCAAGGATGCAGTATAATCTCAACATCATCTTTCTCGATGACAGTATCAATCAATCTGAATCTATCATAATCCATTTCCTCACATATGCCCCATCTGGATCATACCGACAAGCCTGTGATATTGTCCTAAAGTGTCTATTCTTCGGATCACCGCCCACACCGGCAAAGTAGGCCCAATTACCATAATTTGCTGCAGGACAATGATCCTCTAAACACAGTTGGAAGAACTCCGCACCCAATCTCCAATCAAGTTTCAAGTCTTTCGTCAACAATGATGCAACATTTTGTCTTACTCTATTAGAAATGTACCCTGTTGTTACTAGCTCTTTCATGCCTGCATCCACGAGTGGGAGATTAGTTGTACCATTCATCCAATGTATAAAGGAATCTACATTCCTCGACAATGGTACCCATTCCAAAGGAATATTTGGTTTGTGTTCGGGATGCTCTGATGGTTGTAACCGATATGCAGTTGACCCGTTACGGAATGATTCATATAGGAAGGTGATCACGCATTTCCATATGAGAGATAATCCAATTAATATTCTCGACTTGGTCATTCTTCTCATGATTCTTGACACAATGATATACCTGCCGAGGTGACAATATGCCAAGAGATAGGAAGACACTTAGTTTGGATGATTGATTATTGGACACATCGCACAAGCTTCTATTTGCTGTGGACGCGTGATTAAGTATAAAGTTACGAAGATTTGCAATAGCTATGTCTTCCAAATTATAATCGAATTCATATTGGTGGTGTAATTGACGTGCGGACTCGACTAGATTTCGAATCATCTCCAGTGATACACCCAAGGAGTGGTGTGGTCGTTTCTAGCAGAGGATGCATTAGTTCATCTAGGGAGGGGATGTCTCCCACATCCATGCCTGAAATTATCTTGCCAATACTTTGCGGCGTAGGATCAACGAACAATGCCCTCACTGAAGCGTACGAGCGAGCCACTCTACGAAAGTCACCCATGACCCTAGGCATGCCCACGAATCGTTCTCCGTCAACATTTGTAATATTCGGCATTGAATTCACTGCGGGGGTGGTAATAGTGATATCATATCTGATTTTGCTATGGCTTTGGCCAACAATCCAAGTTGAAGAAATTGGTGTTACAAAGTGGTAAAATGAGAGTCATATGCGTCAGCCATGTTGCTTTAACTTAACTCGATTGTTGTGTGATACATCCACGATTCTCAATACATTTAATTCCAATCACACCCTTAAGAGCATTTCATTTTGGTCGCAAGAAGACATTAGTCCACTGTTGAAAATGAACCAAGAGAATGTCCACAAAGCTGCACGCATCAAAAATCAAATCTCATTTTATTGGAAGTGACATCATCACACAAGTCTACACTGACTGAAGTTGAATGTTCTTCCAACTGCCGTCTCATGGATGGGTCTCGATAATGGAAGCAATGGAGGTATGAATCTCTTGTTTGAATTCCTGAGGAGAGAGCCATTGGTATGTGATACGAAAAGAATGAGTAAGAAGAGGAAGGCAATTAATTGATTTTTTACATGTATATTAACATAAAATTCAAACCCTTAGCATTCATTTCCTAGTCATAGTCGTATCGTCAAGGATGGCATGGAGCAGCGGAAGCCGCTCTCATAATATCCCTCACGAATCCATTCCCATCTCTAACAGTTGCATTACGATTCAAACGTAAATGCTCCTCTCTTGATACGATGCGTTCAATTATTTCACCAGTACCACGTACATGTCGTATACGTCCAGTATGTGGATCAATCACTTCTCGTATTGTAGATTGCAACTTGCTGTATTCACATTGTGTCATTGGTCCACGTACTGTGGCTTGAGACTGCGGGTTTTGTTTGTTTGGCGTAGTATTCGGAGGAAGAGACGAATCATCGTCATTGTTGAAGATTGCTATTCCATTATTTGAAATGGGGAGATTTCCGGAGTCTTCCTTCGTAATTGCTGTTGCTGCACTCTTGTTGTATTTTCCATTTTTTGTCATCATCGATTCTAATTTATCCTTCTCAATGCTGATATGTTTGTCAATTATATTATTCCGTTCATCAGTGTAATTTCTGTGTCGCCTCTTTATCAAATTCTTTCGTTCAGTAGATGATGACAGCGATGACGACGATGAGGAAGTAGTGGATGAATTATCATCATTTCCGTAGCTCCTTCGTAGATGCTTTCTTCTACTACTCTTATTCCGCTCGTCTCGCTTCCTCCCCTTCCTTCGCCGTCGAGATTTCGATCGTCCTTGTCGATGGGAATGACCCGACGAAGATGATGATGTCGAATGATTGGACGAGGACGAACGTCCTCGACGACGATGCTTTTCCTTACTACAATTGTCTATTTTTATCTTCCGCTTCAAATCCTTCCTACTGCGAGATCGACTTCGTTCACCCTCCTCATCGCGCCGACGACTACGACGATGGCGTTGTCGCTGATGCGAACTACTTGGCGAATCGGCTCCACTACTTTTTCCCATTGATTGGATTTTGCGTGACGATTTTAATCTACGTAAATACTCAGATATGAAATGTTGTCTCAGTTCTCCTCCTCGCCTCGCTCAGCGCAGTTACTACCTAGAATATCGCAATGGTGCGATTCGATGTAGAGAAATGTACTTCGGAAGACGACGATACAGGGAGCATATGCAGTAGTGGTGGCAGTGTGAATACCGATACGGCGCTTTCAGAAATGCTCGGTCTATCGCTTGCTGACTTTAACAATTTGCTCGTCGAGGAGGAGGACGAAGAAGAGGGGACCACAAAAAATGACTCATCGTTTGCATCTGCAACCCACCTCAGTGTCTCGCCGCTTCACGTACCACGGCGGTGTTCACGATACCTCCACGATCCATCAGACGTATGTGCATTTGTGATCAACAACTTTCTCACCTCCGAGGAATGCACAGCACTGATCCAATATGCTACCTCATCGAAGGCAACAGGATTTCATTACATTAAAGAAGCTGGACACATAGATGATGAAGGTATAATGCATATAGTCAAATTAAAACGTGCCAATGAGCACAAATTATCAGTCTTTGAACACTTACCCACCATTGACCTTTTATGGACAAGAATGCAACATATGATACTACCGATCATTGACAAATTTGTTCAGACAACAAAATGTGGTCCACCATTGGGGTTAAACCCACGATTGCGGGTACTACGATATGATGCAAATGACAATGATATATTCGAACCACACTTTGATGCCACGACGAATGTGGGCGACGACAATATGACATCATTACTTACCGTACTAATCTATCTGAATGATGGGAATGGTGTAGATTTTAGTGGTGGAGAAACACGTTTCATTGATCATATGAACCCAAAGATGAGTAGTGTAGACGTATCATCAACAACAACCTTGCTTGTTGTACCACAAGCCGGGAATGTTGTAGTCTTTGAGCATGATCTATACCACTCTTCGGCACCGTTGACATTTGGGAGGAAGTTTGTATTGCGCACTGATGTACTCTTCGAATGTAGAGGAGATGTTGACAAACCAAGAACTTTAGGACACAGTAATGAACACACATCGGAAATGGAGGAAGCATCGTGTACAACATTGCTTGATGTATGTCAACGTATATCGCTGTCGGATGAATTGCAACAAAGTTTGAATGAGATTGGTCTTCTTGATTTGACAATGGATTCATTGCTGGCACCGGGAATTACGTTAGTTGGTGAAATGTTGCGGGATGTTCTTGACGAAGCTTCTGCGGAAAGTTTGATTAATGCTATTCTCACATGTCATCGATAGGCAAAAGACGCAATCAATATTTGGTCTGAACTTAATACAACTAATAATCTATACAATATACATTTATTCTAATCTCATTTATGTTTGGAGCCTTCAACTTTTACTCTCAAGTGCAAGCCTGTGCTTGTTGAATAGCTTCTTCCACTTACCTCTCATTGAATCAAGTGTCAAATTATCATTACTTAATGATCCTTTGGCCCGCTGCCGAAACCTTATTTCCAATTTACTCTCATCGAATACGTCAGTGTAAACCGACTCACACGCATCATGATCTACTGTGCAAACCCAATTCATTGTCCGCCAAGCTAGAGCAGAATGATTACTTTCATCCATGGCAATTTTGACTAGCTCATCACGTATGAATACTAAATCATCGCGGTCAATAGTAGAGTACAAGCTGTCGACACCCTTATTCAAGACTTCAGTGATATGCTCAACCTCAAGAGCAGCAGCAATTGCCGACAGTGTCTCATCCACGCATCCCTCTCTTGCAACAGAAAAAGCCAACATTCTCAAATCACCACGAAATGCGTGATTTGATGGAGGCAATGGCCCAGGGTGAATATCTTTACCAGTAATCAAGGACACAATCTTCAAGGAGGCCTTTGCATGGCGCATTTCATCTAGCCCCGCGAATAGAGCATCATTGACCAAGTCATCAGGAGCATTGTTAGTCATGAGAGCGATTGTAAATGATGCAAATGAAGCAACGGAGCTATGCTCTCCGAGAGCACGCTGTGTCCACTCTTCTCCGAGTAAGTAACGACTGTTGATGGTTGAATTGCTCAATTGCAACGTCGACGCGAGAATCGTGCCCAAACTATTGCCTGTCCACAACGCTTCGCCTCCCACTATAATGGGCATTGCTTGAAGGGTGCCTCCTGTGACGTCCACAAACGGCCGTCCGATCATTGCACGTATACAGTTCTCTGGAGGGATCATTTCGACGATATTGCTACCCGACGACAAATTCAAGACGCTTGTTTCATTCGTCACTGAGAATTCAATGTATGCATTTAGATCAGAGGTACTGCGGCACCCTTCGTCGGAGGTCAATGTTTCTGTCTGATTAGTGAGTATAGAATCCACAACACGGCCAGTTGGTGCCGCAATCTCCACCATCTTGGAGCACCCATCAACCATCATCTCGACATTGAAAGTACAAGTCTGTAGATTACGCGTACCACTTCGTGATGACAATGGTTCTGGACGTTTGCTGCTCTTTTGGTTGAGAATGGTATCGCCCTTGGTTTTATCAAATGACCTTGGATAGAGGGATGACAATGCCATTCCAACGACGACGAATTTACCAATTCCACGTAGGTAATAGCCTCTCTCATCATTGCTTTGAAGGGTGACAAAGATTACGACGATTGCCAATAATGTCATTGCGAATCGTCGCGAGAATGAGTGCGTACCGAATGCACTGTTCATCAGTGTACTATCACTAATCCCCATGGGCAAACGAAATGCGGTTGGTGTCGGAGCCACGCTGGAGGAACTCACGCTCGGCACTGGTGACGTAGACGGGTCGTCACCAAAAGGAAGAGACTCCACGGGCCCCGCGACACTGGCATCAGTCGAGGTAATTCCTTCTTCCCGAGGCTGACGAAGAATGCATTCATCCGTACCATCCGCACTCGGAGCACAATTTGCATCAAATACATAGCAGCTATTCATGCACCTTGCTATGATGCAAGTGGCATCACTCTCGCCTTCACATTCATCGAATGGAGTAATGCTTGATGATGCATAGCACCCACATACTTCAATGCCCGTGAAGATTTTTTGCGTGGGACGTCGTGATCTAATTGTCACAGTACAATCCGCATCAGAGTTGCACAAACTAGTAAGGCATTCCGGAAAGTCACAATTAAGCTCGGGATTACGACTCAAATAGCTACCATCGGAGCATTCAAATACCTCCATGGTACAAATAACGACATCATTGTTCTCACTGTCTACAGCGTTAGTCG
>Ga0247833_1005576_pt1 | contig 14537 bp, 10 predicted proteins | sample LaCruzMarch2015__7_FD_187117 | JGI IMG/M metagenome (GOLD analysis project Ga0247833, IMG submission 187117) | Freshwater microbial communities from meromictic Lake La Cruz, Castile-La Mancha, Spain - LaCruzMarch2015_8m | ecosystem: Environmental > Aquatic > Freshwater > Lake | place: Spain...
TCGGCGGCCTGAGCGCCTTGTGCAAGGCGCAGGCGCTGGAACAAACCCGATGCTTCGTCCCGATCACTGCGCCGCAGTCGATCCAGCGTGTGCCTTTCCACATGCACGAGGCACTCCTGCAGTCCCGCACCGTTGTAGAGATTGCACGTCGGATTGTCGGCCCACGCGTAGCGGACGGCGATGCGAAGTCTGGGCATTTGGTCGCCGAGTTCGGCATCGGCGGCGTTTTGCTTCAGCCACGATTCCGGTGCCTGAGCGGCTTCCAGATGCGCGGAGAGTCCTTTCTCAGCCGCTTCGCGACGTGACGCGGCTTCCTTTTGCTCCTTCGCCCAGATTTGTTAGGTCGTGCGACTTTCTGCGAGCTGCTTTTCGAGCTGATCGCTCTGCGCGGCCATGCCGGCTGCTTGTTCCCACACTGGCTCGCGTTTCGTGCGTTGCTGCTTCGCAGCGTCCGTCAACGCTTTTGCCTTGGCGACCTCGGCGGAGGCTTCGACTTGAGATTGATGCAATTTTTGGCCCGATTCCGTGAGCTTCAAGATCTCGGTGACGATGATCGAGTGCTCGCGCTGATCGCGCAATCGCTGCGTGGCGGTCTGACTTTCGGCATTGAGGCGATTTGCGCTCGTTTTGGCTTCGGCGAGGCCAGTTTCGAGCTGAGCACGTGCTTCTTCGTCGAGCAACGTCACCGCGCCGAGCCGCTCCTTCAGCAACGCTGCCGCCGCCTCCTTTGCCTTGTGTGTTTCATGCGCGAGGATGGAGAGGTCGCTATAAATCTCGGTGCCGGTGATCTTTTCGAGTAACTCGGCCCACTCGTTCGGCTTCGCCTTCAAGAACGCAGCGAACTGACCTTGCGCGAGCAGCACAGAGCGCAGGAAGCGATCGACATCGAGACCGGTGAACGATTCGATCATCGAATCCATCTCACGACCTTTATCGGCGAGGATTTCAAGCGTTGTCGCATCGGCCAGCGTGCGCTGCACGGGCCGCAATTTACCGTTCTTTGTCTTCCCCAGCCGCCAAGTCGCACGGAGCTTGCGACCGCTTGTTTCGAAATCCACCTCCGCGAAACATTCCATCGTGTGGCGGCTCATCATTTCATCCGCCTTGTCATTGCCGTAGCGCGCAGCGCGGCCATACAGCGCCAGCGTCATCGCATCCAGCAGCGTGGATTTCCCCGCACCCGTCGGCCCCGTGATCAAGAACACGCCCGCCGCGCTCAGCGGTGCCACATCAAACCGCACCTCATGCGTCCCGCTGAGCGAGTTGAGGTTCTGGAGTCGGACGGCGAGGAGGCGCATGGGGTGCGTGAAGCTATGCCACTCATACCGGCTTGGAGAAACGGATTCTGCCACAATACCATGCCCTGCTGGATGTCTCCGTGCTCAAAAATAGCAACGTCCTCGTCAGCGCCGGCAACCAAGACCGCAGTTCTGAAAGATGATCACTGCATGGAGCAAACGTGAGGATCTAGACATCCTGGAACAGATGCTGGGAGAATGAATCTCTGTTGCGGGTGAAACAAGGTCGCGTTCGCCACAGTAGAAATGGACCGTGAATCTCTGGCTCAAACATCGCGGCACCACGGCTTGGAATCCCGAACGGCGGCGGTTGCTGAAGTCGTTGTCGGCGGGCGTGCTGGGGTTCAGTGCGCCGGAGTGGCTGGCGATGCAGGCACGGGCGAGCAATTCGTCGAGGGCGGCGGTGGTGGGACAGGCGAAGCGGGTGCTGGTGATTTATGAGGAGGGCGGCATCAGCCAGATGGACTCGTTTGATCCGAAGCCGGACGCGCTGCTGGATCATCGGTCGCCTTTCAAGCCGATCCCGACGAGCGTTCCAGGCACGCATTTCTCCGAGCTGATGCCGCTGACGGCGAAGCAGGCGCATCGGCTCGCGGTGGTGCGCTCGATGACATCGGCACCGACGGCGGGGCACAAGGAGTGCTGCCAGGAGTTCTTCAAAGGTTACCGCAACACGAACCCCTTCGACTTTCCGGACATCGGCTGCGTGGTGACGGAGTTGATGGGCACGGACCGGCCGGAGATGCCAGGTTACATTTTTTGTCCGGGCATCAACATGCCGAATGCGATCACGAGCACGGGTTTCCTGCCCGCGAGTCGTGCGCCGTGGAAGCTCGGCACGAAAAACCTCGGCGAGAACCTGAGTGATCCGCAGTGGAAGGTGCGCTCGCTGGAGCTGCAAAAGGGCCTGGCGCGTGATCGACTGCTGGAGAGGCATCGACTGCTCGAATCGCTCGATGTCGGCGCGGTGGCTGAATCGACGGCGGGGCAGGTGATGAAAAGAAACACGCAGCATGCACTCGATCTGCTCACCAGCGACGAGGCGAAGCATGCCTTTGACCTTTCGCGTGAGTCCAACCAGACGCGCGATCGTTACGGACGCGATCATCGCGGCAACTGCTACCTGCTCGGGCGGCGCTTGATCGAGTCCGGCGTGCGCTTTGTCACGGTGACGTGCATCCAGCCGCCGGAGCATGTGAAGCGGGCTGGCTACGGTCAGCCGAACGGTGTTTTCCTGAACTGGGACCACCACGAAGGCATCTACAACAGCGGGCCCTGTGGCGGACCGCAGGGCAACAGCAACCAGGAACGCTACGGTCTGCCGCATCCGGTGATGATGCCGAGCCTGGATCGCTCGTTCAGCGCGCTGATCGAGGACATGCACGAGCGCGGTCTGCTGGCCGAGACGCTCGTCTGTTTCGTCACCGAGATGGGACGCACACCGCGCATGAACAAGAACGGAGGGCGCGATCATTGGGCGAGGTCGATGTCCATCGCCTTTGCAGGCGCGGGATGTCCCGGCGGCGCGGTCATTGGCAAGACCGATCGCGAGGGCGGCAACGTCACGGACGCGCTCTACACGCCCTACGACTACGCCGAGACGATCTACCGCAAGCTCGGCTTCTGCGAGAATCAGCGGCTTGAGAAGCCCAATGGTGTCGCCATTCCGCTCTCGGATGGCGGGAAGGCAATCCGTGAACTTTTCACCACATGAGACCGCTCGCACTGCTGCTGTTGTTTGTTTCCAGTTCGGTCGCAGAACCAGACTGGGTGCTGGAAAGCACAGCGCCATGGCAGGCCCGCGATTCGCAGGCGGAGTGGGTTTTCAAAGACCAACTCTTGATCGGCGGTGGCTGGTTCCAGTCCTTTGCGGAGCCGCCACGTGATGTATGGGCATCTGGCGATGGCAAGGCGTGGAAACTCATCGAAAAGAATGCGCCGTGGCTGCACAGCGATCTGCCGATGAACATCACGTTTGCCGACAAGATGTGGATCATGGGCGGCTGGTATAAAGGCAGGCTGCCTGGGCATTCGGCGAGCAACCAAGTGTGGGCTTCTGGTGATGGCGTGAAGTGGCAGCAAGTCACCGCGAACGCTGGCTGGTCGCCACGACTCGCGGCAGGGCTTGTGGAGCATCGCGGACGGATGTGGATGCTTGGCGGCACGGAGAACTACTACTTTGGTGATGACACAAGTTTGAAAAATGATGTGTGGTCCTCCGCTGACGGAAAAACATGGAAGCAGGAGACAGCGAAGGCCGCATGGTCGCCGCGTGCCTATCACCAAGCCGTCACGCTGAACGAAAAGATCTACGCCTTCGGCGGCGGCAACTATGTGCCGACATTTCAGGCGAAGAATGACGTGTGGTCCTCCAACGATGGGGTGAACTGGATCTGCGAGACCGAGAAAGCGCCGTGGGAGCCGAGGCTTTGGTTCAGCGCGGTGGTATATCGTGGGCGGATGTGGGTGCTCGGCGGCTGGTCAAAGGACAAGGACAACTTTGGCGATGTGTGGCACAGCGCGGACGGCAAGAACTGGCAGCGTTTGGAGACAAAGACGTGCTGGAAGGCGCGGCATGAGCACTCGGTCTTCGTTTTCCAAGACAAGCTCTGGATCGCAGGCGGTCACGCACGGCCACTGTCGAGCGAGGTGTGGTCGCTGAGCCTGCCGAAAGATTGGAAGCCATAAGTGGGCTCTTCGCGAGTTTGGCACTTGAGCGTGCGTAGGTTCCATCATGCGCCTGACTGGAATCGTGATCTTCTCTGCATTCGCGTTCTTTATGGACGCAAGCGCCTGGAGATTGATCATGGCAATGTGATCCGCGAGGTGCTGGCGTAGAGAATGGTTTGCACCTCGCGAAGCGCCAAAGGCAATCCTCGGCGCAGGCCATAGCACTAAAGCGAGCGCAAAGGCCGATTTGGCCTGCGTCCCCCAATGGGACTCCTAGCAGAAGCGGATGCTTTGAGCTTGCTCGACGCGATGGTTTTAGACATCCTTCCACCATGAAGCGCTGCCCCTTTACTTCATCACATTCCTTGCTGCATCCCTCCATGCCGAGCCTCCCCGCGTGGCCGTCAGCGTCCCTAAAGATGGCGATCAGTCGGTATCTTCAGCGCTCTCCGAGATCAGCGTCACGTTTGACCAGGATATGAATCAGGGCGGCTTTTCCTTCACCGGCGGCGGCGACACCTTTCCCAAGGTCACTGGTCAGCCACGATGGAAGTCCCCACGTGAGTGTTTGCTGCCTGTGCAAATGCTGCCAGCGCATGACTACATCGTTGGCCTGAACAGTGCCACTCACACGAACTTCAAGAACGCTCAAGGCGAACCACTCGCGCCGGTGCGCATTCGATTCCGCACCAGCAACGATGCAGGCAAAGCCTCCCCGGGAAATCCCGTTGATGAGTTGCGCCAAGCCATCGAGCAGCATTACTCCTACCTCGAGGTCCATCGCGTGGACTGGCCCGCTCAGTGGCTGAAGTTCGGGCCACGATTGGCCAAGACCTCGTCGCCAAGAGAGTTTGCCGGACTCGCTGGCGAGATGCTCGCCGCCACGAACGATGTCCACATCTGGCTCAACGTCGGGAACGAGATTGTCCCTGCGTATCGACGTAACATCACGCCCAACGCCAACCCGCAGCTCTTGCCCAAGTTGATCCAAGGCTGGAAGCAACCGCATCGCATGGTCGCTTCAGGGATCGCCGCGCCAGGCATTGCTTACCTGGCGATCCATTCGTGGGAGCGCAAGCATCAACCCGAACTGCTCGCGGCCATCCAGGCAGAGCTGGATCAGTTCATCAAGCAACCCGCGCTGATTATCGACGTGCGCTTCAACAGCGGCGGTGATGAGACCATCGCACAACAAGTCGCCGCGCGTTTCAATGTGGAGCCCGGCGTTTATGCGAAGCATCGCAACCATGGCAGCACCATGATCACCGAGCGCACGCTCAACGCCAGCTCCACGCCCTACTCAGGCAAGATCGTCGTGCTGATGGGGCCGGTGAACATGAGTTCGTGCGAGACTTTTCTGCTGATGATGAAGCGCGTCAAGGGGTGTCAGCTCATCGGTGCCAAGAGTTACGGTGCCTCCGGCAACCCACAGCCGCATCCTCTAAACAATGGCGTCACCGTGATGCTGCCAAGCTGGCAGGCTTTTCTGCCTGACGGCTCACCGCTGGAGACGATTGGCATCACGCCCGACATCGAAGTGAGTGCAGGTGATTCGCGCACACAAGATGCCGTGCTCGATAGAGCCAAGGAAATCCTCACGCCGTAACGGGTGTCGTACTTGTGGCCAGACCCCTGGAAGCATGGGTTTGGAAACACATGACAGTCCAACTTCAATCGGCGCGTATGTTCAGACCTCATGCTCACCATCAACGGCACCTCACGAACCAATTGCTCCGGCGTCACGCGCCGTGAGTTGCTGCAGATTGGCGGTGCGGGGTTGTTTGGGATGACGTTGCCGGGCGTGCTCGCCGCGCAGGAGGCGCAGCAGGCCTTTGCGGGTGGAAAAGCGAAGTCGGTGATCTTTTTGTTCCTGTTCGGCGGTCCGAGCCAGCTCGAGACCTTCGACATGAAGCCAGATGCCAAGCGCGAGGTGCTCGGACCGTTCAAGCCGATCAAGAGCCGAACGCCCGATCTGCTCATCAGCGAGCATCTGGGCCGTCTCGCGAAGATATCGCACAAATACGCAGTCATCCGCTCGATGACTCACAACTACAACGATCACAGCGGCGCGGGGCATTATCTGCAAACGGGACATCGCTGGCATCTGCCGGTCGGTGGCGGCTTTTCAGCCACGCCGAAGGATTGGCCGTCGATGGGCTCGGTGGTGGAGTATTTGAGCCAGAAACTGCCCGGCGGCATGGAGCGCGATCTCGCCTCGTATGCGGTGCTGCCGAACCGGCTCGGCAAGTTGCAGGATCGCGGGCAATACATCCGCCCTGGTGAGTATGCGGGATGGCTCGGTCAGGCCTACAACCCGATGACCACCGTCATCGACAAGAAGGAAGTGAAGGACAACCCCTACTGGCGTGCCTGTGCGGATGGCGAACTAAGCTACGAGATCGAAGGCCTGAAGCCCGTGATCCCGGTGAGCCGAATCCAGGAGCGTGTTGGTTTGCTGGATCAATTTGAGGCCGTGCGCTCGCGACTCGACATGGGCGATGGCGACGCGATGGACCTGCATCGCAAGCGGGCCATGGCGCTTATCTCGTCCGACAAAACGAGCAGCGCGCTCAACATCCGCGCCGAGGCCGTAGCGATGCGGGATCGCTACGGACGGCATCTTTTCGGCCAGAGCTGCCTCATGGCGCGACGACTTGTCGAGGCAGGCACGCGTTTCGTCACGGTGCATTACGACAGCCCCGATGGCTACGGCTGGGACTCGCATCGGAACAGCGACGATGTGCGCGATTATCTGCTGCCCACGTTTGATCAAGGCTGCTCCGCACTGCTCACCGATCTCGACGAGCGCGGATTGCTCGATGAGACACTCGTCATCGCCATCGGCGAGATGGGCCGCACGCCGATCCCAAACGCCACCTGGGGCCGCGGCCACTGGAGCACCTGCTTCCCCGCGCTCATCGCTGGTGCCGGAGTACGCGGCGGCATTGTTTATGGCAAGTCCGACAAAGAAGCTGCCTATCCCGACGACAAACCCGTGTCGCCCGAAGATCTCGCCAAGACGATCTACTGGTCGCTCGGCATCGATCCCGATCTGATGCTCATGAATCGCGAGAACCGCCCGATCCCGATTGTGGACGGCGGGAAGCCAGTGATGGCGCTGTTTGGGTAGGGTTGGCTTTCCAAGCCCACCTCACCACGAATGACACCGCTTGGAAAGGCCATGCAGAGAGGCTCTGTATTGGCTTCATGCGCCTTTTCCTGCCCCTGATCGCTCTCTTTGCCTCGCTGAACATCGCTCGCGCGGAACTCCGTGCGGGCGCGGCCACGTCAAACATCACGCCGGAGTTGGGTGGCGAGGTGGTGGGCGGGTTTGCGCCGTATCCGTGCACACACATCCATGATGAGCTGCATGCTCGCTGCTTGGTTCTCGACGATGGCAAAACGAAGCTGGCTCTTGTGGTGTGTGATTTGCTCGGACTGCACCGCAGTGTGTCGCTGAAGGCGCGGGACTTGATCGAAAAGGAGACGGGCATCCCGGCAGCGAATGTGCTCATCAGCGGCACGCACACGCATTCCGCGGTGAACGCGCTCGGTGGGCCGGTGCGCGGCTACTTCTCCGATCTGGAGCTCACGGATTTCCAGAAATTCGTCGCGCGGCGGATCGCGGATGGGGTGCGGCGTGCGGCGAACCTGCTGCGCCCGGCGGAGATCGCGTTTGGCACGGTGGACGTGCCGGAGCACGTGCACATCCGTCGCTGGTTCCTCAAAGATGGCTCCATGCCGCCGAATCCCTTCGGAAAGATCGACAAGGTGAAAATGAATCCCGGCGCGGGCAATCCAGCGCTCATCGAGCCTGCAGGCGAACCTGATCCCACGATCAGCATCATCGCGCTGCGCGAGCCCGGCGGTCGCATGATCTCGGTCTATTCGGCTTACTCGCTGCATTATGTCGGCGGCGTGAACGGCGCGGACATTTCGGCCGACTACTACGGCGTTTATTGCGAGGCCTTGAAGCAATTGCAGACCGGCGGCGGCGAGTATCCGCCGTTTGTCGCGATGATGGCCAACGGCACCAGCGGCGACGCGAACAACATCAACTTCCGCACGCCGCAGCCGCGCAAAAAGCCGTATGAGCAGATGCGCTACGTCGCCGAGGACGTCGCGGCGAAGGTGAACGCGGCTTTGCAGAATCTAAAATGGCAGACCGAGGCTCCTCTGGCCTCACGCTATCGCGAACTCGATGTGAAGTGGCGCAGCATTCCGGCTGAACTCATCGCCTGGGCCAAAGAAACCGAGTCGAAGGCACCGCGCATCCAAGGCGGCAAAGCCGATCTGCCGCTGGCGTATGCTGGACGCGTGCAACGCCTCGCGCAGGCCAGCCCGGAGACCAAATTCCCCGCGCAGATCCTGCGCATCGGCGACATCTGCATCGGTTCATCGCCCTGCGAGACTTTTGCCGAGACAGGTGTTGAGTTCAGAAAGCGCAATCCCTTCGCGAAGTCGTTCATGGTTGAGTTGGCGAACGGCTACTACGGCTACATGCCAACCCCGCGTCATTTTGAGCTCGGCGGCTACGAAACCTGGCCTGGCACGTGCAATCTCGAATCTCAGGCATCCGTGAAGATGATGGACGCGCTGCTGGAGATGGCGGCGGAGGTCAAAGCGACTGTTCCATGATCGTTTGGATGATGGTGCCAATCGATCTGCCGTTGGGCGCTGAGGGAGCTTACTGATTGCACAGCGCACTCGATATGTTCGCCCCGTTTTGGACGTTCACTTCACTCACAACCCAATCCAACACACGCATGAACTGCATCCGCCCATTCCTGCTATGCCTTGCTCTCCTCACCAGCACCTCTTTTGTCGCTGATGATGGATTCGTCTCGATCTTCAATGGCAAGGACTTCACTGGATGGAAAGGCCCGGTGGATAACTATGAGGTCGTGGACGGTGCGATCGCCTGCAAGGCGGGCAAGGGCGGCACCATCTTCACTGCCGAGGAATATTCTGATTTTGTGGTGCGCCTGGAAATCAAAATTCCCGCAGGTAGCAACAATGGTCTGGCGATCCGCTATCCCGGCAGTGGAGACACGGCCTATGTGGGCATGTGTGAGCTGCAGGTGCTCGATAATGATGCTCCCAAATATGCCAAGCTCGATCCACGCCAATACCACGGCTCCGCTTATGGCATGGCAGCCGCCAAACGCGGCCACTTGAAGCCTGCGGGCGAGTGGAACGTGCAGGAGGTCACTGTGAAGGGCTCCACAATCAAAGTCGTGCTCAATGGCGAGACCATCCTCGATTGCGATCTCAGCAAGATGGACATGGCCGAAGTGATGGGCAAAAAAGCTCACCCAGGTGCAACTCTGACCAGCGGCCACTTTGGTTTCGCCGGACACAACGATGCGGTGCTCTTCCGCAACATCTCGATCAAGAAGTTGTGATGAGGGTAGGGCTGCTCGCCAGCGCACTCATCATTACCAATCAGTCAGTAATGGCCGCCGCGGATCAGTTCTAGAATCGGCTTCAATTAGACGCCAAGCCATGAAGACGCTCGCGATTCTCTTTTCACTGCTCACGACGACTCATGCTGAGCCCGAGTTACCTCAAACGATGGGCACTGTGTCCATTCCGGTTCAGGAATGGCTTCTGAAGCCGGGACCGCGTGAGATCATGGTGCATGTGCGCTATCCAGGTGCGGGCGCAAAGATCGAGGGCGTCAGGCCGAGCACGGGGATCATGCTTTCCTTGCACAACTGGGGCGGCACGGCCTCGGGCGGTTCGGCGGATCCGGGCGTTTTGACGAACAACTACGACGTGGTGGCCATCGGCGTCGATTATTTGCAAAGTGGTGCGCAGGCCTCTATCAAGGACCCGGAGCCGTATGATTTTGGTTATTTGCAGGCGCTGGATGCTCTGCGGGCACTGCATTTCGTGATGAGTGACCTTCAGCGGCGCGGCATCAAATTCGACAGCACGCGCCTCTTTACCACAGGCGGCAGTGGTGGTGGCAATGTGAGCCTCATGGCCAACAAGCTCGCACCGCGCACGTTCACCGCCGTGATCGACATGTGCGGCATGAAGCGCCTGACGGATGATATTGCCTTCAACTTGCCCGGCGGCAGTTCGCTCAATGCCCGCTATGTGCGCGATCCGCAGCATCCGTTCTATTTGTCGCCCGACCGGCAAGAGTTGCATCATCTTGGCCATCCGGCGCATCTCGTGCTCATGAAGAAACTCGGCTGCAAGGCAAAGATTTTCACCGTGCATGGTGTCGATGACTCGACCTGTCCCGATGCGGATGAGTTCGCCGCGAACATGACCGCGAGCGGTCTCGACTTCACCTATGTGCGCGTCACGCAGGATATGGTGGACGGAAAAATCTTTAACTCCACCGGCCACGCGCTCGGCAATCGCACGGCCATCGTTGGCCAAGTCGCAGGCGAGCATCTCAAGACTCTGCATCGTGCTGGCGCGACCGATTTCGAGCGCAAAGAAGACATCCGCTACCCAACGGCAAATGGCGCTTGGATCATCAGTTATGCGAAAGGCTGTCCTGAGGGTCGTTTTGAAAAGAAATGAATCACGCCTTCCACTTCATCATAGCGGCCATTTTGGCAATGCCGGCATTAGCTGGCGAGTTGCCGTTCACCCTGGTCGATCAGCACAAGAGCAACTATGTCATTCGTCATTCCGCTGATGCGCCTGAAACGGCGAAGCTTGCAGCGCTTGAGCTGCAGCAGACGATTCAGAAGTCCACAGGTGTGTTGCTGACGATCGCGACTGAGCCAGTGACGACTCCCGCCATTCGTATCGTGTCGGATGGCACGATGCCGCATGATGGCTTTGAGATTCGAGGTGTGGGCGCGGATATCGTCATTGCGGGTAATGATGATCTCACTTCGGCAAAGCACGACACCTGGTTCGTGCCGAGTCATGGCACGTTGTTTGGTGCGATGGAGTTTCTGGAGCGATATGTTGGTGTGCGCTGGCTTTTTCCCGGAGAGCTTGGCGAAGACGTGCCGCATCACGATGCGCTGCGCGTGGCGATCACGGAGCCGATTCGTGGGGCACCTGCTTTTGCTGCGCGGCAGCTCGCGGGTATCGGCGAGAGTGATCCTGGCGCGAGTCTGCGTCGGAAAACGGCCATCGAATGGATGAAGCGTCAGCGCCTGACAAATGCGCTGCACCCTTTCCTGACCGGCTATGGTCACTCGTGGGATGATTACCTCAAGCCTGCCGACATTGAGGCGCATCCTGAGTGGAAGTCTTCGAACGGTGAGGCTGTGCGCAAAGGTAAGGTGATGTTTTTCTGCACAACGGCTCCCGGCGTAGTGGAGCTTTTTGCCAAGCGCGTGATCGAAACGATGGATCGTAATCCGACACGCGAGATGTCGAGCATCTCACCCACGGATGGCGGCGGCTTTTGTTTGTGCGAGCGCTGCTCGAAGCTCGTCACCAGCGATCCCCACGGCAAAAAGAGTCACGCTGTGGCGATTCTGACGTTCTACAAACAGGTCGCCGAGATCATCGAGCGTGAGCGTCCCGGTCGGCGGCTTGGCGGCTTCGTGTATTACAACTACCAGTATCCGCCGCCAGAAGCTCCAAAGCTTCCGGACAATCTCTCCCTCTGCTGGGCACCACTGAACTACTATGGCTATGGGTTGCTCAAGCCGCTGTATCGCGCCGAGTTTGAGGGTGTGATGAAGCGCTGGTGCGAGATCACGCCGCACTTCTACTACCACAATTACTCCACCTGGATGCGCAGCTACCACGGAGCGCCGCTGCCAGTGAGCATCGACATTTTGAAGCGCGAACTCCCCACTGCGGCGCGAAACAAGGCCTGGGGCGCACGCATGATCGGCACCAATGCGTGGGGTGCGAATGCGCCGATCAACTACCTCGTGGCCAAACAACTCTGGAACGCGCAACTCGATGTCAGCGCCACGCTCGATGAGTGGCTGCAGCGAGCCTATGGCCCTGGCTGGCGGAACATGCGGCAGATGCATGATGAACTCGACGCCAGGATGCTCGCGCACAAGGAAGCGCAGTCACCGATCTACAATGGCGGCCAGTATGAAGCCAACGAACCGGTGATGAAGGCCATCTACGCGCCGCTGTTTGCCTCCATGGAGCAACACTACCGCGACACGCTCGCGCAGTGTGCCACTGAAACGCAGCGGCAACGCCTTGCCATGCTCGGCGACAATCTCATTCAGCTTCACCACGCCCTGCGCAAGGCATCGCTCATCGTGGATGATGCAAAGTCCATCTTCCATCGCGATGACGCCGCGTTTGCTGCCTTCCTCAAAGACATGGAGTCCACCATGAGCCTGCATTCCGACAGGCAGGGCCTGGATCACGGACCGATCTGGAAGGATCAGTATGGCGGGCCGTAGGTGGCCAAGGTGGCTATCATCGCTCACACCGCCTCGCCGGGCATGAATACCTTTAGCCCAATCCGTGGTCGGCCTGACTCTGTGGACCCCCTATTTCCAAAAACCAATGGCCGACAGTGCGTTGGTAGATTCACCGACTCATTTCACCCCAATTCACAATCATGAAATACCTTTTCATCACGCTGCTCCTGACCTCGGCACTGCAAGCCGTCGAACCCATCGCCATCGGTTCCCGGCGGGAGTTGTTTGTGGATCGCCTCCTTATTGGCGAGTTGAAGAACACCACGCTGAAGCTGCACGAACCCATCCTTGCCGAGCCGCTGAAGGAACCGCGACCGAACGGGCATTACGCGACTGTCTTGAAGGCGGCGGACAAGTTCCAGTTCTATTACCGGGGTGACAAGGACCCGAAGGTGACGTGGAAGACGCACGGCATTGAGGCTTATCACGATGGCGAGGTGACGCTCTATGCGGAGAGCAAGGATGGCATCGCGTGGACGAAGCCAAGGCTCGGCTTGTTCGAGCATCCGTCGTTCCCGGAGGGCAACATCGTCTTGATGAATGAGTTCACGGTGAATCACAACTTCACGCCGTTCATCGACACGAAGCCGGGTGTGCCTGCGGAGCAGAAATACAAGGCGCTGGGAGGCATCGCGTTTCAGCCGCATCAGTCGGCGGTGCGGGAAAAGCGCGGTGTCGGCGGACTAAAGGCGTATGTTTCGCCCGATGGCATTCATTGGAAAAAGCTGCGTGAGGAAACCGTCATTCCCGAGGACTGGGGCAAATACTTCGACTCGCAGAACTACGCCTTCTGGAGCGACAGCGAGCAGTGCTACGTCTGTTACTTTCGCCGTTTCATCAATGGCTACCGCGGCATCGCCCGCACCACGTCGCAGGACTTCATCCACTGGACGCCGTTCGTGGAAATGCAGGCGAATCTGCCCAACGAGCATCTCTACACACCCTGCACACAGCCCTACTTCCGCGCACCGCACATCAACGTCGCGATGCCCACGCGCTTCATGGACAAACGCGGCGCGGCCACGGACATCCTCTTCATGACCACGCGCGGCGGCGACCATTACGACCGCGAGTTCACGCAGAGCTTCATCCGCCCCGGCCTGAGCAAAGATGGCTGGCTGAACCGCGCGAACTACGCCGCTATCGGCATCCATCAGACCAGCGACACCGAGCTGTCCATGTTTCTCACTGGCGGACGGCGCTACACATTGCGACTCGATGGATTTGTTTCGGTGAATGCACCACTCGCGGGTGGCGAGTTCACGACTAAGCCCTTCACATTCACCGGCAGGCAACTGGAGATCAACTACGCCACCAGCGCCGCTGGCCAGATGCGCGTAGAGCTTCAGGACGCTGATGGCAAGCCAATCCCCGGCCTCACGCTCGACGACTGCGAGCCAATCTGGGGCGATCACGTCTCACGCATCGTGAATTGGAAGACTGGCGACGATGTGAGTGCCCACGCTGGCAAATCCGTGCGCCTGCGTTTTGAAATGAGTGACGCGGATTTGTTTGCTGTGCGGTTTCAACCTGATTCCAAGCCTTGAAGACATTGCTCCGCATCGAAAGCCTGCTTGTTCCCCGAGCGTAATCTCACACTAATGCTTCACCGGTTAGCACTGTTTCTTCTCGCAAGCGGCTCCGTCTTTGGAGCGGGCATGAGCCTTGATGAGGGCAAGAAGCTTTGGGCGATGATTCCGCCGAAGGTTGTTCCTGGTGCGAGCATCGATAGCTTGATCGACAAGCAGCTTGCGGAGAAGAAGCTCGTGCCGAATGCGGCTGCGAGTCGTTCGGCGCTGGTGCGGAGGCTGTATCTGGACCTCACGGGGTTGCCGCCGACTGACATGGCCGATAAGTCGGATGTGTCGGCGATGGTGGATGCGCTTTTGAAGAGTTCGCACTTCGGCGAGCGCTGGGGGCGGCACTGGCTGGACATCGCGCGTTACGCGGACAGCAACGGGCGAGATCGCAACATCATGAACTATCATGCGTGGCACTACCGTGATTACGTGATCGCTTCGTTCAATGCGGACAAGCCATACGACGTGTTCATCCAGGAGCAGATCGCGGGGGATTTGATGTCGGCGAAAGACACGGCGCAGCGGGACCAGCGGCTGACGGCCACGGCGTTCCTGGCGCTCGGGGCGAAGGCTTTCGAGGAGTCGAAGCAGGACCTGTTTCACATGGA
>Ga0247833_1005579_pt1 | contig 14534 bp, 14 predicted proteins | sample LaCruzMarch2015__7_FD_187117 | JGI IMG/M metagenome (GOLD analysis project Ga0247833, IMG submission 187117) | Freshwater microbial communities from meromictic Lake La Cruz, Castile-La Mancha, Spain - LaCruzMarch2015_8m | ecosystem: Environmental > Aquatic > Freshwater > Lake | place: Spain...
TGGCAATGCGATCACCGACAGTGGCAGGATATGGCAATGCGATCACCGACAGTGGCAGGATATGGCAATGCGATCACCGACAGTGGCAGGATATGGCAATGCGATCACCGACAGTGGCAGGATATAGCAATGCGATCACCGACACTGGCAGGATATGGCAATGCGATCACCGACAGTGGCAGGATATAGCAATGCGATCACCGACAGTGGCAGGATATGGCAATGCGATCACCGACAGTGGCAGGATATAGCAATGCGATCACAACATACCCGCACTGAGTGGAAGCACATGGTATTGTCGAACAATACGACTAATCGAATGTATTTGGGGTCTAATCCCAATCCTTCATTCACTAATTGCATTGTCCGTCGGACCATCACATTGCGCTCGACGAGGATCTTCTCGGAGGAGTTACTTCGTCAAGCATCACTCCAATTGCCAAATGACACGGCATTGAAAGTTCGTATCCATGCTCAGAGCAAGTTCCATCATGAAAAGGATTATGGATCAGGAAAGGCCACTAAGCAGGAAGTACAGGTGATGCGACAACGAGCAGAAAGGGAGGTGTCGACCATCCATGCATCGTTTCGTAAGATTTTCTTCAATGATAGAGAATGTGGCTATGAGCGTCGCAATCCTGGCAGATTCTGTTGGCCATTGAAAGGTGATGCAAAAGCTGGAGGCTATGACAACATCCACAGTGCTACCACTGTTGCACACGGAGGAAGCGTAGAAGCATCCTTTGCAACATCATTTGCAGCATCCATTGCAAATCCCAAACGTGCGACGGCTTGGTCATTACCAGACCATCTTCCTATGACGGGTACTTCAGCACAGACTTTGTCAGAGTCTTCATCCTTGTCCAATGATGAGCTGCGTGCGAAGCGATTGGAGAAATTTGAATCCGGCACCAAGCGAAAGGAACCGTCATGCGAGGTGAGGCCTGTGTTGTCTCGGACTAACGTGGTCAATCTTTTGAACGATGGCAGCGATGACGAGGGGGAAATGCAAATGGCCAAGAAAGAGAAGAAGTCAGAAGATATTCATTTGAACGACTAGCTGACAGTTCAATCGATTTCATAACACGCAGCAAATGATTGATGATTAGCACCTGCTGATGACTGTATATTGACAACATTTCGAGACGAGAGTAAATTTTATAGTTTAGTCTACCGCTTCTTTCGCGCTGGAACACCTTTTCTCAAAGTGACATTGATCACGCTCTTTGGCAAGTTGTATACGCTCCCTTTAACCCCACCATGACTCGTGAGTGTCTCATCTCCAGTTAAAAGGGCAGTCAACTCTTCCGACAAATGTCCCTGCAATACAAGCTCGACACGACCCTTCTTCAGTGCTGGCCTGCCAACCGGATTGGTTTCAATTGTCGATGAGCATGCAAATCTATGAGAGACATCCTGTGACAGTGACGTCCCATCAACTCCGTATTCCTCCATACCACGAATATGAGTTAAGAATTTCTTTTTGTTACCCTGTCGGAACTCAACTTCTATTTCTACGGGTGTCGGGTGTCCTCTTCCCAAACGCAAGACTTTGCTACCAGGCATTTGCACTAATGCATGTCCTTTGTCCATACGATCAATCCATTTCTCTATTAGATCTTTCCGTAGCACGGATGTTGGATAGTCAGAATTCTGACCGGCTTTATCTGCTTTATTCTTTTTCGTACGATAGAGTGCATCGCACAATGGACCATTGATGAGAACATGACCCTTTCCTGCCGGATCTGTTAACGATTCTTTCTCAATGTATTCATTGATTAATACGGTTACTTCAGTCTTGGTTAAAAATCCAGTGCCCTTACGCTCATCGGTCTTCGCATTCGTAGCCATGACTGCATCCTTATCAAGTAGTAGAGCAGTGGTGAAATGTCGAGGCACGATGAAGAGGTCGACTACTGCAAGTTTTGTATCCTGTGAAATAGGTGGGTTCATGGTGGCAGACACGTCACCACCATTTGCTTCAATTTCTCTCCTCCAATTCTTCTTAAATCGTATCAAATGTGGATTGTCCTTCACAATTTCCTTCAAGAAAGCACAACGATCTTTCCCATCCTTACTGGCACCAAGTCGGATAACTCCATGCGATTCAATTTCTTTCAAGAATGGTCCAATCTTCTTATAGGTTGTTAATTTCATATCCAAATGAGGACCAGTGGTTGGAACGGCAGCAAGCAGATGTTTAGCGTAGAATGTAGAAACAGGCATCGGAAGAGGAGGTGTTTTCGACGACAGCAATAGAAGAAGAGAGGTGTAACAGGCATCCGATAGAATCTCATCATGGTCAATTTTCGTATCCTCTTCGATCGTGACACCTCGTCCGTTACTCCTTATCGTTTTGTCGTCAATGTCACCGGTTGTGATTCCTCTTTGCTCAGCAGGATCGGATAAGTTGATTTGCTCCACCATTTCTGCCATGACGATTGCTTTTCCTTGTTCATTATCACCGCCTTGACCGTCTTCATAGCTGCTATCCTCGTCGCTGTCATCTCCTCCATTAAGAATCGGTACTACAACTCGTCCATCCACAAAACCTAAATTCCCGTAGTTGCCATCATCATATGAACCACCTCCTAGAGGATTGATAACATCTCCCTTCACCGACGAAGTATGAATAGTTCCAAATGATCCAGTCTTGGGTGGTAGACTCTCTTTCCATAAATCATCACCATAGCAATTTACAATCTTCACACCCACTCCCTTCTTCCCTGGTCCAATGAGCTTCGTTGCCTCTATTTTCCAACTGTCTACTATTGTTGATACAGTACCACGATTTCCATTCTTATTGTAGCAATATTCTCTAAACAATGCATGCTCGAGCATTCCCACCGCTAAGGGTTGTGGATTACCAATTACAGATATAGTCACAATGCCACCAGAACGACGTAATGTCCATGGCGGGGGGAATGAACGCATTCCACTACGCATTAAATCGGCACCACGACATAGAAATTTTGATACCTCGGAATGTACAACAATGTTTGGTATACCGCCATAATCATTATTGATGCTGATGTCTACTATTCTTCCATTACTTTGTGATGGATATAATGACATTAGGAGTGGAAGTAATGGTATCAAATGTACTTTACGTTCCCCATCTTCCATTTCAAGTAGTATTGGTTGGATCATTTTCTGATATGGCCAAACGATGGGAAATGAATTACAATCAACAGTGTCTGATGATGATGGTGTTGCATTATTCGAAGTCAAAGTAGGTACGTCACCACCAACCGATGATGGTGTACGCAAGAACAGTGTCACATTCGTCCCATCCGATAGTCGAAGCTTTCTCGATACTATATCTCCATTATTCCCTAATATCGCATCGTCGACGAGTTGTATCATGATCGATGCTCGTACCTCCCCTCCACACTCCTCCACAACAACGTCACCATCATCACCATCAGCTACTACTTCTCCATCATTTCCTCTATTGTTCGCACCACCAACGTCAAGGAGCAGAGCGTCATTGACGACGCGATCGCGTAACCGTCGTCGGTCTGACTTGCGCAGTGGCACATCCTTGGTGGATGTCGATGAACCGGCCTTATGGAACATAATATGTAGAAAGTAGAAAGTAAGGTGGGTGGGACGAGAGTGCAACTTTCTGTTGTAGGCTCTGTCAACAAATTTTGGCGGTAACCGTGTCGACCTTTTGATATGCGAGACCCTCGCGGTCTCGTCTTGCGTCTCGTTTTGCGCTATCTAGCCGAATCACACCTCCTCGCTACTCGCTACTCTCGCCTCGATCAAGATGGGGAAGAAGGGCAAGAAAAAGTCAAAGCCGAAGCCGTCGATGGGTGGCGGAGATCATGAGCTGCAACAACAGCGGACAATGATTGAGCAGCTTGGTGGCCTCAACCTAAACAGAGAGGAGAAGGCAACACCTGACGACGTTGCGTGCTATTTCTGTTTGGACGAGGGGCCTGACGAGACGGGAAAGCCGGTGGTACGTGACTGCTCCTGCCGTGGCAATGACGCAGGCTTTGCCCACCTCTCCTGCATGATCAAGTATGCCGAACAAAAAAGCAAGTCATTGGTGGGTAAATCGAACTTTGGTGGGCCGTGGTATGAATGCCTTAGCTGCAAACAACTATTCAAAGATCAATTGGCACTCGCAATGACATCTGCTTTCATCTCGTTCACTGAGTCAACCTATGGCCATCCCCGACAGAGCCTCGATGATAGAATGTGCGTGATGATTGCTCTTCGGGCTCGAATTGTAACAACCATTGATTGTCAGAAGGCGTATATAATGAATAATCCCCATAAGTGGAGAATGGTAGAGGACGTGGTGCCTGTAGACGAGGCTAAAGTGCTCTGCAATAAGTTGTTGTCGATGGTTGAGCAGATAAAGGAAAAGGAACAGATGACATACTCGCAGTTGAAAGCATTATGCTGTGATTTCGAGGCACGCACTTACAACTATTTGGGGGTGTTGAAGAAGACTAAAGGTAGCACTGAAGAATGTATAGCGTACTACGAAAAAACTCGAGATATTTATGAATTATTCGGCGTCAAGGACGAGGCCAAAGCTGCTCAAAACGCTATCAACCTCATGAGAGCCCCCTCCAAATCAGCTTTCACGGAGAATGTGAAATCTGTTTATGAGTATAACATTGAGAAGAACGGCTTGACATCAGAGCACACAATGCGATTTGGCTTAGGATATGTGGAGCACCTACTGGAGATGCATTTTTGCATTGAAGCTGAGAGACTGGCCATGAAATTAGCTGCTGATAGTCGCCGGGTTCATGGCCCAGAGCACAATTGCACTGTGAGGGCTGATGTGCTGCTGACAAAATGTAAGAAGCGTTTTGTTTTTGTTGAGCATTATAAGGGAAAGTTTGAGGCATTGCGTTACGAAGATGATAGAGAAACTTGTGTCATCACAGGCCCCGTCACAGAGCCAAGGCAAGCTGATAAAGAAACAATATTACGCGTTGCAAGTTGCCAAATAGTGCCTAGTCTGGGCTGTACGGTGGTTTGTACTGGGCTGGTAAGTTCACTTCACATAAATGGCAAATTGGGAGATGTGAGAGATGGCAAGTTGGTTGGAAATGTACTTCGATTGGATGTGCACTTTGAAGATGCAAAAATAAAGCCTGCTCGGGTAAGGCCAGAGAATCTACGTATTGCCTTCGAATTGCTCAGCAAAGATGCTGCCGACAACAATTGCGCCAACTGACACTTTGCAAAGGACTTGTTTGGTGGGTGTTCGGCTATTCCCATTGCCTAGTGACGTCGACGGTTATAGTGGAGGAGCCCATGTTGAAATCAAAATCCATCATAAATAACAAATTCAGTGGGATTCACGCACTCTTTCTCTGTATTCTTTGGCGAAGTAGGCATGGTTGTATGACCTTTTTCAACGTTGTTATGATTATCGTCATTGGTATTGGTCACATTCTTCTTCTTCTTCGATAAGGTTTTGACAACAAGGATTTCTGTCTTGCTTTGGATGATGACCATATTATCAAGCCACTCCTTCTCGGTCGTTCGAGAATAATCCTTATCATCATATCGTCGCCACCATCAATCGAGAAAAACATAAGAGGAGAATTTGGTAAAACAAGAAGAGGAGGATAGTACCTAAGGTAAAAGTCGCAGAGGTTAAATTTTTGCCTTCTTTCAAATATTAGTCAATCTGATCTGCACGTTCAGATAAAAGGCTTAAGCAAGACATCTCTTTCCTTATGTCCCGCAATGATTTGTGAGCATATCTTATCTCTAGTTCGCAAGGGGTGTCAACTCTCATATGCCACATGAAAAATACCAGCTCGACCCCAACCTTTCTTCAAGCACATTGAGAATGATATGCGGTAGCACAAGTATATCACTCACATTATCATCATTCATGAACAATATTAGAGCTCATCGCCACGACTCATGGCCTTTAAGACAGCGGGTACCAATTCAAGAGGTGCAACTCCAGAAAAAGACTCAACTAATCCCATTGGACTAATAATGTAATATGTAGCAAAATTCCACTTAATTGCAGGCTTTATTGTATATATTCATTACCCGATATAAAACGATTTGGTCAGTGTAAGAAGGAGCGGGAAAAAAAACGTGCAGAGGTTATTTTACTTACTGGACCTGCCACTTTCTTCAAGTAGTGATATACAGGATGTGCTGTAATACCATTAACATCGATCTTGTCCATCATAGTAAATTCTACGCCCTTTTTCTGCACGAAGCGTTTGATAGCCGGGCATGCGTCAGGCCTGGCGAGACAATTTAATGAATGTAGACGCGAAGTCAGTGAAGGGAGGAAATGAAATTGATAGAGCTAGAAAAATAGACTGAACATCAAAGTCTTACTCTTGTTCTCCGAATTGATTGCAGGGAAAAGCCAGTATGTTGAATCCGACTGGAGTAGAGTCCTTGAATCTATGGTAGATTTCGACTAAACCTTTATAGTGTGATTCCGTGTAGCCTATTAATGTGGTGGTGTCAAAAAGTCGTGTTCGTAAACCAATATTGAGATATATTAGATCCAAAAATCTCCAACTTCGAATCAACCATTATTCAAACGACTCACCACAATAGCTGGCAACATTGGTAATCAATGTAACCTTTCCTCGATACTGATCAAACTTCACAATCTTCTTATCAATATCTAATGCATCCAACTCAAAGAAGGAATTAATGTGACCAATTTTCTTTTCTATAATTGAAACAATGAGGGATATATTACGATGAGATAGATGATGTTCTATCATTAACTCGTGAATGTAACAATCGTCTTACCAATCTCTTGTGCCAATGCCATATTCAAAGCTGCCTGTTTTTCACACGCAACGACACAGTTTGCGAGCATATATTTCGGATTGAGGTTGCATTCACCACTTGCTGCCCATTTCTCACATTCTTCGTCTGATGCTTCAGCAGCAACGATGCCGACGTTGGTAACTAGCATTGCCGCGAGTAGAAGAAGGCGAGTAATGAACAAGTTCATGATGGCCCGTTGATTCGGTAGTGGTTGTACGAAAAAATACGTAGAAGTAAATACATCTGAGGAGCCAAGAGCCAAGATCGCGACGCAATGACGACGACGAAAGATCAGCCCATTGACATTGTCCATACCAAGTCCGGTGCCACGTGTCGCATCTACCCCTACGGAGCACATTTGACATCCTACCGGACATCAACTGGAAAGGAACTTCTCTTTCTCTCACGCGATGCCATCCTAGACGGGAGCAAGGCAATCCGGGGTGGCATACCATTATGCTTTCCACAGTTTGGCCAACCGGATAAAAGTATGCCCCAACATGGATTTCTACGAAATAATTACTGGACAGAGGTATCGGGTAGTCGATTTGACAATGATGATTCTGCCGGAGTGTCAATGGAGCTTTGTCTTACGGATGCGATTCATTCTCGTGGTGGTTGCTGGGGTATGGATACGACACTTAATGTCAAATGCACTTACACTGTCAAAATTGACGGTAGTGGATTTGTAACAACGATAGAAATGGAGAATATTGGTAACGAAGGTTGGGATTTTCAGGTACTGCTTCACAACTACTTCTTGGTCCAAGATGGGATGGCTCTTAATAGCAATATATGCAACATACAAGGATTGGAAGGGTATGCAGTTGATGACAAGGTCTCAGGAGACAAGTTTGTTCAATGTTCTCAACCAGTGTCGTTACGTGATAAGCTGTTTGATCGTGTTTACACTCCACCAGAAGGCACAATCGACCTATCCCTAATCATCTCCACAAATCCGATGAACACCCTTTCTTTGTCAGCTTGTGGTGAGGTTGATGGGAAAAAGATAAGTGTTAGTGGTGTCGTGTGGAACCCATACAAGGACAATGCAAAGGCCATGGCAGACTTTGGTGACGATCAGTATGTTGACATGATCTGTGTGGAACCAGGTCTGTTGAGTGGAGTGTCCACAGTAGAGAAAGGGAAGAAAGCTAGTTTCACACAGACTATCAAGTGTCTCTAAAGATCTTTTGTTCTAAATTATTGTCTACTCCTAAATAGTAAGTTACAAAAGCATACCTAGTTGAGGCTCAGGTCGATTGTCTTGCTCGTCCTCGCCAATGGCATCATTAAGAAGCCCAAATCTTATTGCCTCGTCATCATCATTGTCGTCGTTACTTCTTCTTTCCGTCGATGCCGAATACCACCCCTCACGATCCCAATCAATCAAACGCTCCGTCTGTAAAACATTGGGTATAAGGAACATGGCTGGTACACCAATAACAATGGGGATGATAATCTGAGTTATGACGACAAGTCCTGGTAAGGCCTTGAAGTCACAATTATCACCCACAGTCTTCATCCCACTCATTGATATTACACCACTACCAACTAGTGAATTCACAATGTTACAAAAATTGGCTATACCCACGGTATAGGCAAAGACTGCACTTTCCATCCCAGGTGGAGAAATTTTGGCATACAATGCACTGAAAGGGATTGACTGTAGCGTTCCTACTATACTACCAAAAATTGTATTCCCAAACATGAAGAAGACTTTATCAGGAATGCCCAATATTGTTATATTCCAACGCTTCATGAGGGGAGATGGAAGGGAGAGAGGAATGACAATGTATAATATGAGACACGTGTGTAAAATAGTGGAGGAAGAAACATTGAAACAATAATTGAACAAAAAGGCACCAACCTTCATGATTATCACATCGATCATAGAGGCGAGAGCACCAATCACTAAAGTCATGATAATAGCTGGCCTAAACCGCCAAGTGCTGAAAAAGCGCTGAAACAGTAATACCGACACTAAACTCATTATTGACCCCACTATGCCCGTGGCTGTAATAAAGAATGTATAATCAAAGTGTGGTCCTGTTATTGTAAAAAAACAATAACACACAGGAGTGACTGTCAGAATGAAATGTAAAATGGATTAATCACAACGAGAGACAATATCCAACACATACCATTGGGAACACAAGTTTCACTCGCAGTGTAATAGTAACTCAATGCCGAATTAATATTCATATTCGATATTTGCAATAGTACAATAGCAAGGAAGATGTAAAAGAAACTTGGTGGAAAAATAAAGTATGTGGCCGTACAGAAAGAAATCAGTAGGATAGCAGCAAAGCTTAATCCAACAGCTAGGCCCTGTGCATAAACTGTTACTGCCGCAAGCATGGGTGCTGATAAGCCACATAATGTAATAACAATAAATGGTGCCATCTTCTCAACGAAGGATCCTTGATCGAATAATAACCAATTTCCATTTCCTCCGCACAATGATACCATTCCGGTTTCATCCTTTGTGCGTTTATTTTCAGGCATCCAACCAAACAGTGTGGGTAATAGTGGCATTAAGGATAGGAATAATGCAATCCAATATAATGCATGGAAATAACCTTTATCAGACATGGGTCCCACATATGATTGTGTAATAATCCCACCGAGTAGACTTAAACCAAACTTGTATGAGATAATAGACGATCCTGACTCAGGATGAAGGTGCATTAACTCAGCATACTGATATATGGTGGAGAAATTGTTCATGTATGATGCACACGATTTTTGTGTAAGTGAGAATGGGGAGGGGGATAATAAGACCAGGTAAACACAACATAACTACTCACCTTGCCTTCTCCCAAAATATCCAATGTTGCAGCCTCATAACTAACAGCTGTAAAACAGATAACAATCAAGTCTGTTAGACTATCATTCGTTAATGATGATTGAGATTGAGAGGAGGAGGAAGAGGATATACCAAGTAAGGCAATACACCCCATCACGCCAATCAATACAGCAAATAACGCAAAGTAACGTTTATTATACCCACATATGGGGAATAGATCACTTGCCACCCCGATGAACGGCTTCATGGCCCATGGAGCTGTAATTAAACTCGTATACAACTGTTGTCGGGAGGCATCTATCCCCAGTCCTTTAAAGAGTGGCAAACTAAGTGCCATGACAAGTGAGAATGCACCTCCGGAAATAAAGCACATGTTAATACCTAACCATCCTAAGAATTTGGCCGTAAAGTATCCAGATAAGTCGGTAAAGTATAATTTCGTTGAATTATAATATGCCGAGGATGTTATTCTTGATGGTCGTTGTGAGCCGGAGCCTACAAAGTTTTCATTCCTACCCGAAGTAAATAATGAGGTACTTTCAGTTGTAGTCGCATCATCATCATTATTATTGTTGGTGTTGTGACCATCCAATTCGATGGTGGATGAATTACGACGGCCATCCACAAGTAGCGGAGATGGGTCAATTGACGGCGCAGTATTCATGGTCTCTCTTGCTTGGTCATGAATGATGTTCTGCTCTCCTTTCATCCTTCTCCGTTTAGATTCTTCTTTCTTCTATGTAATAACCCGAGACAACCAGAGAACTTTTGCCAGAAGCACGATCACTCGTCACCTCGGAACATTTTTGTCGCGCAGCAACCATGCTCTTCCGTTCCCTAGCCATCACCACCGTCCTCTCCCTCGCTGCCTCCCCCTCTGTGGCGGCGGATGGCGATGGACTTATTCGGATGAAAATCTCCAAGCGTTCGAATCATGAAATGGTCGCCCAGCATCTTCAACGTGAGAATGATGCACTCAAGCTCGCCATGACCGCAGCAGTCGAGGACACATCATCATCGGCCCCCAAGATGCTACGTGCTACCGCAGTAGTGGACAATACCGAAACCACCTTCCTTACGCAAGTTGCCGAGGCCAAAAAGACAGAAAATGTGATAATTAAAGATTATTCCAATGCACAATATTATGGCACTGTCGAGATCGGTAGTCCACCACAAAAATTCACTGTCATATTCGACACAGGCTCAAGTAACCTTTGGGTACCCAAGGTCAACTGTAAGAATTGTGGATATTGGTTCATCAATGGTGGCAAATCCAAGTACGATGACACACTAAGCTCGACCTTTATGAAGGACGGGTCTGACTTTCATATCCAATATGGTTCTGGGGATGTACGTGGCTACTTCTCCATTGATGATGTCACGTTAGCCGACGACATAATCGTCAAGAAACAAAAATTTGCCGAAGTGGCCGATGCCGGTGGATTAGGCGTGGGGTATATCATGGGCAAATTTGATGGTATATTAGGATTAGGGTTTGAGGGTTTGAGCTTGGGAAATGCACCAACTGTGTTTAAGAATGCTATTGATCAAGGTGTCGTGGCACAGGAAATGTTTGCTTTCTATTTGGGTGATGAAATGGATGGCGAGCTTACTCTTGGTGGTTATGGTGAGTACGTTTTCTTTTTGTTGCTGTTGTGAGGGTGTGTGTGTGGGAGGGGGAGGAGGAGGAGGAGGAGGAGGAAGGAAAGAGGGACGTGAGACTGTGACTAGCTATGATAGACTTGTGGGGGAGAAGGGAGAACAGGCTTTGTTGTGGCTCTCATTCGTTGTTTTCTTTGTTCAACTTTGTTCCTCACCAACATCCATCAATTGATGTTTGCTTTTCTATCACACCCTTCACGCCCCATCAATTGTCCACACACGCACAGACTCGACCAAGTATACCGGGGAAATCACCTGGGTACCACTATCAGAGGCCAAGTATTGGAAAATTGACATTGGCAATATCCAGAATGGAGCATATGCTTCTGGCTCGACCGATGGTATTGTTGACTCTGGTACGTCTCTCATTACTGGTCCTACCACTGAAATTGCCAAGATTGCCGCGTCGGCTGGAGCATTATCGAATATGCTGGGGCAGTACACTATTGACTGTGAAAAGATATCAAGTATTCCTGATTTGGACTTTACTATTAATAACAAGGTTTTCAAGGTCCCTGGTAAAGATCTTGTTATCCAAAGTGGTACCACTTGTCTTTTTGCCTTGATGGGGATGGATATCCCAACTGGACCGAAGTGGATTCTGGGAGATGTTTTCATGCGTCAGTATTATACCATCTTTGACTATGGTGGGAAGAAAGTTGGTTTTGCCACACCCAAGTAAAAAAATGAAGGAAACTTTGTGAATTGTATAGAAAAGAAGTAGCAAAGATTATCATTGACTGTGTAACCCTGTTTGTGTTGTTCTGTTAGAATTGAATCAAGAAAGTAATTGATCTGCTTGCAACTAATTTTATTGTGTTCCTACTCTAGATTTATCTTAGAACAGTTGTAAAGTCTCATCATATTTCACCAAATACAAAGCCCCATACCTCAACATCGAGCACATCAAATATCCCACCGGGATCACTAATCAACGGTGCGTTCATCTGATAGGCAGCACACTTTGAGGTAGTCCCACGTACAAAACTATCGGTTAAACACAAGCCAAATCCATCATCATCATCAGATGGTTTGGTGCTATCGCTTCCACCGAATGCAATTATACGTCGTGTCGAATCAAATATAATCCTCTTGGTAGATAACATACATGATTGTTGTTTCCCGTATACATCCACAGTGACTTCTGGACTTGTTGTTGCTGTTGTTGTTTTGGTACCAATGTTAAGCTTGAACAAACATGATTTAGCTGCACTATTTGAAGCTGTGGATGACCATGGGACGATGGGAATGTCAGCATAACCACCAATAACTTCTCCATTGGCAGTTTTTACAACAAGGAGTGTTGATGATTGATTACTATGTCGTCCTTGATGACCATTACTGGTGCAACTGCCTCTGCAGCTACCACCGTGCCATCCCTCCATATGACGTCGGAATGTCACGAATGAATCACCATCCCGTGCTAAACTATAAATGCGTTTCCACGGACGATGATGTAATGTTGATGGTAATACTGCTGTCCGTATGACATTAATCTGTATTGGAGATAGGATAGACATTGTGGATGTAGAAGCACTACCATCTTCCTCTTTCACTATCACCACAGGTGGGAGAAGGGATAATATATCATCATCAGTCTCTTCATCTTTGTCACGTGCTGATGCTGCTGCTGCTTCAGCTACTACTACTACTGCATCAATAGTTAATTTGCTCAAATCATTAATATAGGTGTATCGACTAAATAATACACTTAATCGACGATACCAAACGAATTGACTATAATGTGCAGTCATGGCTTGCCAAACAAGGAGAGGATCCATTAGTCGACATTGTAAGGTAACAATACCATCAACCTCATCATTCTTTGATTGAGTATAGAATTTTTTCAATCGAGAGAATGATTGTATTCTTGATGAACCGTCGTCCTTATTGGTACCACCACTCAATAGAAATCCACCAAGAAGAAAGTATATCAAATACCGTAATATTTGGATGAACCAAACAGTTAGGAATGGAAGTATATCTTGAAACATCCAGAGAAAGTATTTGTATATTGGATTTGAAATAGTTTGTAATGTATATACAGTTATATCCAACTCTGCAGCTGCACTATCATTCATTTCTTGGTTGACATTGTGTAATGCAAATTGTAGCATGGTTCTAGCAGTATTATCATCATCCTTGATACAACATTTTTCATGTAACAGATAGTGTACGCCACGATATACATCCATATGATTTGGATGTTTTGATATACCCCATTGATCGAATGTTAGTATGTTGATATTATGACGTAGCGTCGTCACTGACCTTGTGAGAGGAGAAGCAGTATTATCCGAAGAAGAAGATTGCTGTTGTTGCTTGACATTATTTGTTTCTATATATTTCCATGATGACTTATTAGTTCGTTCTCCAGAAGATGCACCATTATTATCATTAGCATCAAACGATGGCAGCAAATTATTACAAATGTAATCTAAAATAATCTCACAAAGAACATTTGAATTCCATACTTCATTCGGACCATCGCGTAATCGTACATCATTCACAACTGTTGCATATTGTGATTTGATACCAATGATTGAACATGCAGCATACATCTCTGACGTACGTATGGGACCATCGGATATAGATTGATAATCACCATTACTTAAACAAAGCACACGTACGTTGCTATTACTGCCACTGCTATTGTTGCTGTCATTGTTGCAACACGTCGTGAGAAGATTTCTTAATGCTGGGAGGAAGAACATGGACTCATCATCTGGGTGGGCCACGATGAGGAGCCAGATATTAGTATCACTATTTGCCGAATAATTATTATTCATCATCGCCGTACGTTATCGGGCAGTGCGGGAACTCCGTTCTTCTTCTTTCTCAGAAGCATTTTCTTGAATCAAGGGAATATTCTTAGCCGCAGTTTGTGAGATCTTTACTACCTATTGTTTCAGTATTGTGTTACCAGTCAAGGTCAAACATACTGAACGACAACTTTGTCGAGAGACAAGAGCGTTAGAGCGTTGGTTCGCTGACGTGATGGTGGCTGTATGAGTTATACAACCATAATATATTAAACGATACGTTATCACACCTAAAGTGTATGTTAGGCGGCATCGCTATTGCTTGTAATGCTACGTGCCACGTAATGGCCTAACATGACACCGAAACAGTTTATCAGACCCATAGCCTCTACCACGATGAGCTGGACGAGGCAATATGAGTACACTTCCACCGTAGATGTATTATCACACGATGCTGTGTCAAAGTGATGATCTCACAAGGCGATCATACGACGACTGAGGCATGT
>Ga0247833_1005583_pt1 | contig 14527 bp, 11 predicted proteins | sample LaCruzMarch2015__7_FD_187117 | JGI IMG/M metagenome (GOLD analysis project Ga0247833, IMG submission 187117) | Freshwater microbial communities from meromictic Lake La Cruz, Castile-La Mancha, Spain - LaCruzMarch2015_8m | ecosystem: Environmental > Aquatic > Freshwater > Lake | place: Spain...
TTTCATCTTTTACACTATTTAGTCAAACGTATTACCTTACTGGTCGTCCTTTTTCATTCGAAAGAAATAATGCGATTAAAGAGGTTGCGTTTCGATGGAATTTCACCATGAGCTACGCTGGAAATGATGTTGTTGATGCTGTTGGATTGGATTCATTAAATCGCTACAACGACAGTATTCATAAATTAATAGGGGTTCAATCAGGTTTGGGAAATGATTGGCTAAACGGATTATATGAGCAAACGGATAAGGAGGAATTAATCCATGAAAAGATTAGGAATCAGCTTGGAATTCACCCTTTATTTATCCTAAAAACTAAAAATTATGTTGAACATTTTATTTTAGTAACCAAGTTACCCAAACGAAAACATTATAAGGCAATCGTTTGGAGCAAGAATGCTGAGGGGGTTATTTGTCTCGCATCTTTCGATTGTAAATTGAAACGCAAGGTTACTGTCAAATATTTAAATGATTGCCAACTACCATACGAAATTCCACAAAACAGCTTAATTCTTAATTTAAAACATTGAAATGAAAAACAGTTGGTTTTTTGGAATTTTGATGTTTTTTTCGTCCTCTGCGGCAGAGGCCCAATTTCAATTCGCTTTTAACGATTCTATTGTAGTGCGAAAGTTTGGTGTGGATTTAAAATTTCCTTGGTCTGGAGGATTAAACTATGTTCAAGTTTCTGATTTAGATATTGATTTTGATGGATATAACGATTTATTTGTGTTTGACCGAAGTAATGATCAAATTCGGGTTTTCAAACACGAAATTCAAGGTACGTCTCATTTCTATTCTTTTTTAGCAGATAGTCGAAGTCTTTTTCCTTCGGATATTCGTTATCGAGCAACTATGTTAGATTACAATGGAGACGGAAAAAACGATTTGTTTACCTATGGAGTGGGGGGAATAAAGGTCTATAAAAATTCGGGAAACGCTACGAATGGATTAAGTTGGGTCTTGGTAAAAAATTTACTTTATTCGGACTATTGGGGCGCTAATCTAAATTTATACGTCAGTTCAAGTGATATACCTGCGATTGTAGATATTGACCTTGACGGAGATATCGATATTTTAACGTACCATATCGGAGGTCAACATGTTCAGTATCATCAAAATCAAAGTATGGAATTATATGGTCATTCCGACTCGTTAATTTTTGTTTTAAAGAATGAGTGTTGGGGCGGATTTAGAGAGGATATAACAACGAATGCACTTTTTTTAAATGACCAAGATGCTCCTTGCTTGACGGGGAATGTACCTAACGCAGAGCGTTCTTCCTCTAATACAGCTCTTTTTGATGAATCGAAAGCGCATTCTGGGTCAACTTTATTAGCGCTCGATATTGACGGCAGTGGTGTTAAAGATTTAATCATTGGTGATGTTTCCTATCCAAACATGTCGCTATTAATTAATGGTGGTGCTGCACCTAATACGAATTCTTTGATGATTTCTGTGGATCCTGCTTTTCCTAATAACACTGTGGCGGTTAATATGCAGCTTTTTCCGGCTGCCTATTCTGTGGATGTCGATTTCGACGGCATCAAGGATGTATTGGTAGCTCCCAATGCTCGAAATGTTTCTGAGAATGAAACAAGTATCTTATTTTATAAAAATACGGGTTCCAATTCAGTAAGTAATTTTGTTTATCAAACTAAATCATTTTTACAAGAAGAGATGATTGAACATGGAACAGGTTCCATACCTGCTTTTGCCGATGTAACGGGAGACGGTTTGTTGGATATGTTTGTGAGCAATTTTTTTGCCTACAAACCTTCATTGTCAAAAGAAAGTAGAATTGCGTATTACAAAAATACGGGTTCTTTACAACTGCCTATTTTTACCTTTATAGATGAAGATTTTTTAAATCTCTCCCAAGCCAATTATGGGTTGAGAATGGTCCCAACTTTTGGCGACCTAGACGGGGACAACAAGCCTGATTTAATTTTAGGATTAGAAAATGGCACAATGGTGTTTCGTAAAAATATCTCTACAGGGGCAACACCCTTGTTTGCAGCTGCTGTAGCTTACTCTGATAATAACGGAACGATTATTAATGTTGGACAGTATGCTGCTCCTCAACTTTTTGATTTGGATAATGATGGAAAATTGGATTTATTAATTGGTAAAAAAACAGGGGAAATTGTTTATTATAAAAATATAGGTTCTTCTTCAATTCCTTCGTTTCAATTAGTTACTAACACGCTCGGTAATGTCGATGTGTCTGTAAGTCCCGATGGATTTCCATATCCTCATTTTTTTAGGCATTTGGATACCACGTATGTATTGATTGGTGCTTACGATGGTCAATTGCGGTTCTATGATAGTATCGATGGGGCACTGACTGGGACTTTTAATTTGCGGGAAATAAATTTTTTAGGGCTAGATTTATGTGCCTATAGTGCCTGTTCAGTAAAGGATATTGACAATGACGGTAAATTAAATTTATTCGTTGGACAAGATTTAGGGGGGCTATTTCATTTGGAGCACGATGAAAATAGTAACTTGGACTTGGTCGAACAAACTTTTTCACCCAATTTTTCCATATATCCTAATCCAACAACTGGGTTATTTTGTATTAAAAGCGAAAGTCTCGGTGTACAGATGGAGTTGCTTGATCAATTTGGTCGTTCGTGTCTGCATGTTCAACTTGAAAAAAGCGATACGTGGATTGATTTGGCTTTTTTATCTAAGGGAATTTATTTTTTAAAGGAAAAAGGGACTGCTGGAGTTGTACGTTTAGTAAAGTTGTAAATCTAATGTACATCAAACTCAAACATTTGTTCACCTTCAATTTTTCCAATTAGTTTGTCGCCAATTGCCACCGGTCCAACGCCAGCAGGCGTGCCAGTGTAAATTAAATCACCAGTTTTTAGGGTAATAAATTTCGAAACATAGGCAATGATTTGCTCGATACTGAAGAGCATCTCCGCCGAATTACTTGTTTGTTTGAGGACATTATTTTGTAGAAACTCAAAATGAATGGGTAAAGTAACTTTTGATATATCAAGCCATTTTTCAGCGATTGGCGCACTATTGTCGAATGATTTAGCCAACTCCCACGGCAGTCCATTTTTTTTACATTCGCCTTGCAAATCTCTTGCGGTAAAATCTATTCCTAAACTTATTTCGTTGTAATATTTGTGCGCAAAACGTTCATCAATATTTTTTCCTGTCTTTGAAATTTTAACTACAATTTCACATTCATAGTGAAGATCTTGTGTAAATGAAGGATAATAAAATCTATTTTCTTTCAGTAAGGCTGTATCCGGCTTCATAAAAAAAACGGGTTTTTGCGGTATGTCAGCACCCATCTCTTTGGCATGTTCTTGGTAATTTCTGCCAATACAGATTATTTTCATTTTGAGTTAAATTTATTTGTTAATGAGTTGAGTTTATTGGCAAGCTCATCTTCCTTTATTTTTCCTTTTTCCAATTTTATTTTTTCCATTTCTTTACGAAGACATAGTTTAGTATGGTTGGTGAAATCAGCTTCAAGCATCCAGCCATAATAGCCTGGCTCTGTTGAATTGACTTGTTGGATTGTCTTCCCTTTGTGTTTTCCGAAGTTGTAAATGGTTTCTCCTTTTTCATTTTTTGCTAAACGACCTGCATAGTCGACCATTTCATAATTACTGTTTCTTGAAAAGTTGGATAAGAAATTCACATCGGGTTCAAGTTGGTCGTAGCGTTCCAATTGTGCCTTTAAAACCTCCCATGTAACCCGAGTGTCAAATAGGGCATTATGCGCGTTTTCCATTGGTTTTCCTGTATAAAATAAGCAGGCAGCCGATAAGGTTCGTTGTTCCATTTTATGAAAAATGTTTTGAATATCCACAAACGCTTTTGTTGAAAAGTCAGCGTCAATTCCAACTCGTATAAGTTCCTCCACTAAAACTGGAATATCAAATTTGTTGGAATTAAAACCTGCTAGGTCGGCATCACCAATAAATTCCATGATGGCAGGTGCTAGTTCAGCAAGGGTAGGGGCTTGTTTTGCCGTTTCATTCGATATTCCATGAATTTCACAAATTTCTTGAGACATTTCCATTTCTGGATTTACGATTTGGTTATATTCTAATTCGCTGCCGTCAGGATGGATTTTGATTATGGCAATTTGTACGATTCGATCTTTTGTTATTTGTACACCTGTTGTTTCAAGGTCAAATACGCACAACGGTTTAAGCAGTTTGAGTTTCATAAATTGTGTAAAAAAAAAAGTCCCCGAGTTTTCGGGGACTAGGGTAAGTTTTAAATTAAACTTATTTTAGAATAATAAATTCAGTTCTTCTGTTTTGAATGTGCATTTTATCATCACAAGTTTTTCCATCGATACAATCATTCAATAACTTTTCTTCGCCGTACCCTTTGGCTTCTATTCGATCGGGGTTAACGATTTTAGATTTGATGTAATCAACGGCTGTTTTCGCTCTTTTTTCCGATAATTTTTGATTAAAGGCTTCAGAACCTCGACTATCTGTGTGTGACCCAATTTCAATTTTGAGGGAAGGATTATCGTTCATTATCTTAATCACATCAACAAGTTTACTTTTTGAATAGTCGGTTAGGTTGTATTTATTATATTGATAATTTACAAAATATGGACCCAAGAAACCTTTTGCAGTACCTTCCAAACTAAAATTAACCGAAATGACAGAATCAAATAATAATTCACTAGCCACATCAATTGATTGAGATAAATACCCGTCTGCGCTCGCTGTTATGGTTCCTTTCATAGTCGATTCAAACTCATAACTTTTTAAGATTTCAGATTTATAACTACCATTTGCAGCGCTTGTGGTGTTGTCTTTATTTCCGTCAATAGTCAAATCCAATTGAGCACTTGCAATAACTTCTCCGGATTCTTTGTCCTTAACCACGCCATTGATATGGTATTTAGGGAAGGGAACAATTTTTTGATTATTGTCATCAATGAGGACACGTTTTGTGATGACTTGATAAGCTAAATCGCAGTTGGTAGAAAATTTATTCTTATACGGATTTTTAGTTGCAGAGCTGTAAAAATAAGCTAATTCGTATTCTTTACATTTTTCTAATTTGCTCACAAAAACACCGTCTCTCATGCGTGGGGTGATGATTTGCTCTGTGTTGTCAGAACAATTTGCACATTTTAAGGTAATGTACGAGCCTTCAGGAATAGGTAATCCTTTAGGGTTAATTATTCTTCCGTCTAAGAATGCGACGTTCTCCACTTGATTACTAGAAAAATCGATGCTGTATATATCATACATACCAATTCCACCCTTTCTATTTGAGGTCACATAAGCTTCTTTTCCATTCGCTGTGTGGGAAAAGAAAAAATCATCAGCAGGTGAGTTAAATGGAAAACCAATATTTTTTGCTTTAGACCACATTCCGTTTTCATCGCGAATAGACATAAAAATATCAAACCCGCCCATACTTGAGGAGTCGTTGCTAGCAAAGTAAAGAACATTGTTATCTAAACCAACAAAAGGGGTTTCTTCGTCGTTTGGCGTATTAATCATGCCACCCATATTTTGGGCTGGGCCCCAAGTACCGTTTTTCTTTTCTAGGTAATAAATATCTCGTTGACCTCTCCCTCCAGCAACATTAGAGACAAAAAATGCCGTGTTTCCGTCAGGGGAAACGGAGTAATGTGTGTTCCAAGGTATGATTTTCGTTTTTTCAATTTCACCCATTGGTAATTTTATCGGAGTCAACGCGCCATTGGCATTGTCTTTAAATTCAGAAGAAAACAAATAGTTACCCGTATTAGAATAAATATAGGTTGTTCGTTCGTCAGCAGACATATTTGAAAGTTCCTCTGCAACCAAAGGCTTGGACAAAGACGACCTACTTACAGATGACCAATTTCCTTTATTGTCTTTGTTTGTTACATAAATATCATCGGGATAGGTGTTAAACATGATTTCTTTTCCTGCTTCTGATGACTTATCCTCCCAGGGGCGTTGCGAAGAAAAATTTAATGTTTTGCCTTCTAATGAAATTTGGGGATTCATGTCTGAATTAGCTGTGTTTACGTCTCCTCCCATTAACTTAGGAACAGACCCAACCGGATTCGCACTTAATCTTTTAGCAACGCCACATTGAGCGATGCGAACTTTTGCTTCGTCTGTTAAGCTCGATTGCGCTGTGGATTTTGTGATAAATTGTTTGTAGTTCTCAATAGCTTTATCGTATTGCATGTCCATGTGAAGCGCACGACCTAAATGATAAAGCGCATCAATTGAAGCATTTTGTTCGTTTGGCGAATAGAGATCGTAGTTAGCACTTACTTTTTTAACGGCCTTTGACAAATGCATGATGGCAGTTTCATGATTAAGATTCATTTCAAGAAGAATGAAGCCTTTTCGGTAATTATAATTGCAATTGTCTTTCTTAATTGCAATTAATTTATCAGCAACCAGATTTGCAAAGTGGAAGAAGTTTTCCTGCATTAATCGAGAGTTTTCTGCCACCAGTTCTTTTTCAGAAGCTCCATTAATCATGTTTTTAACTTCTGTTTCTGTTAGCTGGCTAAGACCAACAAAACTCCAAAAAATCAATAAGGTTAAAAATAGCGTTATTTTCATAGTTTTTTTAGTAAAAATAATTAAAAATGTTGATTAATATCAAAACTTTCGAGATAATCAGCAACTTTTCTTACAAATTGTCCACCTAGTGCACCATCTACTACTCGATGATCGTAGGAATGAGACAAAAACATTTTGTGACGAATTCCTATAAAATCACCTTGAGGGGTTTCAATTACTGCAGGCATTTTCCGTATGGCTCCAACAGCCATTATGGCAACTTGCGGTTGATTTATTATCGGCGTTCCCATTACATTGCCAAATGAACCAACATTCGTCATCGTGTAAGTTCCGCCTGACGTATCGTCTGGTTTTAACTTGTTATTTCTTGCATTATTTGCCAATTCATTCACTGCTTTAGTTAAGCCTAAAAGATTGAGTCGGTCAGCATTTTTTATTACAGGAACAATTAGATTTCCTGAAGGAAGTGCTGTAGCCATTCCTATATTAATAGCACTTTTTTTAATGATGGTAGTTCCGTTTACTGAAACATTTATCATTGGAAAATCAATGATAGCTTTAACAATTGCTTCAATAAAAATTGGTGTAAAGGTTATTTTTTCACCATGTTTTTCAAAAAACTTATTTTTAATTTTTTCTCGCCAAAGCACAATGTCAGTGACATCTGCTTCCACGAATGAGGTAACATGTGGTGAAACGTGCTTCGACATCACCATGTGATCCGCAATTAGTTTGCGCATCCGATCCATTTCTATAATTTGGTCGTTTCCGCTTACAACAACTTGTGCTGTAGGTAATGTTTTGGAAATGCTTGGTGCAACGAAAACTTCATTTGGATGATTGCTTGGCTTATTTTCAATAAATTTCAATACATCTTTTTTTGTCACGCGGCCATCTTGTCCAGTGCCGTTAATTTGATTCAATTGTTCGTGACTTATATTTTCTTTTTGCGCTATGCTTTTTACCAATGGCGAAAAGAATTTTTTCTGTTCATTAAGGACATTAGTAGTATTTTGCCTAGCTATTTCTTGGATTTTTGGGGCTAAATCGGGCGTGTTTAATTCCTTTATTGGCTCCGTTGTTACGTGGTCTTCAACTTTTGCTTCTACAGTGCTTGTTCCACCGCCTGTTGAAATGATGGCAATAACATCACCAACTTGTGCTACTTGGTCTTTTTCAAAAAAACATTTTACCAATACGCCTTCCACTTCAGATGGCAGTTCATTGTCTACTTTATCTGTGGCTACTTCAACCAAGGGTTCGTCAAGCGCTACGTGATCTCCCGGATTTTTCAACCAATTAGTGATGGTTGCCTCGATTACACTTTCCCCCATTTTCGGAAGCCTGATTTCTATTTCGGCCATGATAAATTAATTTTCAACGAGTGCAAAAGTAAGAAAAATTCTTGTTTTTTCAAAGCTTAGCTTTCTCTTCGGTCTATTTTTTTTCGATGTTTAATAATCAATTTTATATCTTTAAGAAGGCTGTAGTCTCTGCAATATATTAAATTCACTTTGTCGATATTTGATTCATCTAATTGGTTAAAGTCGTCCATATAAGTGATAAGTCCCTTTTTTAATTGAGGTAGTTGGATATCATTGGCTTTCTTGTTTTCGAAAAATCCAACTAATGTTTTTCTTGCTAATAACACATCAAAAAGATTGAGAATTAGCCTCTTTTTATGCTTGTATCCAAAAATAATGAGCGGTAAACAAACAAGGCAACACAAAGCAACAACCACATCTACCAATCTTTTTGACCGTAAATTACCTGGATTATTCAATGCGCTTAGGTTTAATACATACATTTCTCCTCCAGCATCGATGGAGTTACTTCCTATAATGAATTGCGCGTCGGGTTGTGCGATTTTAAAGTCTATTGTTGTGCTTTTAATAGAGGTCATCATGGTAATTATTTTACCTGCAGCTAAATTTTTAGCGCAAAAAATTACCTCGTCTATTTTATTGTCGTTAATTATTTGTTGAATTTGCCTAATATCTCCAATTGAGTCTTTGAAGTTTTTACCAATGGCGAGTGGAATTACCGCATCAATAGACAGGAAGTTTTGTTGAATAATTCCTTTTACTCGGTGAAATTCTTGTTCATCTCCCACTACCAAAAATCGCCGTTTGCTTGTTCGATTAAGTGTCAAACCTTTTCCGTTGAACAAGTTGAGTAAAGCTCTATTTAAGATGTTCCATGAAAAAAACCAGCATGCGCCAATTAAAATATAAAGCCGCGAAAATTGTAATTCTTTGGGAAGAAGAGCATAGAAAACAAGAATAATTATTGTTCCCACTATGGCGGCGCGAAATTGTTTAATTAGTTTAATGGGTTCATCAAAAGCGCCTAAGATTAGGTAGTTGATTGACCAAACAATATAATACAAGGGAATCAGAAGGTAATAGGCCTCCTCAGGAAATGAAATATCGCGAATTTTCCATTGATTAGTTAGAGCAAAAAGTCCGCCTAAAACAATTACAGCGTTGATCACTATTGGAGCAGCGATCGTAATTATTCTTCTTAAAATTTCTATACTTGCTCTCAAATAGATAGCACTGTTTATAGCTATAGAGAAAAGTAGGGCATTATTTTCCCTAAAATGTTTTTTGGCAAAAATGATCATTGCTCGATAAAAAACAAAAACGTAGTTAACGCTACTTTTTTTTGTGCTTTCTCCTTTGTAGTGGATAATTGTAGTTTCGGGGAAATAAATATTCTTGTATCCTGCTTTTAGGATTCGATAGGATAAGTCAATATCCTCTCCGTACATAAAAAATGTTTCGTCAAGAAGTCCAATTTCATCAAGTACTTCTTTTCGCATGAACATAAAAGCACCGCTAAGGATATCGACTTCATTTTCTTCAAATTCGTCGAGGTATGAGAGGTGGTAGCGACCAAAGCGCTTTGATTTTTTAAAAAGTGTTGAAATCCCAAATATTTTGTAGAAAGCTACTGATGGGGTAGGTAAACCACGTTTTGATTCTGGCAAAAAAATTCCTTTTCCATCAACCATTCTTACGCCGAGGCCACCGATTTTTTCATCGGAATTCATCCGTAAATTAATTTTCAATAAAGTTTGTTCGTCAATTACGGTATCTGGGTTGAGTAGTAAAATATATTTCCCTTTACTGATTTTTATGCCTTGGTTGTTAGCTTTTGAAAACCCCACGTTTACCGCATTATGGATGCAGGTTACTTGTGGAAATTTTACTTTCAACATATCAATGGAACCGTCTGAACTGTTATTGTCAATTACAATTACTTCATAATTTACTTGTTGACCTGCTAACAATACTGAATTTAGGCATTGTTCCAAGAAATATTCAACGTTGTAGTTGACGATGATTATGGAAATGTCTAATACGGAATTTGTTTTTGTATTCATTTTACGGCAATACAGGATATTTCAAGTGTAGCATTCATGGGTAGTTGGGATACTTGCACCGTTTCGCGTGCCGGGGGTAGTTCCTTAAAGTAGCTAGCATACACCGTATTCATTTGTTGAAATTCGTTGAGATCAATCATAAAAATAGTGCATTTGACCACATTGGCAAGTGTCATGTTTGCTTCGCCAAGTAGGGTAGTGATATTTTTAAGGATTTGATTCGTTGCTTCTTCAATGGAATTCGTAACCAATAAGCCAGTTTCGCTATTTATGGCAACTTGTCCACTTATGTATAAAGTATCGTTTGCCAGTATTGCGGGGGTGTAAGGTCCAATTGGAGGTGGTGCACCGGGAATAAAAAAAGATTTCTTGTTCATAATTAATTTACATTCAATAATAGGTTATTCTCTTTCGTACTTTTGCAAAGTAAAAACAAAAGCGGAAGATGCGTGTATTAATAGTTGATTTTTATGATTCATTTACATACAACATTCAGCATTATTTTATAAATCTTGGCTGCGAGGTAGATGTGATTCTCGAGGATAAATTACTTATTACCGCTGTTTATGACTACGATTGTGTGGTTTTGTCGCCAGGTCCTGGGCTTCCATCCGAAAAGAAAAATATCTTTTCCTTGATTGAAATTTGCCGAAATAGTATTCCGATTTTAGGTATTTGTCTTGGAATGCAAGCCATATCTGAGTCACTTGGGGGAGAATTACGCAATCAATCCGAGGTGAAGCACGGTCGTTTGGAGGAAATTTTAATTCTCAAGAAAGATGTTTTATTCGCGGGGCTTCCCGATATCATTTCGGTTGGACTATATCATAGTTGGATGGTGGAAGGATTGGAAGAAAACGTAATAACAGCAAAGAGCTCGACGGGAATAATTATGGCTTTGGAGTCAAAGCAGGAATTTTTATTTGGTGTTCAATTCCACCCCGAGTCAATTCTAACTACTTTTGGGGAGCAAATTCTAGAAAATTTTGTTCGATTCGTAAAAAATATAAAATCAGTATAATGAAAAATACGCTACTTATAATTTTCATATGTTTGTTTAGCTTGGTAAACAGCCAAGTGGGCTTAGTTCGTGGAAAAATAATTAATGCCTCCACAAATTTAGGTTTGCCATTTGCGAAAATTCAACTGTTAGATCAACAAATGGGGGCTATTTCCATGGAGGATGGAACCTACGAAATCAAAGGAATCGCTCCCGGTGTTTATTCTTTTAAAGCGTCCTCACCCGGTTTTAAGGATCTAATAATAAATGAAATCACGGTAACCAATGCCCGTTCAATTGATTTAGATTTTGTTTTAGAGGTGGTTGTGGTAGAACAAAAAGAGGTTACCGTTCGCGCCAATCGTTTTAGGCAAAATATTGAATCGCCGGTTTCACTTAAAACCCTTAATTCCACAGAAATTGAACGTTTGCCAGGCGCAAACCGCGATGTGAGCAAGGTTATTGCTGCGCTTCCTGGTGTTGCGTCACGTGCCACGTTTCGAAATGACATTATTATTCGTGGGGGGGCTCCTGGAGAAAATAAATTTTACTTGGACGGCATTGAAGTTCCAAATATAAATCACTTCGCGACACAAGGAAGTTCCGGTGGACCAGTTGGTTTGCTAAACGTTAATTTTATTCGAGAGGTTGATTTTTATTCTGGGGCTTTTCCTTCCAATCGCGCAAATGGTTTGAGCAGTGTTATTTCCTTCAAACAGAAAGATGGAAATAAGGACGGATTAATTACCAATTTTGCTTTGGGATCCAGCGATGCTGCGCTAACACTAGATGGTCCGATTGGCAAGAAGGTAGATTTTATTTTTTCAGCGCGCCGTTCTTACCTGCAATTTCTTTTTGCGGCTTTAAAATTACCGATTCTACCAACCTACAACGACTTTCAATACAAGGTTAATGTGAAGTTAAATGATAAAAATAAAATTTCATTTATTGGTTTGGGAGCAATCGATGATTTTCGATTAAATACCACAGTAAATGATAACATTACGGATACCGTTCAGCGCGAATACAATAATTTTATTTTGGGGAATTTACCGCTTCAAAAACAATGGAATTATACGGTTGGATTAAACTACAGTCATATTTCAAAAAATAGTGTTCAAACTGTTGTTTTAAGTAGAAATATGCTTAATAATCGGTCTTCTAGATACAAAGATTTTATTGAAATTGATGCCAATAGGTTACAAGACTATACCTCGTTTGAAGCGGAGAATAAGTTGCGTTTGGAGCATACCTATCTAAAAAATGGTTGGAAGTGGAACGCAGGTTTGGGGTATGAGTATGCTCGTTATTACAATTCAACTTTTAATAAAATTACGGTACAAGGAAATCCATTTACCGTTGATTTTGAGTCGGATTTATTTTTGAGTAAAGTGGCCTTGTTTTCCCAACTTAGCAAAGGATTTATAAAAGAGCGTTTAAATTTATCGTTCGGAATCAGAACGGATGTGTCTAATTACAGCACTGAAATGATGAATCCATTGGATCAATTGTCGCCAAGTTTATCGGTTAATTTTAGAGTTACTCCTTCATTTGCTTTGAACGCAAGCGTTGCACGGTATCACCAGCTTCCAGCATACACCATTTTAGGGTTCAGGGATATTTCGGGTACTTTAGTTAATAAAGCAAACAATTTATGTTATATCCAAGCGGACCATTTGGTTTTTGGAGCAGAATACCTTACCCAATTTAATTCCCGTTTTACTTTGGAGGGATTTTTTAAGAAGTATGATAAATATCCTTTCTCATTAAAAGACTCACTTTCTTTGGCTAATGTTGGATCGGATTTTGGCATAGTGGGAAATGAAGCGGTTTCTTCTACCTCCACAGGAAGAACTTATGGAGCAGAATTTTTGTATCAGCAAAAATTAATTAAAGGATTCTATGCGATTTTGGCCTATACTTTTGTTGTTTCAGAATTTAGAGATAAAAATCAGGTGTTTGTTCCAACGGCTTGGGACAGTAAAAACATTGTTTCTTTTACGGGTGGGAAACGATTTAAAAAAGGGTGGGAAATTGGTTTCAGGTGGTTGTTTTCGGGTGGGTCTCCCTACACGCCATATGACGTGGAAACGTCGCGCTTGATTCAAAATTGGGATATTAATGGATTTGGTTTATTGGATTATAATTTATTAAATACCCAACGGGAAGAAAGTTTTCATCAGTTGAATGTTCGGGTAGACAAAAAAATATTCTTGAATAAAATGAACTTAAATTTTTATCTCGACATTCAAAATGCCTACGCACACAAAACGACGTTGGCTCCTATTTTATTAGTGGAAACCGATATAAATGGGGTGCCTGTTGTTGATCCTAATGACCCTACGCGTTACAAAGCAAAATTTGTTGAGAATTCATCGGGTATAATTCAGCCCACGATTGGAATAATTGTGGAATTTGCCACCAAGAAAAAACCTTAGTCAGCTTTCACTTGTTCGCTGTAGGCCAGTTTAAAGTTTTGAAAATCGTTGTCTTCAGCTAGTCGTTGAATGCAGAACTCCATAAATTCGGGCGATTGAAAGAAGGCTTTTTCCATCCTTCTTCGATAGGCATATAATAATTCACTCACCGAAATTTTTGAATTAGGATTAGAATTGAATTCATTTGTCCATCCGGTAAGAAAGGCCGTCTTGCTGTCGGTGTAGAGCGCCATCCATTCTGCGTTTGTTGAAAAAGCATTTTCCCATTTCGAAGGAATTTTGAATTTTTTATCCTTAGTGTTAATTATTTCGGGGGACTTTTCTACTTTAATAGCTTTTTCTTTTCGAAGTACCTTTTGTTTTTTAATTAATTGCGGTTGGTCTTTGTTTTTAGTTTGACTCGAATCTGAAGGCAATTCTTTTTGCGGTACCTTAACTACTTCTTTTTCCTTTTTCTTTAAAATTACCTCCTTCTTTTTGTTCGTGCTACAGGAGAGGAATGAAATGAAAAGTAGTAAACAACAAAGTGTTTTCAATGGTGGCATAAATTAAAACATTTAAAAACTAAAAGTAAAGTTTTTTAATTACTTATCTTTGCATTCAAAAACATAAAAATGACAACAAACAGAACTTTTACCATGTTAAAGCCCGATGCAATTGAAAATGGACATATGGGAAAGATTATTGACTTGATTATCCAATCAGGTTTTACAATAAAAGCCATGAAATACACGCAATTGACCAAGGAGCAGGCGATGAAGTTTTATGAAGTTCATTCAGAACGTCCTTTTTATATGGAGTTAGTTGACTATATGACCTCAGGTCCAATTGTGGCTGCTATTTTAGAAAAGGAAAATGCGGTACTTGATTTTAGAAACTTAATTGGTGCTACAGATCCTGCGGAAGCAGCAGATGGAACTATTCGTAAGTCTTACGCTGAAAGCAAAGCAAAAAATGCCGTTCACGGATCTGACTCGGATGAAAATGCACTAATTGAAGGAGAATTTCATTTCAATTTGAACGAAATATTTTAACCTATTTTCAAGCTATAATTTTTTAAGAACCGCAATTTGCGGTTTTTTTTACCTCATAATATTGGATGCGTAATCAAGTACAAATTGAGAAAAGAAGAACTTTTGGGATAATTTCCCATCCGGATGCT
>Ga0247833_1005588_pt1 | contig 14519 bp, 13 predicted proteins | sample LaCruzMarch2015__7_FD_187117 | JGI IMG/M metagenome (GOLD analysis project Ga0247833, IMG submission 187117) | Freshwater microbial communities from meromictic Lake La Cruz, Castile-La Mancha, Spain - LaCruzMarch2015_8m | ecosystem: Environmental > Aquatic > Freshwater > Lake | place: Spain...
TCCGTCACGCCGCCGCCCGCGAGCATGCGGGTCGTCATTTTCGCCATCCAGAGGCTGCCCTCGCGACATGGCGTGCACTGACCACAACTTTCATGCGCGTAAAACTGATTCAGATTGTTGAGCGCCCAGACCATGCTGCGCGAGTCGTCCATCACGATCACCCCAGCGCTTCCCATCATGCTGCCCGCCGCCGTCATCGTCGCGACATCCATCACGAGATCCAGCATGCCGACTTCCTTCTCTACCATGTTCCCGTCCGGGCCCTTCGACTTGATCTTGTAGGTTTCGCCAGCGCGGAGAACCTTCGCGGAGCTTCCCCCGGGGATCACCGCCTTGAACGTGCGGCCGGGTTTGGGCCCGCCACAGATGTCATTGAGCAATTCCCCAAGGGTGACGGCACCTGCGGGCAACTCGTAAAAGCCTGGCCGCTGAACGTCACCGCTCACGCACATCGTGCGCGTACCGCCATCGCCAGGCGTCCCCATTTTTGCATACTCCTCCGCGCCGAGCCGCAGGATGTGCTTCACGTGACAGATTGTCTCGACGTTATTGACGATCGTTGGCGACATGTACAAACCGAGCACCGCCGGGAAATATGGGGGCTTATTCCGGGGATAGGGCCGCTTGCCCTCCAGCGATTCCAGCAGACTCGTTTCCTCCCCGCAAATGTAGGCGCCCGCACCCTGGTGGACATAGATCTCGAGATCGAAATCGGTGCCCATGATGTTCTTTCCAAGAAACCCGCGAGCCCGGGCCTCGGCGATCGCCTGCGTCATGATCTTGGCTGCCTTCGGAAATTCGCAGCGGATGTAGATGTAGACGAGGTGAACGTTGGTCGCGTACGAGGAAATGATCAGCCCTTCGATCAGCTGATGGGGATCCTGGTGCAGGATGTATCGATCCTTGAACGTACCGGGCTCTGATTCGTCCCCGTTGACGACGATGTAATGCGGTTTGCCATCGTCCCGTCGGATGAAGCTCCATTTCACACCCGTCGGGAAGCCTGCTCCGCCGCGGCCGCGGAGATTCGAGGCCTTGACCTCATTCGTAATCGCCTCCGGCGTCATGGTGAACGCCTTTTTCGCCTGCTCATAACCCCCGTGGGCGAGGTACGTTTCGATGTCCGGCGCATAGCCCGGTTTCAAGACGTTCTCAAAAATGATCCAACGTTCTTTGGGGTGCGGCGTGCGAATGAGGGAGACCATAAATCAGGCGTACTGGGAGAGGACTTCCGGAACAGATTCCTTCGTGACGTTCTCAATAAGATCGTCGTTCACCAAGCAAACAGGCGCCGTTCCGCAACTCGCGAGGCATTCCACGAATTCCACGCTCACCTTGCCGTCGGGGCTCGTCACAATATGCCCGTCCAACGCGTCGTCGGGATCGATCCCTGCCTTGCGAAGGAACTCCTCGCGAAGCTCATAGCTGCCCGCCAGCGCGCAGGAGAGCGTGCGGCAGACGCGAACGATGGTTTTCCCCGGAGCATGCTGCATGAACCAGGGGTAAAACGTCACAAGTTCGAGGATGTTGATCGGTTCGAGATCCAGACGGCGAGCGATCCACTCGATACCGCTGTCGTCAATGAAGCCGAAATGGTTCTGCCAAAGATGCAAGAGCGGCAGCGACGCACTCCGTTTCGAAACGGGGTAATGCGTGACCATTTCGTCCATTTCCGCAATCAGCTCCGCAGGCAGATGATCAGCGTGTCGGGAAGTAGGATTCACCATGCGTTGGGACTGTTTCTGGATATTACGTGAGCTTCAAGAAAAACGATGCCTTGCAGGCATTTCCGTCAAAAATTTCACATCCCGGTCAGCGGTCGCTTTCGCCCATGACGAAGTCGAGGCTTCCCAGCACACTGACGACGTCGCTCACCATGTGACCCGGCAGAATGAGCGGCAGGATGCTGATGTTCACGAACGACGGACCGCGGATCTTCAGCCGGTAGGGAACCCCGCCGCCCTTGCTGTGGATGTAGAAACCGAGCTCCCCCTTGGGATTCTCGGCTCCGAAATAAACCTCTCCCGCAGGCGCGTCGGGTCCCTGAGTCACCACGAGGAAGTGATGAATCAGATCCTCCATTTTCGTCATCACGTCCTCTTTCGTCGGCAGCGTGCTTTTTTCGTCGACGTAGTTGATCGGCCCCTCGGGCATGCGGTCGATCGCCTGCTGGATGATGCGAACGCTCTGACGCATTTCCTCCATACGGACGAGGTAGCGGTCGTAGCAGTCGCCGATCGACCCGACCGGGATGTCGAAATCGTAAGTCTGGTAGTCTAGGTAAGGATGCTTTTTGCGGACGTCGTAATCCACACCCGACCCGCGCAGGTTGGGGCCGGTGAGTCCGTAGGCAATGGCGTCCTCTTTGCGAATCACGCCGACGTCGCGGGTGCGATCCACGAAAATGCGGTTGCGCGTGAGGAGGCGGTCCGTTTCGTCGAGCGCGGGCGGGAACGTCTTTAAAAACTCCCGCAACATCGCCTCAAAGGACGGGGTGATGTCATGCGTCTGACCCCCGACGCGCGTGTAGGAGGTGGTGAAACGGGCGCCGGTGAGGTTTTCGCAGAGGTTGTAGATCTTTTCCCGCTCCGTGAACGTGTAGAGGAAGACGGTCGTTGCGCCGACGTCCATGGCGTAGGCGCCGAGTCCGAGCAGGTGGGCGGAGATGCGGGCGAGTTCGCAACAGATCACGCGGATGGCTTTCCCCCGCGGAGGAATGTCCCAGCCCATGAGTTTCTCGACAGCCAGGGCATAGGCCACGTTGTTTGCCAGCGGGGCGAGGTAATCGAGTCGGTCCGTGTAGGGAACGAACTGATTGTACTGCATGTTCTCAGCGATTTTCTCGTCGCCCCGGTGGAGGTAGCCTACCTCTGGAACCGCCTTGGTGATGAACTCGCCGTCGAGTTCGAGCTGAATCCGCAGCACGCCGTGCGTGGACGGATGGGACGGGCCCATGCTGAGGGAGAGTTTTTCCCCGAGAAGCTCTCCGCGGTTCCGAAGATCGTCCTCGGCACGCGCTGTCCTGGCGGCCGTATCCGGCGCTTCAATCGTCGTCGACATGTTAAAGGTCCTTCGTTTGTTGCTCTTCCCAAGTTGCTATTTTTTGAGCCCGTCCACAGTTTTGCGCAATGAGCGAGCCCGCCCGACATTCTGTGGACAGCGACGAAAAATCAAGCCTCCCGGTGGTGGTAATTATCGGGGGAGGTTTTGGGGGTCTGTCCGCAGCGCGCGCCCTCGCCGACGCACCGGTTCGCGTGATCCTGTTGGACCGCACCAATCACCACACATTTCAACCGCTCCTTTATCAGGTTGCAACTGCCGGACTCACCACGGCCGACATTGCGCAGCCCATCCGTTCCCTCGTTCGTGATCAACGCCATACGGAAGTCCTGCTCGAGGATGTGGTCGCCATCGACCCCGAAAAACGCCGCGTGCAGGGTTCCGACCGCGAGTTTGCCTATGATTACCTGATCCTCGCCACCGGAGCGCGTCACTCGTACTTCGGTCACGAAGATTGGGAAAAATTCGCACCCGGCTTGAAAACCACGGCCGATGCACTGGCGATCCGGGACAAGGTTCTCATGGCATTTGAGACCGCGGAGAAGGCGCAATCCGACGCCGAACGCCGGGCAGCGCAGACGTTTGTGGTGGTCGGAGGCGGTCCGACGGGTGTGGAAATGGCGGGGGCGATCTCCGAACTCGCGCGCTTCACCCTCGCAAAAGACTTCCGACACGTCGATCCGGCGAACACGCGAGTCATCCTCGTGGAAGGGGGCGACTGCATTCTCTCGTCGTTCGCTCCTCACTTGTCCGAATCCGCAAAACGCCAACTCAAGGCACTTGGCGTGGAGGTGCACCTGGGGAAGCCCGTCACCGATATCACCGCCGACCACGTCATGCTCCGCGACGAACGCATTGATACGCTCACCGTTGTCTGGGCTGCCGGGAACGCCGCGTCGCCGCTCGCTGCGATGATCGGTTGCCCGGTGGACCGGCAGGGTCGCGCGATCGTGGCCGAGGATCTCACCGTACCGGGTCGGCCCGAAATCCAGGCGATCGGCGATCTGGCATCGATGAAGTTCAGCGGGGACCGGCAGGTTCCCGGGGTTGCACCGGCGGCGATGCAGGGCGGCAGCCATGCGGGTCGCAACATCATCCGTCAATTGCGCGGAGAGGCGCCCCTTCCCTTCCATTACCTTGACAAGGGAAACCTTGCCACGATCGGCCGAAACTCTGCGGTGGCGGAGATCGGTCCAGTGCGTCTCTCGGGGTTCGTCGCATTCCTCATGTGGGCGTTCATCCATCTGTTTTTCCTCGTGGGCTTCAGAAATCGACTCATCGTCTTTCTGAATTGGATCATCCTCTATTTCACGTTTTCGCGCGGGGCGCGGGTGATCAATCGACCGACTTTACAAACCCATTGACAACCCACTTTCCTCGTGATCGTTTTCCGCCATGGCCGATGATTCAGTTAAGGTAACCTCATCAACGTCGTGGTTTTCGAGGATCGGCTCTGCGGTTGCCGGAGTGCTCGTGGGGATCGTCCTCTTTTTTGGATCCTTTCCCCTTCTGGTGTGGAACGAGGGCCGCGCCATTGCGCGAACGAAGACCCTGCAAATCGGGGCAAAGGAAGTTGTCTCCATCGAGTCCGCGCCCGTCGACCCTGCAAACAATGGGAAGCTCGTCCACGTGACAGGCGATGCCTCGGTAGAGGAGACTCTTACCGACCCCGATTTCGGAATCTCCGCAACGGCGATCAAACTCCAGCGCTTCGTGGAGATGTATCAATGGACGGAGGAAAAAGAGACGGAGACGGAAAAGAAATTGGGTGGTGGCGAGGAGACTGTGACCACTTACAGCTACAAGAAGGCTTGGAGTTCGAGCGCGGTGGACTCGTCCGAGTTTCAGCAGCCTGATGGCCATGAGAATCCCGGGGGATTCCCCGTCCAGCCGGGCATCCTGACGGCGGACCCCGTTTCCCTGGGTGCTTTTACGTTGTCCGAGGGACTGCTGGATCGGATGACCCAATTCGAGACGCTCGAGGTGAAATCCGGCGATCTTGCGAAGGTGGAGTCGGATCTTCGCGACAAAACGAAGGTGTCCGGCGGCATGTTCTATCTTGGGGCGGATGCATCCGCTCCGAAGGTCGGCGACACGCGGGTAAGCTTCCAAATCGTGCCGACCGGCACGGTCAGCGTGATCGCACGTCAATACCGCAACAGCTTTGAGCCCTACAAAGTTCCAGGGCTCGGAACATTGGAGATGTTGGAGACTGGAACCGTGAGTCCGGAAATGATGTTCGCGCATGAGCACGAAGGGAATGCGATGCTCACATGGATTCTGCGCCTTGTGGGATTCGTTGCGATGTTCTTCGGCATGCTCCTTGTGTTCAAACCGCTATCGGTGTTTGCGGACGTCGTTCCGTTCATTGGTAGTCTGGTGGGTGCTGGAATGGGCTTCCTTGCGCTGATTCTTTCGTTGCCCCTGAGTCTTCTCACAATTGCGCTCGCGTGGGTTGCGTTCCGGCCTCTTGTGGGGATTCCGCTGCTGATTCTTTCGGCGGTGGTACTGTTCTACGGCATCAAGACTCTCGGGAAGCGTCAGCAACCGAAGACGGCCTGATTCGCCGATTGCCAGCGTGGTTCCGGGGACCGGTTGGATAACCACAGATTAGCAGGATTGTCGCAGATTTTCTCTTGGCTCAAAACGAGGCGTGTTTATGCCAACGAGGAGGCGGCAAAGTTCGCGATGCACTGCCCTCGCGGCACCGAGCACGGTGTAGCTTAATCCTTTTTCATAAAATCTGCGAGAATCGGTGAAAATCTGCGGTTAAACATCGCGGAGTGGATCAACCAACACAGCATGTCTTCACTACGGCTGGTCTTCGGAACCCGACCCTTATGTTTATGCAGTTTCGCGGGCACTCGAATCCTCGAAATCCCCGATTTCTCACGCCAGTTGAGAAAGACGGGCTACCGCCGCACAGGCGTTCATCCCTTTACCCCGCCCAGTCGCACTCCCGAGACGAAGAACCGCTGGCCGAAGAGGAAGATGCCGATGACCGGCAGAATGGACCAAACGCTGGCAGCCATCAGCAACGGCCAGTTCGCGGAGTTCAGATCCACGAAATCCAGCAGACCTAATGGGATGGTCTTCAATCGATCACTACTCACCATCACCAGGGGATAAAGAAAGCTCTGCCAGTTGCCCAAGAAAGTGAAAATACCCAACGTGGCGAGTGCCGGGCCTGAAAGTGGGAGTACCACATGGAGAAAGCGCCCGAAGGCATTGCATCCATCAATGCACGCCGCTTCATCCAATTCCTCGGGAATCCCTTTGAAGAACTGGCGCAGCATAAAGGTCCCGTAGGCACCAAACATCGGAGGGACCAGCAGGACGAAATAGCTGTCAACCGCTCCTATCCGACTCATCATGATGAACAAGGGAATTAGGGTCACGCTCGCAGGAATCATTAACGTGGCCAGGTAGAGGAAAAACAGCGGCTCACTACCCCTAAACTTCAATCGGCTGAAGGCAAACGCGGCGAGCGAAGACGTCACTAGCTGCCCGGCGGTGACGACCAATGCGATGACGGTACTGTTTAGGTAATAGTGTGCGAAGCCCGATACGCGGAACACTTCGGCGAAATTCTCCCAGTGCCAGACGGGAGGGAAAAGGTTGCCTAGAATGTTTTTGTTATCCGGAAAGATACCCGCACCCGTTCCCTCGCGAAGCAGAGCCACAGGATCGTTAGTCTTAACCGCGGTTCCCAGCATCCATAGCAACGGGTAAAGCATCGTGACTCCAACAGCCACGAGCAGAATGAGGAGCAGCAGTTTTGCTAATGGCCGAATGGGTTTATTCACGGTGGTCAGTAAGTGATCCGCTTGGCCATCCACTTCCAATTCACCATGGTGAGGGTAAACACCATGAGAAACAGGATCCAACTCGCCGCCGCGGCGCGTCCCATGTAGAAATAGCGGAACCCGTTTTCGTAAATGAAATAGCTAAGCGTCGTGGTCGCTCCGGCGGGGCCGCCACGGGTCATCACATAGGCCGCATCAAACCCTCCCTGAAACCCGCCAATGAGTCCCATGGTGAGGATGAAGGCCGTGGTGGGCGCGACCATGGGCCACGTGATGGCGATAAACTGCTGCCATTTCCCCGCACCATCAATGCAGGCGGCCTCATGTAGGCTCGGGTCGACATTCTGCAGGGCCGCCAGATACAACACCATGTTCGCACCTCCCGCCGTGGCCCAGATATTCATGATGATGAGGGCATTCTTCGCCCATGCCGTGGATTCCAACCACGCAGGCCCACCCGCCGGATGAATGAGGGAAATGAGCGAATTGATAAGCCCGTATTCCGTATTGAAAATCCATTTCCACAGCAGATAGATACCCACCCCTCCGACGATCGATGGCAAGAAAAAGGCCAACCGGAAAATGTTGCGACCCGGAATGCTCTGGTTCAATAAAACTGCCAATCCCAGCGAGCACGCCATGGAGATTGGTAGTCCCATCAGCAGGTAAAATGTATTCGCCGTGTAGTACCAAAACCGGGGATTCACCGGCTCCAGAAGTTGCAGCAGGATGAGGATTTCCAGTGCCACAAGGATTACCACCGCAGAGACACGGCCGGCGCCGCGGAGTCGCAGGATCGCACCAACCGCTAGAACGGATCCCATAAACACCAGCCCAAGGGCAATGAGCGGCGGCATCCCTGGAGCCTCCCGGACGGAAAAGCCCAGCAATTGCTGGAAGTTATCCAGCCCCACCCAACGGGGCGAACGGAAGAGGTCCCACGTGCAAAACGCGAGGACTAAGGAGAATCCGATCGGCACAAGGGTAAAGGCCAGAAACCCAAGAAAGCTCGGGGCCAAAAAAAGCCAGGGCGTGTAGAATTTTTGCCGCATGAATGTCAGTGATCTAGTTCCGCGCGGGGGAGGTGGAGAGAATGCGGTCGATGCTTTGATTCAACCGGGGCATGACGTCACCGCCACCCTCCTGCAAAGCGAGTTCGAACCAATAATCAAGCTCCTGCGAGACCTCCAAGCTTTCCGGTACACGAGCGACTGGCTTCATGTGCGGCAGCATTTCCAATAGCGCGTTCAGATTGCATTGGGTCAGACCATTCATTTGCAGATACTCCGGTTGCAGATCGGTTCGAGCCGGAATCGTTGCGGACATCAGGCTCCGTTGCGCCTCCACGCCGACCAATTCCTTCAGCAATAGCCAAGCTTCCCGCGGATGTTTGGTCCGTGCCGAAATGGAGAATCCGGAACTCGATGCCCAGCCTGCCCTTTTCCCATCCTTGCCAAGCGGGTTCACCGCCAGCGCCCACGGAAACCGCGCGCGGTCCCGCAACTCTCCCATATCCCACGTGTAGGCCTCAACCATGGCCACCCGCCCCTGCAGGAATTCGCTTAATCGGTCCAGGGTTCCCTGCGCGCCGACTCTCAAAAACGTCCGCCCACCACGCAGGAGTTCAACATTCGTGCGTATCCAGTCCTCCCCGGAAGGTCCGTGCAGACCGGAGCGCGCGCCGACTTCATCGAGCAGACTTAACCCGAAGTAGTACGGTGCGATTTTGTCCACCCCTGCCCCATAGCGGCAGGCCCCGGGATTCGCCTTTCCGAATGCGCTAAGCAATCCGGCAATCTTGACGTACTCATCGAAGGTCCAATCGGACGTAGGATAGGGAATTCCGGCCACATCAAACGCGGTGCGATTGTAGGCGATGGCCTGGACATCAATGCCGTAAGGGATCCCCAGCAGCTTGCCCTGGTGTCGATACCAGTCGACGACAGCCCGATCGTATTTCTCCAGAACAAAATCCTGATCGGATTCGATGAAAGGGTCCAGGGGGAGCAGGGCTCCTCTCCAAGAGAAGAGGCCGAATCCGCTGCCCATCCACAGGATATCGAGATCCCCACCCGCAGCCAGGGTGGCGAGGGCCTTCACATAATAGTCCCGCCCCGGAGCGTCCATGAACTCAACCGTGATTCCGGGATTCTTCGCAGAAAACCGACGGGCGGCCTCCTGCTCGACCGCCCGATTGGGTCCCCCAGCCGTGATCACCCGTAGAACAATGGGAGCTTGTTCAGTCGACGGGGCCCTTTTTGAGCATCCGAGAAATGAGAGCAATGCGGTCAACAAGAGCCACGCGCAACCTGTCCACAGTCGGAATCCAATACCCGCGCGACGCACAGGTTGGAGCCTAAGTCCGAAACGCCGACGGCACCAGCGCTCAGTCCAGCGCCACGACTTCCACATCGTCAATGTAACTCACGTTCCCATTCGGATGGGTCGGAAGAAATGAAATCCGCCGCAAGGCACCGTCTCGTTCGAAAGGAATTGCCTCGCCGACCGGGAGTCCGTCCACTGAAACCGTGTAGGTGGAGGCGGAGAAGTCGATATCCAGTGCAATCTGCATCCAAGACCCGACCGGCAGCGGAGTCTGAGTGGTTTCCCACTTGCCATCCGCAGTCATCACTCCCAGCTTTTCCAACGATGTAGAGTGATTTCCAATCGACAACGCGATGGTGTTCACCCCGGCGTTCTTTTCCGCGTTGCCGATGTGGAAGCTAAAGCCGCTATCAGGCGAGTCGCGTAGAACGCGGAAACTAATGCGGGCTTTTCCTGTATCTACGGGATCCAGCCATGACCCGAGGAGCCAAAAATCGGGAGTCTGCACGGCGGCATCGTCTCGAATGATCCGGATGGACCTCCCCTTGGAACCATCTTTACCTTGGGCGAACTCCTGATCCGTAGCCTTTGGCGAGGACTCCCGTTTGCCGAAATCCTTCCAAGCCCCTCCCTCGTCCTTCTCCACGCCCACCGTACCCGCGGCGTCCGGCGCAAAATCATCAAAACTCTGCCGGATGATCACAGTCTCCGCCAAGCCGGAGCACATGGATATTGCAGCGATCCCTGCGGCGAGCGCCAGGGGTGGGAGAGAGGATAGGCGCATGGCCAGCGGTTAGGCGCAGAGCGAACGACGACTGCGGCGGTAGGCGAGGAACCCTGCCACGACGCCCAGTCCCACGAGCAACGAGGTGCTGGGTTCCGGGATGACTTGGACATAGATGTCACCAATGTTTGCCGAACTCGCGAGCCCCGCCGCATTGGATGCAGTACCCACATAGAAAACCGCATTGACCGCAGTCAAACCATCGGAAACCAAGCCCGTGGTGAGGTCGTAGGTGAGATTATTCCAAGTGTCACCAGCCAAGGTCGCGTTTGAGAGGTCGGTGTTGAAGAGCTTGTAAAATCCGTTTGATCCTCCGGAAAAATTGACCGTGTTGTTGGCGACCGCGAAGTTGAAGTCGCCGGCCGATGCTCCCGTTATGGACAAGACATCGCTCGTTCCCGGTGCCGCCAGCGAAATCCCACTCGTGCCAAGTTCAAACGTGAACGTGGAGGAGTCTGCCATCGTGACCTGACCCGTCGTGTTGCCAAGGTTGACCGTCAGCGTTCCGATACTCGCTCCCGGGGCGATCGATGCCCCACTCGCAACCGAAATTCCGTTGGAACCCGTCGGGCTGATCTGACCTGTTCCTCCAAGGGTACCCGCGTTAACCACAACAGCACCCGTTCCAGTGGCAGAATTGCTACCGGAAGTCGGAGCGTTGGCCAATAGCGTTCCGCCATAAACCGTGGTCGTTCCCTCGTAAGCAGTCGCCGCATTGAAGATCACGGTTCCAGCATTGGCCACAACAGCTGAACCGATCGTAATCGTGCCGACGCTCGCCCCGGTCTCGACGATGTTGTTGACGGTCAAAGAAGAGTTGGCCGCGCTCCTGAGGATGACGGAAGTCGTGTTTTCGAAGTTAAGGTTTCCACTTACCGTCGAACCTCCCGCAGCGATGTTCGATATCTCGCGACTGGTCGCGGGGCTCTGGAGAAACGTGGTTACATTCAAGTTCGCTCCGTTGAGGGCAAGAACAGGCGTCTGACTGCTCACCCCGCCGATTTGTACGTTGCCGCCGATTCCGAAGGGATTACTGACACTATTGACCTGCACCGTGCCAGCCCGGTGAAGAAACGCCGCCGCACTAGCGCCTCCGCTTGCATCGATGATCAAACCGCCCGTGCCAGTAATCTTTTGTACCGTTTGCCCCGTTTGCGCAAGGCCGGCAGAGCCTGAAAGCGTCAGGTTCGCCCCCGAAGTAATGTCATAGAAAACCCCACCGCTAGGGGTTATCGAACCAGTTATCGTATGATTTCCGGATTGTGCATTAATCTGCAGGAGCCCGGTGCTTGAGATGTTGTTAGCTACGGTCTGGCTTGTCCCCGAGACGATCTGGAAGATACCTCCATTGAACGAAAGCGCCGCCGTTCCAAGTGCTGTCCCCTGCGTCACACGGATGGTTGCACCACCTGCGCCGTTGGTTTGGGAGACTGTCCCGCTCAATGTGGAACCGGATCCGCCAAAAACCAGCGTGTTTGTACCCGTGTAGGTAAAGCCACTCGATCCATTCACAACAGAGTTGATCGTGGTCGTTCCGGCAGATGTGCTGATGACTGGGGATCCCGTGAGGTTGACCGTCCCTCCTGAAAGCGTGTATCCCCCCGTACCGAACGTTAATCCGGTCGCATTCTGCGTCCCCGATACGGTCACGGTTCCTGCTGTACCTCCAAACACGGCCGTTCCCGAGTCCCACACCACATTAGTAGAACCGTTGTACCAGTTGGTGTTGGCCGCATTCCATGTTGCGCTGCCTCCGACTCCGCCGGCGCCCCACTGCAGTTGGGCGAGCGCAAATGGAGAAGTTGCTGCGAGGGCCATCAGCGGGATGGCGAACCTGAGGAGACGAGTCGTGTTGTTCATGGTTGCTTGGACTGGGTGGTGCGAGCTTTCTACAGCCCGGTTTTTCTTTTACGATCTAACATGTCAGTAGTCGACAACAATCGACTTCAGGAAAGCATAACTTATGCCATCTGGAGAAACTGGATGGAAAAGTTGAACGAACGTGAGAAATCGCGCGGTAGACTGATTTCATTCGTTTGGGCCCCAAAATGCAGGTGTTTGCGCCCACTCCTTGATGGTCAATAGACGGGTGGATCCATCCGCCAGCGCGGCAACAAACGCGTTCCCATGACGCGGATCAATGCAGTTGAACTTTCTCGGCGACGCAAGATTCGACGAGGAATCGTTCACACCGTCACCATCGCGATCCGTGTTCAAGGGGTAATTGGGATCCCTGGGGCTATAGAAGAGTGTCGACTCCGGATTGTTCGGATCGTAGGCGTCGGCAATCAGGATCATGGATGGGGAGAGTTTAGCCAACGGCTGTGAGCCCTTCCAATTTGGGTGGGTCGGAGAAGAGGATGAGTACGAGAAAACCCTCCTGTCTCCCGAAGCATAGTTCAGTCCATAGCTGCAATAACTGGCATTCGGGAATTGGACGGTCTTTGTGGCGGCCGGACAGCGCAGAAAATCTTTCCCGACCGTTTTGTTGGCAGGGACGTCGAGATACGGTCGGATCGTATTCCACCACTGGCCGGAGTAAGAGGTTCCGTCGTATCCCAGCACGTCGGGCAGTTTGCCTTGGTTATCCGATGCAAACGCCATCATCGCGGAAACGATCTGGCGCTGATTCGCCATGCACGGCGCAATGGTGGCCCGAACTCTCATGCGCTGCAAAGAGGGGAACAGGAGTACCGCGAGGACGCCTAGGATCGCAATCACGACCGATAGCTCCAAAACAGTGAAACCATGGCGCATCGTAAAAGAGTTTCGCGGAGACATGCGACGTGATTGAAATGATACCGTTGACATGTCAGTCATGCAATCTCAATTAAGCACTTCGCGTGCCAACGCAAGGCGGGTGATGAACGCCGCGTGGGACGGTTGATGTCGAATCCTCCAGCGCATTAGAAACCTTCAACCGGTCCGAACCGCTGAACAACAAGGCCAAACGCCACGTGACATGTTAGGAGTTAACATTGAAGCCGTTCACGAATCAACCGCATTATTCCTGTGTTTACTCCCCGACGCGTTTCAACTCTTCCAACCGCTTCAGCGCCTGTTGTTCCCAGTCACTTTCCGAGGCAGAGAAGAAACCGATTGCCACCTGATATGTTCCATCGAAGCCTTTCGGCATAATGGTTTCGCCAAAGGAATGGAGGGCTGTCTTGCGGTAGGATCCCGGCGCATCAACAAGGTAGAACGCACTTTCCGCATTTGGCGGAGTTTTTGCCATCCAGGCCACACTGCCCTTCCCGCTGGTGGGGTTGAAGACGGCCACCCAACGTGAACTCTTCACCAAACTTGCAGCGTTTTCGCCTTTCGGGAGAAAAACTCCGGCTCCTCGACGTTCTGAGTGGGCAGGAACAGGCTTTTGAAGGGAAGTTTCCCAAGGCTCTGCTCGAAGGTCGGCGTTCCAGGGCCGACGGCCCGGTATTCCTTAGCCCAGCTCGTAAGGGCTGGGTTTTTTGCAGTGGCGGAAGCTGCGGGCTGAAAGTCCGCGACAGGGCAAGAGTAGGGCCGCACGCCACGCCCCCACCCATCCCGTCCCTTCAGGCCGGAGTCCCCTTTGGTTTCCCACCCAGCCCGTTGGGCTGGGCTAACGAATCGCACACCGGTGGTGCGCAGAACGCCGTTCGCCGCAAGGAGCGCAACAATCAGCGCCAGCAAAGGCTGCAACTCTGAAGCTCCTCATCTTGCTGCTTTTACCCACTCAATTCAGCGAAGAGCCCTCAATGTAAGCCACAACCCTCTTCGGAAGGCGGGTTAAGTCGAGTTGCTCAGGCACGGACAAGTATTAGCTTATCCACGCTGGAAGAGCCAATACTTAAGTATGTTTCTGCGCCGAAAAGTTACCGATTCAGCGGTGCTCCGACACGGTGCCACGCCCGCTTTCGGGTCTGGCTTAGGTCAATACCTTCCAAGAGCATGGTCAGCTCAGAGCAACTCATCGCAACGCTGGTGGCACCCACTTGCGCGGGCCAGCGGAAGCGCCCCTTCTCAAGGCGTTTCGCGCACACCCACAGACCGCTACCATCCCAGTACAACACCTTCACGCGGTCCCGACTCCGGTTGGAAAACACAAAGAGGTGTCCACTCAGGAGTTCTCCTCCCAAGTGAGAGCGAACCAATGCCGCGAGTCCGTCAAAACTCTTCCGCATGTCCACGGGGCCCGTCGCCAAGAACACCCGCGTCGCCGGGCTTCCGTTTAGCATCGCGAGAGTTGCGAGATCACCTCGCTCAGGGGAGCCGATACCAGAACCCGCCAACCGCCGGGGGAAATCATCTCGATGCGCTCCGAGGGCTCCGCGTGTTCTGACTCCACCACATCCACCGCGGCGAAGCCCACGGTTGCCGTGCTATCGCGTACCCATCGGGCAAAGACGCTGTAACACAGCCCACGCTCCCGACAAAACACTGTGCGAGATACCCCGCTCGCACGCCACTCCCCGATCAGTTGGTCCTTCTGCGCCGCGCTACGCCAATTGCGCTGCGACCGCGATCCGCTCGCCTTGGCAAGTCCTTCTGCTTCGAGTTCCATGCGC
>Ga0247833_1005593_pt1 | contig 14510 bp, 13 predicted proteins | sample LaCruzMarch2015__7_FD_187117 | JGI IMG/M metagenome (GOLD analysis project Ga0247833, IMG submission 187117) | Freshwater microbial communities from meromictic Lake La Cruz, Castile-La Mancha, Spain - LaCruzMarch2015_8m | ecosystem: Environmental > Aquatic > Freshwater > Lake | place: Spain...
ATATCTTCCTTTTCTATTACATCTCTTGCTAATTTGATACCTTCGTCTGTGCCAAGATCTGCTTTTAAAACTTCTGCTTTTACTTTGTATTTATTAGTTAAGTCTTGAGCAATTTCATTTAATCTTTCTAAATTTCTCGAAACTAAAATTAAGTCATAACCTTTTTGGGCTAGTTGATGAGCAAATTCCAATCCAATTCCAGATGTTGCTCCGGTAACTAGCGCTTTGGTCATGAAAACACGTTAGCATTTTAATTTTAGTTACACCGCTCTTGCTACTTGATAAGCATCAATTCCGATACTTTGTCCAGGATCAAGAATTGGAATTATTTCTATTTTGTGATTTCCGGTTCCAATTCCGATCCAGGACTTAGCTTTTGATTTATTAGAAGTTGACTTGGTGTTTATGACGGCAAGCTTTTTGCCATCAACATTTACTTGAAATTTTCCCATCTTTTTACCGGTCATAAATCTCAAAGTAAATGCATCACCTCGGGTGGTTAATTGAAGTTTTGATTCATTTATAGAGGTAGAAACAAAACTGCCACCAGATGCTTTTCTATTCTTTTTCACTGCCCAATCCTCATTTGTAGTAACTATTTCTCTAGATTTTTGCCAGGTTAGATCACCATTTTTATTGGGAGTTTTCTTCAGACTTCGTCCAGAAGATTGAATTCCAATTGGTTGCAGAACTGGATTCATGATTCTGTTTACAACAGTGCTGGTGCCACTTTCTGATCTTGGCGTTGATGTTTCAGTTGCACTCGGAGTTGGGGTGGGAGTTGGAGTTACAGAAACTGTGGGAGTTGGAGTTGGAGTAACTGTTTCTGAAACTGTCGGTGTAGGTGTTGGAGTTGGTGCGACGACACTTACATCTCCATTAAGGAATGTTGGAACAATGATGATTGTTGGATCGCCCCAGGTGTCTAATGCAAAAGAGGCATTTTTGTTATAAGTGTGTACGTCTTCATAAATAGAAGGTTGAGGGATTACTACTTTATATAATTTATAATCCCCTAAAGAGGCAATTCTTTTTATTTGAAAAGTTTTTCTTCCCATAGATGATGTTAAATTTGAATTAGTTTCTAAATTGGCAGTCAATGACTGACTTGAACCTGAACATCTTGTTCCATTCCAATTTGCGGCTGGACAAATTAAAGCCGTAAGAGGAAGTTGACTTCCATCTAATCCATTTACTGGATCCCACGAATAACCAGTTGGAACTGCAACTTCCAATTCCATAACAATATTTTCACCAGTTAAAACTGTTGTAGAAACCGCTCTGATTGATTCCAGTGTTATTGCATCATTTGATGTTGCTTTAGCAGGAGTTGCAATAAAGTTGTTAACAATAATTAATGGAAACACCGATAGCCATAGCTTGGTTTTATTAAACATAAACAATCGTCCCTCGAGTAATAGATACTCGTGGGACGTTTGAGTTTCAAGTGATAATTAAAGTGTGGTACTTATTTGGGACAAATAAATTAACTTGTTTTTTGAATCCTGCGTGATTTCCATAATTCAACATCGGTGGTATTTCCTGGTCGAATTACTCCAACTAAACGTGCTTCTAAAGATCTAATGTGATTTTCTAAAGCAAGTATTCTTTTAACTCCTTCAAGGTTTACTCCTTCAGAAGTTAATTGCGCTACGTATTTTAATTTAGCTATATCGATGCGGGAATAAAGTCTTCTTGATCCACCTTGACGAGAAGGTGAAACGATTCCTAATTTGTCATATTGGCGAAGAGTTTGAGGGTGAAGTCCACTTAATTCAGCAGCAATAGAAATAGCAAAAACTGGAATGTGATCTTCAACGTTTCGATAATTCTTCTTTGCAGTCATGATTTATCGCTTCCTTCTGGCATTTAAAGCAATAATTTCTGCACGAGGATTGTCATGAGTTACTTCTTTTGCATATTCTGCTAACAAATCTTTGGCGTCCCCGGTGATATTTTGAGGCACAGCAATTTCAACTTTTACTAATAAATCGCCTTTAGTTCCACTGGTATTTGTCATACCTTCATTTTTAACTCGGAAAGTTCTACCGTTTTGAGTGTGAGCTGGAATCTTTAAAGTAACTGTGGTTCCTGATGGAACTGGAACTGCAATTTGAGCACCAAATACTGCTTCGTCGTAACGAATTGGCACAGAAATTCTTACGTTATCGCCATCTCTTTGAAATATTTCGTCTTCTTTAACAATGACATTTACTATTAAATCTCCAGGTTCCCCGCCACTTCCACCGGGTTCACCTTTACCTTTAAGTCTTAATTTGGAATTAGTTTTTATCCCTGCAGGAATTCTTGCAGTAATTGTTCTTGTTTCATTAACAATTCCAGTTCCATTACAGTTTGAATCTTTTTGTTCAATAATTCTTCCGGTGCCATAACAAACAGAACAGGTGTCAGCAAAACCAAATCCGCCAGCATTTCTCATGGTTTGGCCAGATCCATTACAAGCAGAACATTTCTTTGGATTTGTTCCAGGCTTTGCACCACTGCCTTTGCAATTGTTGCAAGTTGTTTGGCCGCGAAGAGTTAAGGGAAGAGTTGTGCCATCTAAACAATCATTAAATGAAATTGAAACTTCTGTTTCTAAATCTGAGCCACGACGAGATCTTTGTTGTTTTCTTCCACCACCGCCACCAAATAAATCACCTAAATTAAATCCACCTAAGACATCTTCAAAATTAATGTTGTAACCAGATTGATTTTGTGAACCGCGGGGATTAAATCCTCCACCACCAAAACCACCACTGGATGCACCATAGGTGCGCATTTGGTCATATTCAGTACGTTTTTTTGGATCAGATAAAATATCGTAAGCTTCTGAAACTGCTTTAAATTTATCTTCTGCACCTTTTTCTTTATTGGTGTCAGGATGTAATTCTCTAGCTAATTTTCTATATTTCTTTTTTAAAGTTGCAGCATCTGCATCTTTAGCAACGCCAAGAATTGAGTAGTAATCTTTTTCTAAATAGTCTTTAGCGCTCAATTACTACTCACCTCAATTCTTATTTAGCTGGTGGTTGCTTAACAATTACTCGGGCTGGACGAAGAATTCTTTCTCCAACTTTGTAACCAACTTGGGCTACAGTGCCAACTTTTTGAGATTGAACTGAATCATCTTCCATCGTAGAAAGTGCTTCATGAATACTTGGATCAAAGTCCTCATCTACTTTGCCAAATTCAACAAGCCCTAATCTTTTGGTCACAGTGCTTAACGCATCTGCCACAGTTGAAAAAGTTCCAGTTAAATCACCATGTTCACGAGCACGCGAAATGTCATCCAAAATTGGAATCAATTGTTCTAGCGCAACACTTGTTGACATGTCACGAATTAATTCGCGATCTCGATCAACGCGTTTGCGATAGTTGGCGTATTCAGCGGTGATGCGTTGTAAATCAGCAGTTAATTCAGAAACTTTGTCAGGCGTTTCTGCACTCGTCTCACCACTGTTTTGGTTAGCCGCGCTTTCATCGCGCGGCTGACCAGTTTGTGGATCAATTCGACGCTTGTCGCTGATCTTTACGCCTTCGCTGGACTCTTCGTTTAGCTCAGACGCATTTGTCACTTAGTGTTTGCTCCTTCATCAACGATTTCTGCATCCACAATGTCTTCACCATTGTTTGCTGCATTTTCATTTGATGCTTCAGCATTTGCTGCTTGTTCTTGATACATCGCAGCTCCAACTGCTTGAGAAGCTTCAGCTAAAGCTTCCATGGCAGTTTTGATGCTTGGAATATCTGTTCCTTCTAATGCTTTTTTCAATGTTGCAAGTGGTTCTTCAACATTGGCTTTTCCTTCAGCAGGAATTTTTTCAGCATTGTCTTTAAGGAATTTCTCGGTTTGGTAAACAAGTCCTTCAGCACCATTTCTGACATCTGCTTCTTCTCTACGCGCTTTATCTTCTTCAGCGTGAGATTCAGCATCTTTCATCATGCGCTCTACTTCTTCTTTACTTAAACCAGATCCACCAGTAATAGTCATGGATTGTTCTTTACCTGTGCCTAAATCTTTAGCACTTACGTGCACGATGCCGTTGGCATCAATGTCGAAAGTAACTTCAATTTGTGGCACTCCACGTGGAGCTGGAGGCAATCCCGTTAAATCAAATGTGCCTAAATTCTTGTTGTAGGCAGCAATTTCTCGCTCACCTTGAGCAACTTTGATTTGCACACTTGGTTGATTGTCTTCTGCTGTTGTAAAGATTTCTGATCTCTTTGTTGGAATGGTGGTATTTCTTTCAATCAGTTTTGTCATTACCCCACCTTTGGTTTCAATACCAAGAGATAGAGGTGTTACATCAAGTAGAAGCACATCTTTAACTTCACCTTTTAGAACACCAGCTTGTAATGCTGCACCAATTGATACCACTTCATCTGGGTTAACAGATTTGTTTGGATCTTTACCAGTAAGTTTTTTAACCAAATCAGTTACTTGTGGCATACGAGTTGATCCACCAACCATAACTACTTGATTAATTTTTTCTTTAGCAATACCAGCATCTTTAATTACTTGTTCAACAGGTTTTTTAGTTCTGTCTAGTAAGTCAGCTGTCATTGATTCAAATTGTGCACGAGTTAGTGTTTCATCTAAATGCAATGGACCAGCAGCTGATGCTGTTATATATGGCAAGTTAATGTTTGTTGAAGTTGATGCAGATAATTCAATCTTTGCTTTTTCTGCAGCTTCTCTCAAACGTTGTACAGCCATATTATCTTTTGATAGATCTACACCGTTTTTGTTTTTAAATTCGGTGACCATCCAGTTGATGACTTTTTCATCCCAGTCATCGCCACCTAATTTGTTATCACCAGCTGTTGCTTTAACTTCCACAACACCCTCGCCGATTTCTAATAGTGAAACGTCAAATGTTCCACCACCAAGATCGTAAACAAGAATTAGTTCTTCTTTGTTAGCTTTATCCAAACCATAAGCTAAAGCTGCTGCTGTTGGTTCGTTAATAATTCTTAAAACATTTAAACCAGCAATTTCACCAGCTTCTTTTGTGGCTTGACGTTGGGCGTCATTGAAATATGCAGGAACAGTAATAACTGCATCTGTTACTGATTCACCTAAATAAGATTCTGCATCTCTTTTTAATTTCATTAAAGTTCTTGCAGAAATTTCTTGAGGTGTGTATTTCTTGCCATCAATGTCTTGTGACCAAGAAGTTCCCATGTGTCTTTTCACTGAACGAATGGTTCGATCAGGATTTGTCACAGCTTGTCTTTTTGCTACTTCTCCAACGAGTACTTCACCGTTTTTAGCGAATGCCACTACAGAGGGAGTAGTTCTGGATCCTTCGGCGTTAGCGATAACTGTTGGCTCTCCGCCTTCAAGGACCGTAACCACTGAGTTGGTGGTTCCAAGGTCAATACCGACCGCACGTGCCATTTTTTCTCCTTCAAGTTGATACTTTTAAGCCATTTATTGGCTGTTGTATCCATAGTGAACCTATGGGACTCAAGATGCAACTTTTGTTAGCCCTGTCGACTCAACTCTCTTGAGTCTAGTGCACTAAAGAAATGGGTATTTACCCAGGAATTACTTACTTAATGTCAGTTTTATGAAAGTTTAAATAGGCCTTGGAAGGTGTTGGTCCTCGTTGACCTTGGTATCTAGAGCCATAAACAGCTGATCCATAGGGATGTTCTGCTGGGCTTTCGAGGCGGAAAAGACATAGTTGGCCGATTTTCATGCCTGGCCAAAGCTTGATGGGAAGAGTCGCCACGTTGCTTAATTCCAGAGTCACATGTCCTGAGAATCCTGGATCAATAAAACCTGCGGTTGAGTGAGTCAAAAGTCCTAAGCGGCCTAAAGAAGATTTTCCTTCCAAGCGACCTGCGATGTCATCTGGCAGCGAAATAACTTCATAAGTGCTGCCAAGTACAAATTCACCTGGATGAAGGATGAACGGTTCATTGCCCTCCACACCAACTTCACGAGTTAGTTCTGGTTGATTTTCAGCAGGATCAATGTGGGCATATTTATGGTTTTCAAAAGTTCTAAATAAACGATCCAATCTCACATCCACACTGGATGGCTGAATCATGTTTACGTCATAAGGCTCAAGGACAACTCGTCCTTTATCAATCTCAGACTTAATGTCTCTATCAGAAAGAAGCATGGGATTGAGCCTATCGTCTCTTAGTCATTTTCTTAAATACCCCAGGATTTAATGTTTCTTAAAGTTTTCGATCAGCTAAAACAGGAAGTTTTTCTCTTGCCTGGGTAACGCTTTGTAAATCTATTTCTACATTAATTACTTGTTCTATTGTTGTTGGTTCATTCAAGACTTTGCCCCAAGCATCAATAACCACACTGTTACCACCAAGTGTTGTGTCACCATTTGTGCCAACACCATTGCAAGCAATAAATATTGATTGGTTTTCAATGGCGCGAGCTTTTGTTAAAACATTCCAGTGTTCAATTCTTGGCACTGGCCAACCTGAAGTCATAAAAATACTTGTGGCACCTTTTTCATTTAGTTTTCTAAATAATTCAGGAAATCTCAAGTCATAACAAGTTGTTAAAGCAGTCATACCTAAAGGTGTTGCCACACAAACTAATTCATCGCCATTTGTTAAATGTTTTGATTCACCTTCACTAAAACCAAACAAATGTATTTTCTTATAAGTTGCAGCAATGTGGCCTTGTCCATCAACCAGAAGAGAAGTATTGAACAACGAACCATTTATGTTTTCAACAAAAGAGCCAGCATGAATCCATACATCATTCGTTGCAGCAATGTCACAAATATCTTCTGAAATTGGTCCAGGAAAAGTTGTGGCAAGTGAAACACTTTGTTCAATATTGAAAGCGCCACCATGCCAAAACTCTGGAAGCATTATTAAATCTGGTTTTTTACCATTTGTTCCTTGTGCAATTGTTGCTAATTGATCAATTACACGTTGATATCTATCACTTGGTGATTCTGAATCATCAGTTCTAATTTGTAGTAACGACACAAGTGCGGTGCTCATTTGATGAAATCTAGCATCAATAGTGCGTAGGCTAAAAGGTGATGAGAAGCCGATTAGTTTTACCCCATTCAACAGCAAGCACTTTCTCGGTCATGGTTTCTCTTGGCATCATCTACTTTGTCTGGGCGTCAACGTATGTGGGAACAGCTTTTGTGGTGGAAGAAATAGATCCTTATACCGGATCTGGCTTTAGATTTATGACTGCAGGCATATTACTTAGTTTGTTCGTAATTATAACTAAAGGTCCACGTGCATTAAGAATTAATAAAAAACAAGTAGTTAATGCCATGTTTATTGGATTTATTCTTATTGGTTTAGCTACTCCTTTACTTGGTATTTCTGCTCAACACATTTCAAGTGGGCTAATAGCGCTTTTAGTAGCGATGACGCCCATTTTTATTGCTATTTTGCGATTTATCTTTGGTGATATTCCCAGTTTGAAAACAATTCTTGGAATCGTGGTTGGGTTTGGTGGCGTAATTATTGTCCTAGTGATCCCAACAGTTGAAAATAACATGTTTATAATTATATGTTTAATTTCTAATGTTATCTGGGCGGTTGGTTCATTTTGGTCACAAAGAATCGAGCTGCCAGAATCACCTTTAACAACAGCAGCTATTCAAACATTTTTTGGTGGAATATGTGCGATCTTCTTTGGAGTATTTAAAGGTGAAGATACCTCAACATTTTTTAATGCAAGTGAGAGTGAAACATGGATAGCGTTCTTATATATCTCTGTCATGGGTGCAATTGCCTACAGTGCCTATGCATTCTTACTTGTTAATACACCTATTTCACTTGTTGCCACTCATGCATTTGTAAATCCAATTGTTGCCCTTTTTCTGGGAAACCTATTAAGAAATGAGAAAATAAGTACCTCCATAATTGTTAGTGGAACAGTTGTTGTTTGCGGAATTGCATTAGTGGTACTAGGCGAAAAGAGAAAAGAACTAATTAGTCCTGAAAATTAGCGCAAACCTCTAAGAAACGATCGTTAGCAGCTTTTTCAGCAATAGTTATTCGAACTCCATCATTTGCAAAAACTCTTACGCTTATCCCCACTTCTTCACATTTCAAAGCAAATTCTGTTGCTTTTTCTTTCAAATTAAGCCAAACAAAGTTTCCATCAGCTACTGGAAAATTCCAACCTTGTTTAGTTAATTCATTTACAACTCTGATTCTTTCTTCAACTAGTAAATCGATTCTTGCTAACAATTCTTTCTCGTTATCTAGGGCAGCTAAGCCTGCTTCTTCGGCTAAGTTTGTGACACCAAAAGTAAGTGCTACCTTGTTTAAGGTTTCAATTACATGTGGTTGTGCGATACAAAAACCAACGCGTAATCCAGCCATCCCATAAGCTTTTGAAAAAGTTCTCAAAATTGCAACGTTTTTCTTTCCCCAGGCGTCACGTAATCCTTCAACTGCTAATTCATCTCTAACAAATTCTGTGTAGGCCTCGTCTAATACAACTAAAACAGTTTCTGGAATTTGCTTTATAAATTTTATAAATGCATCTTTTTTAATTGCAGGACCAGTTGGATTATTTGGACTGCATAACAGAATGCAACTAGTTTTACTGGTAACCGCTTTTGCCATTGCATCTAAATCGTGTTCAAAAGTATTTGTTAAAGGAATCATTACTGGAGTTGCCCCAGCAACTTTGGTAATAATTGGGTAAGCCTCAAAGGATCGCCAAGCAAAAATAACTTCATTACCAACTGTTGATGATGCTTGAATCAATTGTGTTAATACTGCAACTGAACCGGTTCCAACTTGAATATTTTCAATTCCAACTTTGTATTTATTAGCTAATTTTGTTCTCAAACGAATTGATGCCGGATCGGGATAGCGTTGCACACTTTGAGCAGCTTTGGTAATTGCATCAACAATTGCTGGAATTGGTGCATAAGGATTTTCGTTCGCAGAAACTTTAAAAGTTTCAACACCGGGTTTTTCTTTTGGAGTAGCGCCGGCCTTGTAAGCGGGCATGCTGGCTAAGTCATCGCGCAGGTGTGGCGTAGTCATGAGTAAAGATTAGGCGTTAGACCTTGCACTACTCTCAAGTGAGTAAATAGAGCACGAATAAGGAGTTAGTCCTTTGCGTTTACGAAAGATTCTTCCCGTTGCCCTTGCCGCAATTAGTGCCTTTGTTGCACTTTCTGTTTGGGCCTTTGCTTCTCCTCCAGGATCTGCTCCTGATGATGATTTTCATTTGCCAGCTATTTGGTGTTCCCATGGCGCTGTAGAAGGAATATGCGATCCTGAAGTTGCCGGAGACGGTTACGGAAAAACTCCTACTCCTTTATCGCCTTCAGCTATTTGTTTTGCATTTAATTCTGAAAACAGTGCTGCTTGCCAAGCAAAACAGTTTGATTGGAACAACAAAGAATTAGCAGGTTCTAGAACTAATGAAGTTGGAAGATTTCCTAATGGTTTCTATTGGACGATGAATTTACTTATCGGAGATAACACACTTCAATCAGCAATGCTAATGAGAGTATTTAACTCATTTCTTGCCATCTTGCTCTTAACTATTACTGCAATTTATGCAACTCCTTTTATTAGATTTGCCCTTCTTGGCACTTGGGTTTCTGTTGTAACACCTCTTGCCTTATTTACAATTCCATCTACCAATCCAAGTAGTTGGTCCATTATTGGTCTTGGAATTTATTGGGCAGCACTTCTTTCGTTTCTGCAATCTAAAGAAAAAAAATATTTAATAATAAATGGTGCTCTTACATTCACAACTGGTGTGATGGCTATTAATTCCAGATCAGAAGCAAGCCCTTATTTAATCCTTGTTACCTTAATAATTATTTTTATTCGTGCACCAATCAAGAATTTAATAAAATTAGATTACAAATATCTACTTCCAATAGTTGTTGGCCTTATTGCACTTTATGAATTCTTAACAACACCATCAACTCTTGGTTGGTCTTCAGGATTACAAGGTGGAGATCCAAATAGAACTAAGGGTGAATTGTGGTTTAGAAATATCAGCCAGTGGCCAAGATTAATTGATGGTTCAGTTGGTGGTTGGCCTTTAGGTTGGTTTGATACGCCAATGCCACCAATGACTAGCTTCTTTAGTTTCTTAACTTTAATTGGTTTCTTCTTTATTGGATTAAGAGTTACTACTTGGCAAAAAAATATAAGTTTGATTCTGATAATGGGAGCAATATTTTATTTGCCATTAAGAATTCTCTACCTAGGTTTTAATTTTGTGGGCGAAGGAGTTCAGCCTAGATATTTCCTTCCTCTATTGATGGTTTTCATGGGAATTGCTTTATTAACTCTTAACAAAGAGCCAATAACTTTTACCTTCTCTCAAGCATTTGTTTTATTTGGATCCGTTGTAGTAGCTCATGCTTTTGCTCTGCATTACACAATGCGCAGATACATAACTGGAGTAAGTAGTGGCTTTACTGGAACTGATAAAACTGATTGGAATTTAAATAAAGATGTTGAATGGTGGTGGAGTTTCTTACCTAATCCATTAACAACTTGGGCTCTAGGATCTCTTGCTTTTGCCTTAGCAGTTTTCTATGTAATAAATTATTTAAGAAAACCAATTAAATTATCGAATTAACAGCTTCTCTAAATATTTCTGTGTGACGATCAACATCTGATTCTTTTGTCAATGGACACATTAAAGCCATATTGTGAAACGGTGTCATCAAAATATCTCTATTGATGGTGTACAAATGCATGTATTCATCTAATTCATCATCACTTGCCTCTGCTGAATCACTACCATTTATTGGAGCAGGATTAGCAAATCTATATTCAGCTCTTGCTCCCAATTGACTAATTGACCAATCAACTTTTGTTTCTTCTAAAACTTGTTGCACTTCATTGGTGAATTTTGTAGCCAATTTAATCATGTGTGAAAAGTTTTCTTCTGTTAGGACTTTTTCTAAGGTTGCTCTCATCGCAGCTATTGATAACGCGTTTCCAGATAATGTGCCGCCAACGCCACCAACATCAACTAAGTCAGCACCAGTTTGTTTAGTCGCTTTGTCTGCTAATTCTTTTGTGATGCCATAAGCACCAGATGGAATTCCTCCACCAATTGATTTACCAATTGTGACAATGTCAGGATTTAGATTATTTGCTTTTGTCATGCCACCAATTCCTGCAGAGAAAGTGTGCGTCTCATCAATCAATAAAAGGGAACCATACTTTGTAGCTAATTCTCTTAAACCTTCTAAAAATCCTGGTTCTGGAAGGACAATCCCAATGTTTGTTAAAGCAGGCTCAGTAATAATTACTGCTACATCACCATTTGCTAAAGCTTTTTCAACACTTTCTAGATCATTGAATTCAGCAACTCTTGTGGTGTCGTTTATGTTTCCTGGAGCTCCAACATTTCCTGGACGCAAAGTTGTTTCACCATTTGGTCCGCTAACAACAAATGTTTCATCAACTGTGCCGTGATAACCGTAAGAAAAAGCTAAAACTTTTGATCTGCCGGTGACCATTCGAGCAAGTCTTAATGCCCATCTATTGGCATCAGTTGCAGAAAGAGAAAAAGACCACAGCGGAACTTTAAATCTTTTTGCTAATTCATGAGAAACCCATTGCGCATCTGCTGTAGGCAACATTGTTGTTGCGCCACCTAATTTGGTGTAGCGATTATTTATGGCTTCACTTACTGCATCTGGGGAATGACCTGCCATTGCTGCAGTGTCACCCAGAGCAAAATCAATATATGTGTGTCCATCAACTGAAGTGATTCTGTTGCCTTGAGCGTGATCTAAATAAATTGGAAATCCACCGGCCCACTTATTCATCCAAGTCATTGGCACTTGACCAAAAAGATTTGTGGCTGAATTAAATAGTGCTAAAGATTTAGGGTTTCTTTGTAAGTAAAGTTCACGTTCTTTTACAAGATTTGAACTTAACTTGTTTCTATTAACCTTCATTTGGTGGATTTTGTGGCGCAATAGGTGTGTTGTAATTATTTTGCATTTCAGTAAAGCGAGAGTAATGACCTTGGAATGAAACCGTAATAGTTGCAGTTGGACCGTTTCGATGTTTTGCCACAATTAAATCTGCTTCACCAGGTCTTGCATCTTTGTCGTAATGTTCTTCGCGGTGAATCAAGATAACAACGTCAGAGTCTTGTTCCAAAGAACCTGATTCTCTTAAGTCTGAAAGCATCGGACGCTTATCTGTTCTTTGTTCAGGTCCTCGATTTAGCTGAGAAATTGCTACCACTGGCACATCTAATTCTTTAGCTAGAAGTTTTAAAGATCTAGAAAATTCAGATACTTCTTGTTGACGAGATTCCACACGTTTACCACTTGTCATCAACTGCAAATAATCAACCACAACTAGTTTTAAATCGTGGCGTTGTTTTAATCTTCGACACTTTGCTCTAATTTCAGTAATAGTTAAATTAGGTGAATCATCGATAAATAATGGTGCATTAGAAACATTACTCATTTTACGTGCAAGTTTTTGCCAATCTGCTTCATTCATTTTTCCGCTACGCATTGCAGTTAAACCAATACTTGATTCGGAAGAAAGTAAACGCATCACAATTTCGTTTCGTCCCATTTCCAGGGAGAACACCGCTGCGGTGGCATTATTTTTAATTGATGCTGCTCTTGCAAAATCTAGGCCTAAAGTTGATTTACCCATACCAGGTCTTGCTGCCAACATAATTAATTGTCCAGGTTGCAAACCATTTAATAATCTATCCATTTCAGCAAACCCAGTTGGAATACCAACAAGTTTGTCACCATGTTGTGCAATGGCGTTCATTTCTTCTAAAGCTTGATTCATTAACTTATCTAGTTTTTGATAATCATCACTAGTTCTTCTGTCGGTGACATCATAAATTTCTGCTTGGGCTCGATCAACTAAGTTATCAACTTCACCAGCTTCGTTGTAACTCATTTGCACAATACGAGTACCAGCTTCAACTAGTCTTCTTAAAATTGCTTTTTCTTTAACAATGCGCGCGTAATATCCAGCGTTTGCTGCAGTTGGAACGGATGCAACGAGAGTGTGCAAATAAGCAGCACCACCAATTTTTGCTAATTCACCACTGCGAGTTAATTCAGCTGCAACTGTTACTGCGTCTGCTGGTTCACCGCGCGAATACAAATCAATAACGGTAGAAAATAAAGTTTGATGATTTGGTCTATAAAAGTCATGTTCTCTAACTTGTTCCACAACATCTGCGATGGCATCTTTTGATAACAGCATTGCGCCAATAACGCTTTGTTCAGCTGCAACATCTTGTGGTGGAGTTCTAGTTGGATCTTGATGAGGAATAGGTAATTCAGAAACTGACATTTTTTACCCACCTCTTCCGTCATAAATGTGCTCAATATAAATATCTCACCAAGGTGTGACTTTTTTATTAGAACAAAATCCCTAAGGTTTCAACGTAGAGGTAAGAGGGGCCTGAGCACAAAGTCTCCTGTGGATGAGCCTGTGGACAAGTCGGGGACAACCGGGAATCAATGAGGGTAATTGAACCAAAATCTGTGGACAAGATGGGGAACGATTGTTTCCTTTCACGCCCCTAAATGTCACTGACCAGCCCATATATAAATATTTGCTTGTGGGTAAAAAGTTTTTCCAAACTATTTTTGACCACTAACAACTATCGTCACACTATGACCATGCGAAACTATTTTTAATGAACTTCAAAGAGATCAAATCAATTTCAGTAGTTTGTGCTGGAAATATTTGTCGATCCCCCATTGGTGAAGTTGTTTTACGAGATCGACTTGATAAAGCTGGTTTAGATATTTTTGTTGACTCTGCTGGCACTGGTAATTGGCATGAAGGTGAAGATGCCAATGCAAAAACTGTGAAAGTGTTACGCGAATCCGGTTACGAAATTGCCCACACTGCCAGACAATTTAAGAAACAATGGTTTGAAGAAAGAGATTTAATTCTAGTAATGGATCAAGATAATTTAAAGAATCTACTGGCAATTGCTCCAAAAGAACATGCACACAAAATTCAATTAATGAAAAAGTTTGACCCTAAACTGAAAGATTTAGCAGATGATGATGAAGATTTAATTGTGCCAGATCCATATCACCAACCAATTGATGATTTTTATGAAGTATTAGACATGCTTGAAAAAGCTGCGGATGGGTTAGTAACACTGCTTAAAAAATAATGCCCAGTGAAAAATCACTGGGCATTAAGATTTATTAATTAACTATTGATTAACAATGTTAACTGTTATTGCTGTTGAAACATTTTGATGCAATTTAACTGGAATTCTATGTTTGCCAGCTATTTTGATTGGATGCTTCAAGGTAAGAGTGCGACGATCCAACTTTGGACCGCCTGCTTCTTGAACTGCTTTTACAATGTCTGAAGTTGTGACAGAACCAAATAATCTATTGGTTTCACCAATTTGAGCTTTCACAACAACATTCAAAGATGAAATCGCATTAGCAATTTCTTTAGCATGATCAAGATCTCTTACAGAACGAGCAGAACGTGCACGTTTGATTTGATCAACTTGTTTTTGTCCACCCTTG
>Ga0247833_1005596_pt1 | contig 14505 bp, 15 predicted proteins | sample LaCruzMarch2015__7_FD_187117 | JGI IMG/M metagenome (GOLD analysis project Ga0247833, IMG submission 187117) | Freshwater microbial communities from meromictic Lake La Cruz, Castile-La Mancha, Spain - LaCruzMarch2015_8m | ecosystem: Environmental > Aquatic > Freshwater > Lake | place: Spain...
CCGCAAACTGGTGATGCAAGTCGGCATGGTGCTGTTCGGCGTGTTCTCTGCCTGGGCAGCATTCACCGACACGACCGAGCAGTTGATCATCGGTCGTGGGTTGATGGGCATCGGCGCAGCACTCGTCTTCCCGAGCACATTGGCGATTCTCATCGACGTGTTTCGCCACCCTGTCGAACGCGCCAAGGCCATCGGCGTATGGTCGGCAGTCTCTGGCGCAGCCGTGGCATTCGGCCCAGTGACTGGTGGGCTGTTGCTTGAGTATTTCTGGTGGGGTTCGGTGTTCCTCATCAACATTCCAATCGTCATCATCGCTCTGCTGTTGCAGGGCGCGTTCGTTCCTGAATCAAAAGACCCGAACTCTGAGCGACTTGACATCCCGGGCTTCCTCCTCTCCATCGCGTTCGTATCGCTGCTCGTCTACACGATCATCGAAGGACCTCACCGTGGCTGGACGAGCACCGAGTCGATTGCCGGGTTCATCGGCACGGCACTGTTGATTGCCGCATTCATCTGGAGAGAGCGAAACACTGCTCACCCGTTGCTTGACGTGGGTGTGTTTCGCGACATGCGGGTGACTGCAGCAACTTCGGCGATTGCAATCGCATTCTTTTCGTTGTTTGGGTTTACGTTCCTCGTCACGCAGTACTTCCAGTTCGTACGCGGCTACGACCCACTCGAGTCGGGTCTGCGCACGTTGCCATTCGCGGTCGGCGCCGGTATCACTGCACCGATTGCTGCGCGGCTCTCGTTGCGCTACGGACCGAAACGAATCGTGCCGATTGGTCTGTTGTTCATGGGCATTGCGCAGATTTGGGCGGGCACGTTCAAGATCGACTCGCTGTACTTCGGTCCGGTCGTTGCAAGCATGGTGCTGATGGCCTGCGGGCTCTCGCTCGTCACCAGCCCGGCATCGGAATCGGTGATGGGATCCCTCCCGCGCGATATGGCCGGTGTCGGATCGGCAATCAACGACACCAGTCGCGAAGTGGGTGGCACGCTCGGTGTTGCCATCATCGGCAGCATCTTTGCCACCAGCTACGGCCCCAAGATCGTCGACCTGCTCTCCCCCTTCTCGCTGCCCGAAGCAGCAGTGTCGGCGGCAGAAGAGTCCGTTGGTGCTGCGTTTGCAGTGTCTGAGCAGGTCGGCGACCCAACGGTGTCGAGTGCGATTCGTGAGGCCGCCGGTCTTTCGTTCCTCGACGGGTTCCAAGTTGCTTGCACCACGGTGGGCATCGTGGCGATTCTCGGATCGCTACTCGCACTGCGGTTCTTGCCGGCACGTGTCGGGCAAGTGGCCAGCGCTACTTCAACGCTTGAATAAATTCGTCAGCCGACACGCCTGCCTGGCGAAGCAGAGCGGCCAACGTTCCACGCTTGATTTCTCGATGTAGTGGCACGACACAACCGTTCGGCCCTCGCCGCAAAACGACGTGACTACCCTTCTGCCGCACACGACGAAACCCGAGGTGCTCGAGTGCCCTGACGGCATCGGATCCCGATACGACGGGAAGCTCAGGCAACGTTGGCGATGCGGAATGTAGTTACAACAGGCCGTTGACCGGACGGCAATGGGAATTCTTCGAGGTATAGCTCGGTCGCTTGAGCCAGATTCGCAAGTGCCTCTGCCTCGGTTGCACCCTGGGATGCACTTCCCGTTTCCGGGTTGAGCGCGCAGAAACCACCTTCGGGGTCTGCCCACAAAACGGCAGTGAGTTCGATTGTTTTCTCGCTCTGCTTTGCCACATCTCCATTAAACAGGCTGGGTGCACGCAGAATTTGTTGCATTAATGCTACATAGCAATTATGCTATGAGCATGGGGCGAAGACCAAAAGATGAAACACCGGTGCACAACCGTCTCGAAGAGGTGCGTGAAGCGCGCGGGCTCACGCGAACCGAACTCGCCGAAGCAGCCGACGTGCACTACCAGACGATCGGCTACGTCGAGCGTGGCGAGTACAGCCCGAGCCTGTCACTTGCGTTGACACTCGCGCGTGTGCTGAAAACCGACGTGCAAGACATCTTCGCTTTGGCCCCGTTCAACAAGAAAAAGGAGAGCAACAAATGAGCTGCGACGATCTTCTCTAATTCGTGTAGATCACCATTGCAGTCAGGGCATGCACGCTCCAGCACCCATGTCCAGTTTTTATCGTCTGGAACAATCGATTTGTTCACGAATTACCTAGGCGTTCTGCGAATAAAACAGAACTCGTTCCCTTCAGGACGGAGATGTCATCAACATCCAAATCAAGATGCACCCGATTCTTCAACGCGCGTTCCTCTGGCACTTTTTGAAACGAGAGCAGGGGTCTCCGGCATCAACGACGACCGAGAGAAATCGAGCTGCAGGCATGCGGAGAGACTAATCGGCGAGCCCAAACGCTCTACAAACGATTGCCCCCATACACACCTCGGTAGCCGTAGTGCCATACGCTGAACATCTCACCCAAGGAGCACCACATGGACATCGTCATGATTATCGGCCGAATTCTTTTTGCCTACGTCTTCGTCGCCGCCGGGCTTAACCACCTCGCCAAAAGCAAACCGTACATCGCGTTCGCAGAAACCCAAAAAGTGAAGTTCCCGCGTGCATCGACCTATCTGTCGGGTCTCGTTCTGTTGCTCGGTGGCCTCTCGATCATCCTCGGTGTGTACGCCGACGTCGGCGCCCTGGTGCTCGTCGTTGTGTTGCTCGTGATGGCCGTAAAAATGCACAACTTCTGGAGCAAAACCGACGAGCACGCCCAAGGGGCATTCTGGAAAAACGTTTCGATGGCCGGAGCGGCATTCTTTTTCTTCGCCCTGGTCGCCAACGGTGGCGACTTCGGCCCAGTGCTCAGCGATGATTTGCTGAGCCTCTTCAGCGACAAATAGTTACGTCCAGCGCTGCTGGCCCGGATAACAACCTGAAAGTTAGTTGACCTGCCTAGGTAGCCCGATTCGCACAGGCAAACCACTCGAAAACATCACATGTGGTTCGCCATTTTTGGCAACTGTCGGTGCAGTGAAGCCTGCTGTAGTGATCAGCGAGTCATCTAGTGAAGTTATTTCTGCGCGCTGCAACTGCCAAGGTGCGTGTGAAATTGGTGCATAACGTAATCCGCCACGACGAGTTGTCGTGTACAGTCCCCACCGTGCACTGAGAAAGACCTCGAGTGGTGTTGGCGCAGGTATTCGCTCACCGATCTTCAGCCGAATGTGGGTGCTGGCAGGGTCATCACTGCGTGGCCAGCGCCGCTCCACCGTTGTCGTCAGCTCATTACCCACTCGTTTGTTGCTCGCTCGCCCGAAACAGTAAGGCAACGCATAGGTCGTGCGTGCAACAACAGTTGGCAGCAGTCGATTGATGTCAAGAGAGCAGAACCACACCCCAGGCACACCGTTGTATCGCACATAGGTGCGCACATTTACCTCGGGGAACGAACCAAAATATGGCACTGCTGGCAAACCCGGGATGCCGATGCCGCGCATCGAAAACGGGATCAACCCGACCCACGCCGAGCCATCGCATACGTCAACTTCCAAACCTTTCGGCAGAACACTTGCAACTTCTTCAACACCATAGCGATAGTGGATGTATGCAAGGTCATACCACCCTTGTTTCATGACCGCCCGACGCACCGGGCTCGGGCAAATTTCTGGGTAATTCACTGCTTTAGGTTATGACCGAACAACCTGCAGCACCATCATCATGCAGACGGCACCACGCGCACTCCAAGCAATCGTGCGTGGCCAATTGGTCACAACAAGCCGACGGGCAATTTCTGCAGTTGGCTTGGTCGCCAACTTCGCATGCAGTGGAACAGACAACAGCACCGTGCTACCGAGGGCAACAGCCAGCGATAACGCTCCGAACCACGGCAAAATGAAACTCACGGCATCGGGACGACTGATCAAAAGACCGAGTGCAGAGAAACCCTCAACTGCCATTGGCAACGCAAGAACTTGGCCGGTGCGTCGCTGATGTTGCTTGGCTACTTGGATTGCGACATCAACCGAGTTATCTGCTGCAATAGCTACCAGCAGTGGATAATGCACCCACTGCACGAACCAAATCACGCCCACCATGGTTGCCGTAGCGATGCAATTTGCCACCAAAATCACTTCAGCCATGGGTTACTACTCTCGCAGAAAACCTGTAGGCCAGAGATTTACTCGTCAGCCTGACGGCGCAATTCATCCCGAAGTGATTCAAGGTATGGCATCGCTACCTGGTCTTTTGCCCTGTTGGCAGTCATCTTTGAATCAATGATGTCGTCAAGCGATGCCACAACAACCATCAAACCTTCACTTACTTTCTCAAGCGTTGCACCCGCTCGCCATCCATCGTATCCCCCGGCCCTGCCCGCCGGTGTGAACGTCAGATCCATCTCTCCAAAGTCAGTGACAAGATTCAACATGAACGGCATATTTGCAAGAAACGCTCCGTTAATTCTCGTTGGAACCGAATCACCAGCAATCCGAATCTCTGCATTCATTCGGGCGAGGGCGCGCGCAAGACGATCGAGATTCGCAGGAACCCGTGAGGGAACAATGTCAATATCCCTAGTTGGTAGTGACGAACCTCTGACCACGGCGGCGAATCCTCCAACCACGACATAATCCACGCTCTCCTCATTGAGAATTTCGCAAATTCGAACAGGGTCAAACATCACCGCAACCGAGTCTCACGGTATCTGCGGGCAGTCTCCTGCATAGTCATGAGCACATTTGCCGCATGAACCATTTCGCGCACACGCTCAGCCACTGTCAGATTGAGTTGGCTCCGAATTTGGCCAACATCAACCCCGCGTGAGTCCTCGTTTGGGTTCTTCCAGGTGTCCACAGTTTGAGTGTACGCACTAAGGATTAGGCGCGCTTGAGGTCGGTGACCACCGCACCGCTAGCGCGCACGAGCTCATTCGGTGCAATCGGGAATACGTCATTCCACGTGCCCGCTGCAGCCCACACGAAATCATTAACACCGTCGTATTGCAACAAGGCCGGGTCCACGAACACACGCGGTTGTGTGCTGTGACCAAAGGGAGGCACGCCGCTGTTGGTTTAGGCAACCCAGATAACGACTATTTACCAGTAGCCCTGCATGAGTTCCGTAGACCAAGATGGCTGCGAAATGTCCCCGCGAGGACCGAACTCAATCATCCATGGTTTGATATCAACAACTGGAGTTCCATCAATCGCATCAAGACCAGCAACACGAACAGTTGAATCCTTCACTTCTAGAATTCGACATACTGTGACGCCGAGACGATTCGGCCGATCCTTTGCACGCTGCGCGAATATGCCCACTTCTGGCCAATCCTTGTTGCCTCTCGGGTGTCGCGACATCTTTGAATCGTCCCAAGCAGCCATGTCGAACACATACACGACAATGCAATGAGAGAAACTTGCGAGCCCCAATAACGATTGCCCATCAAATGGCGCAATCATCTCAATGCGGGAGGTCTCTTCATCCCACGAATCATCTTCTGGCGCACTGCGGGAACTTCGCACGGTACCGACTGCATTGATTTCAAATTGATCGCTCACACGACCACTGTAATCAGGCACGTTTCAAGTCGGTGACTACGCCACCAGCGACACGAACAATGTCATTCGGGTTCGCACCGAAGTTGTCGTTCCACGTTCCCGCAGCCGCCCACACCTCGTCGTACTGCAACAAGTCGGGATCAACGAACACGCGCAACTGAGTGCTGTGACCAAAGGGAGGCACGCCGCCAATCGGAAACCCTGTCGCCTCACGTACTGCATCAGCATCAACACGCAAACACTTCACGCCACCCGCGGCTGCCGCCAACTTTTTTTCATCTAACTGATTCGCACCACTCACGTATGCCATCACGATCTCGCCATCAACCGCAAACACCAAACTCTTTACAATCTGCCCGACTGCTACCCCAATGGCATTGGCTGCGTCTTGCGCAGTTTTGGTGCCTTCAGGAAAGCGTCGCGTGGTGATTTCCAAGCCCAAGGCGCGAGCCGCCTCCACCACACGCACCACATTGGGATGCAGGTCGCTCATTGCTCCCCCGTCGTGGCTGGCCCAGCCAGCGAGAAAAACATCACGCCAATCAGCGAGCAAACACCCGCTGCCAGATACGACGCGCGATAGCCCCCGGCGTTGTCATATAGCCATCCCAAGAGAATTGGCCCTGCGGCGGTTCCGGTGAATGAAATCAAACCATGTCGAGCAACGATGCGTGGATAGTCGAGCACGCCGAAGCGCTGCGCGAACAACAACGACTGCATCATCAAGATGACGCCAATTGTCAACCCAAAGCAGGCGACACTGATCAGCAAGGGCACTCGGGTGTCGGAAACCGCCACGAAGATAAGTGAAAACCCTTGGATAGCCGTGATACCAATCGTGAATCGCGTCATGTCAGTTTTTGCGATGATGCGACTGCCACCAAAGCGCCCGAGGATGGCAAACAGCGAAAGCACGACTGTGGCGAACGTTGCCGTGCCACGATCGGTGCGCTCTTCGATCAACTTCACGAGTTGTTGCACGCCACCAACCTGGGCACCGAATGTGAAGACGAACGCCACGGTCACTGCGATGAAAAACCTGGTGCGAACCGCTTCGGCCAGCGGCGTGCCCTTTACGACAGGTTGCTCGCCTGGCTCGACCCGTGCACCGTCGGGCCGCCAGCCGTAGGCGTGCGGGAATGGCCGCATGAACAGCACGGTGATGGGTACGGTGCCAACGAACCAAATGAGTGCAAGCCACGCCGAGCCATCACGAATGCCTTGCTCGTCGAGAATCCATTTGATGAACGGGGCGACGAAAATTCCGCCAGCAGAAAGGCCGGTGGTGGCGATTGCGATGGCACTTGCTCGTTTGGCGTGAAACCATCGGGTTACCACCGTGGTCACAGGGCCCACCCCCGATGCCGACCAGCCCAGAGCAAAGGTGCCGTACACCACAAACAGTTGCCAGCGCTCGTTGACGAACCGCATAGAAAACAATGAACCCGTGGCGACAATTGCGCCAGCCACGATCATGATTCGCACATCGCGTTTGGCGATGAACTTGGCGATCGACAAACCCGAAAGACCACCAACAAGAAAAAAGAACGTGGTGGCAAGCGAAATTGACGACACCGACCAGCCCAACTCGCGACTGAACGCCTGCAAATACACCGCTAACCCATAGAAGCCAACACCAGAAGAAAACGTAAGCAATGTGAATGACGCGACCAAAATCCAACGCCCAGGAAACTTCTCAGTGCTGGCGAATACACCACGCGTGGTTGTAGAGGTCATAAGTTCGCGCTTGGCGCGCTCTCTATGAGAGCACTTCGTTGATGCGTTGAGCGAGTCGGGCGTCACGCTCGGTAATAACACCGCCTACGTCGTGTGATCGCAGTGAAATCTCAACCACATTCCAACTGTTCGACCAATCGGGGTGATGGTCTTGTTCTTCAGCAATCTTGGCGACCCGAGTCATGAATGCAAAGGCTGCGGCAAAATCGGCAAAGGTCAAGCGACGATGGAGCGCGCCATCGACCACGTCCCAGCCGTTTGGGGTTGGGCTGGCGGTGTTACTCACCCACGCGAGCGTAGGTCAGTTCAATGGTGCGTGACACGCCACGCGGCTGGTGTTGCGCAACTCCAACTCGGGGCGATCACTCACGCACCTTGCTGCCACATCGGCGGGCAATGTTGCGCGAATCTGACAGCGCGTGTGGAATCGGCACCCACTTGGCGGGTTGGCTGGGCTAGGCAACTCGCCTTGCAAGATGATGCGCTTGCGCACTCGCTCGACCGCTGGGTCTGGAATCGGCACAGCCGAGAGCAACGCCTGCGTGTATGGGTGTTGCGGCCGCGCGAACACTTCGTCGACTGGGCCCGACTCCACGATGCCGCCCAAGTACATGACCGCGACGTCATCGGCCACATGCTGCACCACGGCGAGGTCGTGTGAAACAAACAAATACGACAGTTTCAATTTTTCTTGCAACTCTGCCAACAGGTTCAATACTCCGGCGCGCACGCTTACGTCGAGTGCTGACACCGGTTCGTCAAGTGCCAACACCTTTGGGTTGAGCGCAAGTGCTCGGGCAATCGCGATGCGCTGTCGCTGACCGCCGGAAAACTCTGCGGGATACCTGCTGGCGTGGTCGCGCTGCAAGCCGACGAGCTCGAGTAGCTCCATCACGCGCTGGTTTTGCTCGGCCTTGGGCATACCGAAGTTGTCGAGTGGCTCAGCGATTGCATCGCCAACTGGCAGACGCGGGTCGAGTGAGGCGAACGGATCTTGGAAGACAATTTGCAGATCTTTACGCATCTCTAGCCGTTGCTTTTTGGAAAGTTCGGCCACATTGCGACCCAACACGGTGATGGTGCCAGTCTCTGGCGCCACCATGTTGAGAATTTCGAGCAGCGTGGTGGTCTTTCCGCAACCCGACTCACCGACCAAGGCCAAACTGCGGCCTTCGCGCAGCGTGAGATCAACCCCGTCTACCGCAAACACCGAGCCGACACGTCGCCGCAACACCGAACCCTTCATGAGCGGGAAGGTCTTTTTCAGCCCACGCACTTCGAGCGCGACCGATTGGCCTAGTGACTGCAACGCAACATGTTGAGGGCCCTCAACGAATAACTTGCCTGATGACTGCAACTCAGCAATCTCGCTATGTCGCGTGCAGGCAATCATGCGGGTGGGCGAAAGCGACACGAGGTCGGGAATCCTTTCGTCACACTGCGGTGCAGCCGCCGGGCAACGAGGTGCAAACGCGCAGCCAGCCGGCAGCGCAACCGGCGATGGTGGTGCACCGTCGATCGATGTAAGGCGACTTGAGCCAACTGCATCGACACGCGGAATCGAGCGCAGCAGACCAATGGTGTACGGCATCGCTGGCGATGCATACACATCGTCAACATTGCCGAGCTCGACAACTTTGCCCGCATACATAATGGCAACTCGGTCGGCCAGACCGGCCACCACGCCGAGGTCGTGTGTTACGAGCACTACGGCAGCACCCGTCATGTCGCGTGCGGTTTTGAGCACATCCAGAATTTGCGCCTGCACGGTTACATCGAGTGCGGTCGTTGGCTCGTCGGCCAAAATCACCTTGGGTTGGTTGGCAATCGCCAGCGCGATCATTACTCGCTGACGCATGCCACCAGAAAACTCGTGCGGGTACGACTGAGCGCGTTCGGCTGGCCGTGGAATGCCGACAATCTCGAGCAGTTCGACTGCTCGAGCAAGTGCAGCTTCCTTAGAGACGTCACTATGAATATGGATTGCCTCGGCAATTTGCCGACCGATGGTGTGCACGGGGTTGAGCGCCGAGAGCGGGTCTTGAAACACCATGGCAATGTCTTTGCCGCGATACTTCGACATCTCGTTGTCGTTGAGATCAAGCAGGTTGACACCGTTATAGGTGATCGAACCGGTGATGGTGGCGCTTTCGGCAACCAGACCGATCATTGAAAGCGACATCACGGTCTTACCTGAACCAGACTCGCCCACGATGCCGAGCACCTCACCGGCCCGAATATCCAACGACACATTGCGCACGGCGCGAACGATGCCTGCTTCGCTCGGGAAGGTGACCGACAGGTCGCGAATTTCGATGAGGTTGCGTTGCGAGTCGACGGTAGTCATTTAGATTTTCTTGCTCTTGGCTGAACCTGGGTCGAACGCGTCACGCAGGCCGTCCCCGATAAAACTCACTGAGAGCACGGTTAACACCAACGACAGACCTGCGAACATGAACAGCCACGGATACGTAAGTGCTGCCGCCGTGCCCTCGGCAATGAGAGTGCCGAGAGAGACATCGGGGGCCTGCACACCGAATCCAAGATACGACAATCCTGTCTCGGCCAGAATCGCACCGCCAACGTTCAACGTCGCGGCAATGATGATGATGGAAGCCATATTGGGCAACAAGTGCCGCACGATGACGGTGGACGTTGGAACCCCCATGTACTTGGCTGCCCGAACAAAGTCACGCTCACGCAGGCTGAGCGCCATGCCCCGCACCACGCGCGACGTGATCATCCAGTCAAAAATGGTGAGGCCAACCACCAGCAACAACCATGATTTGCCCTGGTAGTAACGCGACAAAATCGAGAGAATCAGCAGCGACGGCAGCACCAACAAGAGGTCGACGAACCACATCAACGAACGGTCAATTCGACCACCGAGATAGCCCGCAACCGAACCCACGAATGCCGAGAGTGATGTCGAGAACAGTGCAACGAGAATGCCGATGATGAGGGACTTCTGTAACCCGCGCATGGTTTGGGCAAACACATCGATACCCGTACCGGTGGTGCCAAACCAGTGCTCGCGGGATGGCGGCATCAATAAGTTGTCGAAATCGTTCTCGTAGTAATTCCAAGGCGAGAAGTACGGAGCAATAAATGCTCCGATAAAAACGACGATGAGCACGACTAGCCCGACTACGGCTGGGCGATTGCGCAAGAACCGCCGCCAAATAAGCGCGCGCCGCGAGAGGCGTGCCGCTTGATTCTGTGACTCAGTAGCTGTGCTCGTCATGAGGAGGTTCGCACTCGAGGATCAAGAGCCACCAAAATGATGTCAGCAAGGAACCCAGCAAACAGCACCAGCACAGCGGTAAAAGTCACGATCGTTGCTACAGCGTTGATGTCGTTTTTGGCAACTGCCTCAATAAACCACTGCCCCATTCCGTACCAACCATAAATGGTTTCTGTGAATGCAGCACCAGCGATGAGTAGTCCGAAGCCATAGGCAAAGAACGTTGCCATCGGGGCAATCGCCACGCGCAGACCGTGGCGAAAGAGCGCCTCACGTTTAGTAAGGCCCTTGGCCCGCGCTGTTCGAAGGTGATCGCTTGCCAACACGTCCAGCATCGAGTTGCGCTGATATCGAGAGTAGAACGCCATGCTGCCGAGTGCGATAGACAACGTTGGCAATACGAGATGTTGCAGACGGTTGACTGCTAAATCAAACGTGGAGCCTTCAAAACCGGCGGAGTATTCGCCCTGAGTAAAAAGGAGGCGTGTTCCAATGGCGTCGTTGAATTCGATAGCACCGAGTTTGAGAAAAATCGCTAAAAGAAATACTGGAGTCGACAACAGTAAATACGACAGATAGCCAAACGATCGATCAAACGGCCGATACTGGCGAACCGCACTTCGCACCCCCACGAGCACGCCAATTGTGGCTCCGAGTACCGAACCCAAGATCAGCAGCCGCAAACTCACCCAGACCCGACGACTGAACTCTTCATTGACTGAGCGACCGTCGAGATCCACCCCCAAGTCCCAGGTGAGCACCCCTGGAATCCAGTTGAGATACCGCTCAACCAGCGGAACCTTGTCGTTGACGTTGGCCGCGTTGAGATAGATATCAATCGTTTCCTCGGGAATTGGCGGATTCGCCAGCTCAAAGTTGGACCTTGGGCTCAGTGCGGTGGATGCAAGAAAATAACCAGCCGACGCAGCAATGAACACAAGCAACAGCATGTTGAAGAACTTTTTCACGATGTATCCAGCCATGTACTGACAGCCCCCGGCAGCAGGATTTTGAATAGTAAATTCCCTAAGTAACCTATCTATGAACGGTAGGGAAACTCCTACTAACAGGCAATACGGGGTCAAGTCGCAGGACTATGTAGGTCTTTGCGCACTACCTCGCACATCAACCACAACCAAGGGGAAATATGAACACCATGAAACGCCGAGCATTGGCGGCGCTGAGTGCAATCGCACTTGTCGCTCCACTCTCGTTCGCAAACCCCGTCAGCGCTCGCGATGGCAACTCATCGCGTGACGATGTCGGTGGAACAGGCAACGACATCAACCCACAAGCAGTATCCAAGATCAAGCAGGGCGGAACGATGAACTACGTTCAAGTGTCGCTGTGCCCACAATTCAATGGCAACGCTGCCGGCGGCAACTTGGTCGACTGCAGCACCACCATGGGACCGCTACTGCCCTTCTATACCTATTTTGACGGCAACGGCAACTTGCAGGTGGACAAGAACTACGCATCTTCGATCAAGGTGTCCAAGGTGAACGGCAAGCAAACCGTTACCTACGCACTTAACCCGAAGGCTGTTTGGACCGACGGCAAGTCGGTAACGGCTGATGACTTCATCTCGATGTGGAAGGCACTGAACGGCACCAATAAGGCATTCGCCGTTATCAGCACCACCGGTTACGACAAGATCGAGTCAGTCGTGCAGGGCAAGACCAAGTTCGACGTCATCGTCACCTTCAAGGAGACCTACGCCGACTGGCAGCCACTGTTCGGCGCACTCAAACCAGCGTCACTCACCGCGACCCCGGAAGCATTCAACAACTCGTGGAAGCTTGCACCAAGCCCAACCTCAGGACCATTCATCTGGGACGGCGTGGACAACACCGCTAAGACCATCTCCGTGAAGCGCAACCCGAAGTGGTGGGGCGAAAAGTCATACCTCGATCGAATCGTCTTCAAGCAGGTGCCACAGGCCGCGCAAATTGACGCGCTGCTCAACGGTGAAATCGACTACATGGACGTGTCCATCGATGCCAACGCGGTGAAGCGCGTTCGTGCCGACAAGGGCAAGAAGGTTCGCCTCAACACCGCCGTTTCGCCGGTGTGGGAACACCTCACGTTCGGTCCGTTGACGGGTAACGCAGTGACGAGTGACGTCGCAGTTCGCCAGGCTTTGACCATGGCACTCGACCGTCAGCAAATCGCCACGGCAATTCAGGGCCCAATCGTGGGCAAGAAGAACGCGGTGGTCTTGAACAACCGCATCTTCATGAAGGGCCTCTATTGCAACCAAGACAACTCTGGTTCGTTGGGTAAGCGTGACCTCAAGGCCGCGCGAGCCATGCTCGACAAAGCCGGTTGGACGGTTGGTTCAGATGGAATCCGTTCGAAGAACGGCGTTCGTCTGTCAATTGCCACCAAGTACCCAAGCGGTAACGATGCCCGTCGCGACATCATCTTGTTGTCGACAGCAATGGCGAAGGAAGTTGGTATCGAATTGGTGCCAACACTCGTTCCATCAGCCGACTACTTCGTGAAGCACGTCACGCAGCCAGCCAACTTCGAGTTGGCAGTGTTTGCGTGGATGGGCACGGCGTATCCAATTGCATCGTCACCAAACCTCTACAAGACCGACTCAGCACAGAACTTCCCCAAGATTTCCAGTGCATTGGTCGACAGTCTCGGTGTGAAGGCAAACCAGATTCTGGCCTTGCCTAAGCGTTGTGAACTGATGAACCAGATGGACAAGGAACTCTGGAAGCTCATGCCGAGCATTCCGCTGTACCAGCGTCCAAACGCAGTCGCGGTGAACAAGAATCTCGCCAACTTTGGCGCATTCGGTTACACCTCGCTGGACTGGACGAAGGTCGGTTTCACGAAGTAATTATTCAATAACGTCATAGCGACGGGGGCGGTCCGCAAGGGCCGCCCCTTTCGTTTGTACCCGCTTCCGGCTCTAGCGGTTGAATGCCTCGTAGCCGTCACGCTCGAGTTGGTCGGCCAACTCCGGCCCACCACTCGCCACAATGCGACCCTTGGCCAAGATGTGCACGAAGTTGGGTTTCAAGTCGGCAAAGATTCGGCTGTAGTGCGTAATCACCAGCACGCCGAGGTTGCGTTCGTTGGTGAGGTCTTCGACGCGTCGCGCACAGTCGCGCAGTGCGTCGATGTCTAACCCCGAATCGAGTTCGTCGAGCACCACGATGCGCGGCTCGAGCACGGCAAGTTGCAACGTTTCGTTGCGCTTTTTTTCGCCACCCGAAAAGTCGACATTCACTGCTCGATGAATGAGTGCTTCGTCGAGCCCGATGCGAGTGGCTTCGCCAGCGATACGCGCGGTGAGTTTGGCGGGGTCAAGCCCGCGTTCGGTGAGTGCTTCGCTGAGCAACTCGTCGATGCCCACGCCAGGAATTTCGGTTGGGTATTGCATCACCAAATGCAACCCAGCAAGAGCCCGCTGCCAAGTGGGCATTGCCACAATGTCGCTGCCATTCAGCATGATGCTGCCCTCGGTGACGGTGTAACCGGGCTTGCCCATGATGACTGCCGACAAGGTCGACTTCCCCGCCCCGTTTGGGCCCATCACCGCATGCACTTCACCAGAGCGAACGGTGAGGTTGATGCCGTTCAAGATCTGAGTGTCGCCAGCGTTGGCGTGCAGATTGCGAATCTCGAGCGTGTATGCCACGTCGTTGGTCTGCGGTGGGTTCACGATGCAGCCTTCGTGGGCTCACTGGAAATAAACACATCGTCGCCGCGCACTTCGGCCACAAACACCGGCACGGGTTGGGTGGCCGGCAGCGTGCGAGGCCGACCCGTTTCGAGGCTGAACGCACTGCCGTGTCGGATGCATTCGAGTTCCATGTTGTCGCAGTTGACGTCGCCGTCAGCCAACGACACCTCGGCATGACTGCAACGGTTGCCGATGGCATACACCTGGTTACCGATGCGCACTACCGCCACCACGTGGCGGCCGACTTCAAACTTTGCCGCAGCACCGTCAACTAGTTCGCTGAGCGCACAAATA
>Ga0247833_1005605_pt1 | contig 14486 bp, 13 predicted proteins | sample LaCruzMarch2015__7_FD_187117 | JGI IMG/M metagenome (GOLD analysis project Ga0247833, IMG submission 187117) | Freshwater microbial communities from meromictic Lake La Cruz, Castile-La Mancha, Spain - LaCruzMarch2015_8m | ecosystem: Environmental > Aquatic > Freshwater > Lake | place: Spain...
TTTTTCGCGGGATTCGTGAAGGGCTGACGGCTCCTGATGGCCGCTGACGGCTGCTGCGGGTGACGGGTAAGGTGACGGGTAAGTCGTCGGAGTTCCGGTGGCCGCTGCCCAGTCCTCCGGCCGCACCCCGTGATAGTGCCGGCGGCGGATTTTTTCCGAGTTGCCGATCCAGGCATCGATCGCCTTATCCTTGATCTCCGGATTGCGGTCCAGATCGTCCGATCGGCTGCCACGCAGGTTGACGAACATCTTCGGCCACACCGCGACGCCCGCCTTCGCCACAAGCCGCTTGGCGTGCGTGCCCAGGTTCCGACCGCCGCGGGCTCTGGGGACGACGTAGATGGCCCCCGGCCGCCGCTCACGAAACGCCCGCTCGAGGTGGGGCCTCAGTTCGCTGAAGATAGGTACCACGCGAACGCCGCGGCCAGGATGGTGCTCAACCTTCTTTTCGTGGACGCTGAACCGCGAGTTCTCCCAGTCGATATCGGACCATTTGAGATCCTCGACCTCGCTCGGAAAGCGGACCCCGCCGTACCGGGGCAACGCGAAGATCAGCCGCCAGTCATTGTCAGGGCAGACGGCGATGACTCGCTCGATCACCTCCGGCGAGACATAGAAGATACGATCGTCGTTGGTCTGCGGCCCGCAGGGCACGTCGGCGAACGGGTTCACGGCAATGAGCCGCCGCCGAACGGCGGCCTTGAGGAACTGCCGCGCCCGCCGCAGGTCGACCGACGCTGATGCCGGCGCGTAGCGATCGAGCAACCACCGCTTATACGCATCAGCGTCGCCCTCGGTGATCGAATCAAGCCTCCGATCCTTGCCAAAATGCTCCTCCACCAGTCTCCTTGCCCGGGCATAGTTTCGGGCCGTAGTGGGCTTCTGCTTGCCGAGGCTCCCGAAGTACTGCTCGAGATGCTGGCCGAGCGTGACCACAGCCTGCTCTTCCCACTGCCGCGGTGGCACGAGCCCAGCCTTCACGAGTTTGTCGTAAAGCCAGTCCTCAATCCGCGACAGCCATGCTGCCGTGTCAGCATCGAATGAGCATCCGATCGCCAGCGATGCTTCGATGGCATTGATCCGATTGCGAGTCACCTCGGCCTGCTGCTTGTTGACCGTGCCCAGTCGGATCGCATGCGACCGCTGTTTCTTCCGCTTGATGACAATCCGGTATGCCGTGACCGCCTTCCCGTTCTTCAGCTTGTATTTTTCTGTACTCAGCGTTGCCATACTTCTGCTCCATAAAAAAGAAGACCGAACCCTCGAACCCACCGTCCGTGTTTTGCTGCTCGCTACTGCTCCTCAGACGCCCCCTGCTCGGATTGACCCACATAGGCTTCGCGGCGCACCGCCCAGGCGTCGAGCGAGGCGACGCGGTAGAAGACCTTGTTCCCCTCCTTGATTTGCGGAATCTCGCCGGCTTTTACCAGCCGTTCGAGCGATGACACGCTCATGCCGAGCGACTCTGCAGCTTCCGCGGGCCGCAGGGTGATCCGCGGCACCGGCGCATTGCTCGCACTGCGATAGATGTCTTTCGAATCCATTCCGCACCTCGCGGGCCCGATTGCCCGCTCAGCGAGACGCATTCGCATCCTTTGCGAACGCCATCAACGCATGGACTCATTTTCCGCGGCGAGGTTCGCCGACGCCATGAAAAGAAGGCGTTTCGCGCCCATGCCGGCGCCCATGCTCGCGCCCACGCAGGGCAGTCAGATGGCTATGGCCAGCACGGTCGCGAGCGAAAAGATATCGACTGAGGCACCGGCTACGCCTGCGACGCCGTTCCGTCAACGGACTCGCTACTCACTACTTCCCAGCGGATCTTCTTGCCATTGCCTTCGCACAAGAAACGGATACCCGTGAGCCCCTGGTTCAGCGAGGCGACCGCGCGTCGACGACGATCAGGCGCTTCGGGATCTGGCGGGAAGGGATCGTAGATCCAAGACTGCCATTCCGCCTCTTGGAAGTTGCTGAGGATCAGTCGGAGATTCGCCGCTGCTGGTTTCACTTCACGAATTACCTTGCCGTGATACAGAAGCTCACCGGAGGCCTTCTTCCAGACGGGCAGCACGCTGGTGATAGCCGGCGTCGGGTGTGCCGCAGAGGCATTGCCATCCTCGGTGGGCAGGACAGCTATCAACGCGTCGCGTGTCGCGACGTCCAAAAAGCCGAGGGCATGCGCGGCCTCGACAATCGCACGGTTCCAGGAGGTGCCTCGCGCCTTGCACCACATTCCGATGGTGCCCTGATTGTTGGCCCAGACCTGCGGCCAAGGGTCGGTGAACTTACTGCGATCAGCGTCGGTGAAGCGCTCGTACCAGAGCTTCCGACCCCCAAGCTGGTTCTGGATGCGGTGGCATGCCTCCGTGAGTTTCGCAGTCGCCCAGTCAGGCAGTCCCGTCTCGGCATCGCCGCTTCCTTCGCTCACCGGATTGGTCCTTCGTAGCTTCGCGGAGAGTGGCCCTGTCCTGAACTTCGGGCCGCTGCTCCACCGCCGCCAGCACGAGCCGTGCCAGCATATCGATCAGTTCTCTCTGGGCACGCGCGACGGCGATGATCACGCCGCCACCGCCATCGGCCTCGATTGTACCGCCCGCTGGCGTGGGCTTCGGCTGTTCTCGCTTCGACTTCATGATTGTTCCTGTTGAGTGAAAAAACGCCGATGGCGTGGGCACGGCGATCGCTCGCCCCGTTGCGCCACGCCATCGGCCCGTGTGGGCTCCTCGTCAGGCCGCCTTCCGTCGGCGGCTGGTGGTCAGACGCCGGCGTGGCCGCCGGTGCAGTCGCGAGTCGTCGTGGCTATCCCAATCGACACCGTAATCGGCCAGATCCACCGGGTCATCATCCCGGCCGTCGGCCACGACAGCGTGCTGCCGATTCGGGCACCGACCTTCCGGGTCGTAGTCCTGGTGGGCGAGATGGAAACCACGACGGCGGACCACGGTGATGGATTCGCCAAGCGCGGCGGCAACGGCGGCGAGAAACTCTTCGTCAGTGTGGCGAGACATGAGCGCATTCCTTCCCCGATGAGGGGCTACGAGTGACGGCCGGCGATAAGAAGCGTCGCCGGCCATGGGAAATGGCGTGGCATGGCAACACGCCACGCCAGCCGGGAGAGGTGCCACGCGGCGAGTTCGCCGCGTGACGGTGCAGGATCGTCAGGAGCTGGGCACTACGACCCGAGCAACCGCACGTCCTGCATCAGGTTTTCGAGCATGCGGCCCGTGTGGGCGATGAGCATGGCCCGGACAAGTGGCGGACATTTTTCATACGGGGCAAACCGAGGGGCGAGGTCGACCGGCTCGCCATAGGGGCGGCTGGTGTGCTCGTGGTATTCGGTCGAGCCCCAGATGGCAGCGCCGATGCCGCCAGGCATGACGAGTGCTGCCTGATAGATGACGAACTCGTCGTCGTGGAGCGACGACACGCCGGCGGGCCGGCAATAGATCGTGGGACCCTCGATCTGGAAATCGCTGATCCCGAGCGTTACCAGGTCGGCAAGGTGCTCGTTGATCGCAGGGATGGTCCGTTCGGCCGATTCAAGGCCCGATCGGATGGTGGTGGCGAGCCGCACCAGGTCGGTGGCGCGGACGAGAAGGCTGTCATTCATGGGCATTCCTTGGTGAAAGATCGCGGCTGATATCGATCCGCCGCTCACCCTATATGCCCGGTTTTTGTCGAATATTTAGCCCCGGCTGGCAGCCCTCTGCGGGCTGTTATCCCGCATCGCGGCGGCTTCACGCGACTGCAGCAGCAAACGTCGTGTAGAGGTCGGCCGGCAGCGGATGCATAAGCTGCCACGTGATCGCCATGGGCTGCTCGCCCTCGTGCTTCACATAAGTTGCCGGCCCCAGAAACCAAAAGGCCCGATCGTCGGTGTTCAGCCGCGCGAAGAGCATGACCGACGAGCCCTGATCCACGTGATGTTGGTACCGTAGCCCCGTCGAGCTGTCGGCGCGGGTGGCCGACTGGCTTTCCCAGTGAATCAGGTCGCGACTGACGGCGTAATCTCGATAGCGAGTCGTCGGTGAGAAACCTCCGCTTGTTTTGTCGAGCGTGAATGCAAGCAGATCGGCTTCGGCAGGCTTGGCCCAATACACGCCTGTCTGCCACGGCGGCATTTTGGCCCCATCACGAAGGCCACATGCGGCAAGAATCTCTAACCGTGAGTAGCGTGCATGGATTTCAAGAGGCACGTCTGGGTGTGATGCCAGCCGCTGCGTGGTGTGGCTGATACGGCTCTCCAGCACCTCCAGGATCGAGAGCAGTTCATTCCGGACATTGGCATGGGCCTGAAGGAGTGCCAAGCCATCCGTGAGTGTGGTGTCCTTGGCGACGCCCTTGTCTGCGATATCCGCCACCAACATTTGGACCAGGCGAAGGTCACCAGCGGGCAGCGTAGTGAGGTAGCTCGCGTCAGCCTGTTGCAGAGCCTTGCGGTATGCCCGTATCCGCCGTAGGTCGTCGACATGCAGCATTCGACCACAGCCACGAAGCAGCGTTTTCTCTTTTGGTCCCGCCGCTGCTGTAGAAAGACCAGCCGCTTGCCGTAATTCAGTCCACGATCGGTTGCCGGCGTAGATGTCGTCTGGCTCAAGACCCGACTCAGCCAGAAACGTCGCCAGAGAGACGTCCTTGCCTCCGGCGGCCATGGCTCGCAATTCTTCGACACGGGCGGTCCATTTTGCGGGTACCGCCTGTTTGACGTTGTCGAGCACTATCTGGCTGGCGACGCGGTCGAGCTCCATGTGGCAGCCCGCTGGCAGAAAGGGAAACCCATCTTTTATCTGCCGCTCGAGGTCTTTTCGTGTGCCGCCTAGGAGTGCCCGAAACCGTCGGTCGTACCGAAACTCCTTGCGGTGCTGGCCGACAAAGTCCAGCACCGTACAGACCGACTTCCCTTCCATCCGACGCAGGCCGCGGCCGAGTTGCTGCAGAAAAAGAGTAGCGCTGTCAGTAGGTCGAAGAAAGAGAACCGTGTCGACAGCAGGAACGTCGACGCCCTCATTGAAAAGGTCTACGGAAAACACGACGTTTGTTCGCCGCTCCTTCAAGTCTTGGAGGGCGGCTGCCCGTTCGGTATCAGGCGTGTCGGCCCAGACAGCCGTCGCCTTCACCCCCGCCTCATTGAAAATCCGCGCCATGAATCTCGCGTGATTGATGCTTACGCAGAATCCGAGCCCCCTGATCTGGGTCGGGTCGCCTGTGCGGCGATCAAGCTCCTGAAGCACGACACGCGCGTAAGCATCGTTGGCGGTGAGCACCTCAGTGAGACGTTCTACGTCATAACCTGCTCCCCGACGCCAGGGCACATCGCGGAGGTCCGTATTGTCGTGGATGCCGTAGTAGACAAAGGGCGTGAGGCGGTGCTGGTCGATTGCATCCCAGAGCCGTAGCTCGGCTGCGATACGATCGTCGAACCAGCTCAGTACCGGCAGGCCGTCACTCCGCTCAGGTGTGGCGGTTAGCCCGAGCAGCTCCCGCGGTTTCACATGGTCCAGCAGCCTTGTGTAGGAAGGGGCGGCAGCGTGGTGAAACTCGTCAACAACGACGACGTCAAAGTGATCGCTGGCCAGGTGGGAAAGGCCCGCCGCATCCAGGCTCTGGATAGACGCGAACACATGCTCAAACCGTTGCGGCCGCGATCCCCCCACCCACAGTTCACCAAAAGTTGGCTCTCGTAGGGCATGCCGAAAGGTGCCGAGTGCCTGCTTGAGGATCTCCTCCCGATGAGCCACAAAGAGCAGGCGGGCCCGTGGGAGTGCGGGCGCGAGTCTGCTGTAGTCGACCGCCGCTATCACGGTCTTGCCGGTGCCGGTTGCCGCCGCCAATAGGTTGCGGTGATGACCTTGGGATCGTGAGAGAGCGATCTTTGCAAGGAGGTCTTCCTGAAATGGCTCCAGGCGGATTTCGAGCGGGCTGAGCACGAACGAAGGGCCGGATCGCGCTGCCTCGGTCTGCTCCAGAAACTCCTCTCGTCTATACGGAAGAAACGTGCCGCTATTCCAGTAGCTATCGAACACTGCGGCGACCTTGTCGATCACGTCAGGGTTCCGCGCTCCCGACACTCGGACATTCCACTCGAGACCAGTCACCTGCGCGGAGTGGGTCAGGTTCGACGACCCGATGTACGCGGTTGAAAATCCGCTGCGGCGGTGGAAGAGCCAACTCTTAGCGTGCAGGCGGGTTGTGCTTGTGTCGTATGACACGCGAATATCGGCCCCAGCTGCTTGGAGGGCGTCGAGTGCGCGGGGTTCGGTTGATCCGGTGTATGTAGTTGTGAGCACTCGAAGACTCCGACCAGCCTGCATGTGCTGTCGAAGGGCGTCGAGCATCGTGGCGATTCCTGTAAACCGGATGAATGCCATCACGAGATCGATGGAATCCGCGGAGTGGATTTCGGTGAGCACTTGGCTGCCCACAGACGGCTCACCCGGGGCGTTTGTGAGGATCGCCGTGTCGAGCAGCGGAATTTTTGGTGGACGGATCTCTTCGGTCGATCCATCGGGGAGTACCTGCACGATCGCGCGAAGGAGTGCTCCGGGACTAACCGGTCGCTCCGTAGGGTCGATGGCGTCGGATAACTCCGGCAGCCGGGCCTGCGTTATCTTCTCGATACTGTTGATCAGGCTGCGAGTGAGCTTTACGCCGATCGCTACACGGTCCTTCTCGTCAACGGTCGCGATCAGTCGCCTGACGATCCTGGAGATATGGAGAGAAAGGCGATCCGCCGCCTCGGCTGGCCGCAGTTTCTCGCGGCTCTCACGCAGGCCTGCAGCGAGCGTCGCAAGTTCGCTGTCGAGGGCCTCTGTAAGAATCGTCTCGTAGATACCGCGGGTTATCGGATTCATGACAGGTCTGTTCGCTTGCTATACACGTTTGCACGTATTCCCCAGTGACCCCTTCCCGCTTTCTGTACCAGTGCCCATGAGAGAGTTGGGGAACATTGACGCTGCCCCCAACTTGGTACCAGCCGAATTGTTAGCCACGCAGGACCGGTAGATGGGCATGCGCGGTTACCGGCCGCGCGCACTACGACGGCGATCGGTTGCAGGACTCCGATTAACCCGCCTTTAGCCAGAGGCGTATTCCGCCCAAGAACTACTAGTCTCCCAGACACGAACCGCCACAATCCTTACTTGACTGCGCAATGGATACCGACACTCGCCGGAATCGCGGTAGTTGGCGAAACCCGCTATGCAGGCGTCGTAGAATGTTTTCGCGAGTACCTCGGTCGTTGGTTCCGTACTGGTGAACCCAATAACGCGATCGCCGTACGCAGCCTTAAGGGTGGGGTACATGGGGTCGTCAGTATTCATGCACAGCGCGTGATCGAAGGTGTCGAGGTAGTCGCCAATGGCAGTCTTCACGACCTTGAAATCACACACCATGCCGTTCGCATCCAAATCTTCAGACTCAAGAATGATCTCCACACGACGGGTGTGGCCGTGTGGAAAGCGACACTTGTCGGGATGCTTCGACAGCATGTGACCGTTCTCAATCTCGATCATCTTGCAGACTCGATACGGCACGTCGGCCTCCTATGTGGTCCGCGAGTTAGGCGATAGCTAGGTGCTTGTGCATCTGGGTGGAAACTCGCCACCTTGGATTGGCCAGGCAAAACTCCACCGCTGTTTGACAGTTTGCGACGTAGTAAGGCCCTGCCATGGGTTGCACATAGAAGTGATCGAATGCGAGCGACCCGAGGCCCGCTAGGTCGAGGCCCTCTTGCGGCACGACAACCTTCAGTTCATTTCCGCTGACCTGCCTCATCGCCGCTCCAGTTTTCGGACTGACGCAGATCCAATCAACCGCAGATGGAACTGCAATCGTGCCGTTGGTTTCGATCGCAATCTCCATCCCGCACGCATGGATGGCATCGATCAAGACATCGTCCAACTGCAGCATCGGTTCTCCACCCGTCAGCACAACGTATGGCGTCGAACCTTCGCCGTTCGCACAACCCCACACAGACCATACCGCTGCTGCCAGGGCTTCAGCCGTCTCAAACACACCGCCGTTTTCGCCGTCGGTCCCAACGAAGTCGGTGTCGCAGAACCGACAGACTGCGTTTGCCCGATCCTTTTCAAGCCCCGTCCATAGATTGCAACCCGTGAATCGACAAAAAACCGCTGCGCGACCGGAGTGTGCACCTTCCCCCTGAAGCGTGTAAAAAATCTCCTTCACAGTGTAGCGAGGGCGGTTATCAGGCATGGTGGTACCGAGTTGGGTCCTTGACGCCGGCCTCAGCAAACCCTAGTGCTCGCAGTTGGCAGGAATCGCATCGCCCGCATGCAGCATGGCTCCGCGGGTCCGGATCGTAGCAACTGCTCGTCAATCCGTAATCTACGCCGAGTGCTGCCCCGCGTTGGATAATTTGAGCCTTTGTGAGATGTATCAGTGGCGCATGAATGCGAAAGCGACCCGCGCCTTCGATACCCGCCTTGGTTGCGACGTTTGCGAGGGTCTCGAACGCCGCGATGAACTCGGGTCGGCAATCGGGATAGCCACTGTAGTCCAGTGCATTGACGCCAACGAAAATATCGAAGGCCCCCAGCACTTCCGCCCATCCCAGTGCCATCGCCAAAAAAATACTGTTCCGCGCGGGAACGTACGTGATGGGGATCCCATGGGCCATATCGTCTGCTGGACGGTCCTTGGGGACATCGATATCTGCCGTCAGTGCGGATCCGCCAAAACGCCGCAAATCAAGCGACAACTCAACGTGCTGAACAGCACCGAGCATCTTGGCAACACCCCGAGCGGCATCGATCTCAGCGGCATGCCGCTGGCCGTAAAACACCGTCAGCGCGTGCGTCTCGAAGCCTTCTGCCCTGGCGATGGCAAGTGCCGTTGCCGAGTCCAGGCCGCCGCTGAGCAAAACCACAGTTCTCCGTCGCTCCTCCACGGAATTCCTCAATATAGGGGGGTAGCCTCTTGACGAGAGAACTGCGTTTGGACATCCTAACATCTACTTACAGTTTTCGCGGTTGCTGTCGTCGGCCAGCATCGTAGTTTCTCCTCGCGGGTTTGCCAAGAGTCGTGATCAGGCCCATGAAATCGCCTTCCGCCCACATCCTCGTGACCTGCACCAAGAGAAAACGGTGGGATTCTCCGGCACGACTTCGGCTTGGGACGGTTGGTAAAGGCAGTCCAGACGACGTAGCTAGACGGTGGGTACAACGCCTTGAGGAAACTGCTGCGGTAAAGGTTCGTGCCGCGTCGCTCTATGTGGGCGATCATTGGCAGATAGCGGCGGGATTGCCGGCCACTGCTGCTGGTTGCGGCGTGAAAGCTCAGTTGTGGGTGCTATCTGCCGGGTACGGACTCATCGCGGGGTCTGCCCAAGTGGCTCCATACTCGGCGACGTTCTCGGTTGGGCATCCCGATGAAGTGCTCAACCGCTTCAATCATCGCGACGCATGCGCCGTGCGTGATTGGTGGGCATCGCTGTCCCAGTGGTCTGGGCCGCACGCCAACGACCCACGAACGATTACAGATCTCGTCCTTCGGAATCCTTGCATTCCGATCGTTGTTGTCGCTTCTCCGAAATACCTTGCCGCTATCCAAGACGATCTGCTCAAGGCCCGAACCGTCTTGGCGGACCCCGCAACGCTGATCGTAGTGTCGGCTGGAGCGAGGGGCCGTGGGCCTCTTGCCGAGAGCATGGTTGACTGCTCTGCACGCTTGCAGGCAGCGTTGGGTGGCGCGTTGATGTCATTAAACGCTCGCGTTGCTCGCAGCATTATTGAAAAGGAGCCGACCTACCCGTGGACTGTAACCGGCTTCCAACGTCTTTTGGAGCGAATTCCGATGGATGAATCAGGGGGCCGTGTGCCAAGCCGAAAGGCGGTGACGGACGATGACGTCCGTATTTTTGTACGTAACGCGCTCCGCGCGAATCCCATGGCGCGTCACACCGCGCTCCTACGCGCGTACCGAGAGGCAGGCTATGCCTGCGAGCAAAAACGATTTGGCCGATTGTTCAAGGAAATGGAGCAGAGCCATGCCGGAACCAACTGAAATGCTGCGCCGCAGAGCCATACGTATCGACCAAGATCCGGATCATCCGCTCTACATTTTCAGCTTGACGGGAGCGGAACTTCTGCAAATCGCGGACATTTCACGGATCACGCGTGACAACGACGGGAAACTGCTTGGATATCAGCGGGCGGAGGTCCGTCGACATATTCAGGAAATCACCGAATACTTGAATTCGGACAGCGTCGTCTTCCCAAACTCGATTATCGTCGCCCTAGATTCAACAGTTCGGTTCATCCGCAGTAGAGGCCCAGAGACGGATGACGGATGCGCCATCGCTGGAACCCTTGAAATACCAGTGCCAGGAAAGGACGGCCCCAAACCGGCGTGGATCGTCGATGGGCAACAACGCGTGATGGCGTTGTCGCGTAGCAAAAGGCCGGACCTACCAGTGCCCGTGAATGCATTTGTAGCTGACGAGATTGCTCTTCAACGCGACCAGTTTCTACGAGTCAACAACTCGCGGCCACTGCCACGTGGGCTGATTACGGAGTTGCTACCCGAGGTTTCTACAAACCTTCCTCCGCGGATGGCAGCTCGGCGTATACCGTCAGCAATCTGCGATTGGCTGAACCAAGACGAGAAGTCGCCATTCCACCGGCTCATTCGTCGGCCTTCCCAATCAAAGGCTGAGCAGGCAAAGGCGGTCATCACCGATACTTCGCTCATCAAGGTTCTAGAGGAGAGTTTGGGAACACCGAATGGATGCCTCTACCCGTTCCGTAATGTCGCCACAGGAGAGACGGATTTTGAGGCGATAACCCAACTGCTCGTCACGTACTGGACGGCGGTGAAGAAAACGTTTCCGGACGCCTGGGCCAAAACGCCAGAAAAAAGCAGGCTGATGCACGGGACCGGCCTGCGGGCCATGGGCCGGCTAATGGACAAGATCATGCCGGCAATCAGTGTTCGTGGCCCGAAGGGCGTCATCGCGGTTCAACGGGATCTAGAACTTATTGCACCGCTCTGTCGGTGGACATCGGGACAATGGGATGCCATGGGCGATCTCAAGTGGAATGAGGTCCAAAACGTGCCTCGGCACGTCCAGATGTTGTCATGGGTCTTGATTCATTCATATCTCAAGGCCAAAGAAACCGACCGATGAAGTTCTTCTTCCCCGATAGCCACGATCTCGTCGATCCCAGTTTCGACTTCGAAACTGAGGAGCGATCGCCGTCCCGCATTCGGCATCAACACGACCTCTACGCGCACGAGGTTTTCCCAAAGCCTCCCTACGACGGCATCCTTCTCTCAAAAGCCATAGTCGATGGCACCTCGCAGGGCGCAGGCAAGTACACCGCACCGCAAAGACTTAGGCTCTTTCGGAGTGGTGTCCGCTCATTTTTTCGTCTGGAGGGAACCACAACTGAATCGATGGGCGATTGCGGTGCGTTTGCGTATGTCCGCGAACCTACACCACCGTACTCCGTGGACGAGGTCCTGGACTTCTATGAAAAGTGCGGATTCGACCATGGAGTGTCAGTCGACCACGTGATTCTCGGCTTCACGATGGATCGCAACGAGGGCACGCTGCCAACACCCGAACTGGCGGGGTTCAAGGCCCGCCGCGAGATCACCTTGACGTTAGCGGATGAGTTTCTCCAGCGTCACAAGAAGACCAGGATGCGGTTCACGCCGGTCGGCGTCGCCCAGGGGTGGTCTCCTCGCTCCTACGCTGAATCAGTCGCATCGCTGCAAAAGATGGGCTACAAGCGCATCGGCATTGGCGGGTTAGTGCCGCTGAAAACGGATGAGATTCTAGCTGTACTCGCAGCCATATCAGGTCCCCGTAAACAAGCGACGGCATTGCACCTCTTTGGAGTAACAAGGATCAATAGCCTAACCGCTTTCCAGGAAGCAGGCGTCACAAGTTTCGACAGCACGTCGCCTTTACTGCATGCCTTCAAGCATGACTCAAAAAACTACTTCACCACGACTGGCGAATACGCAGCAGTCCGCATCCCGCAAGTTGAGGGCAACGCCAAACTAGCGATGCGAATACGGGCTGGCGAGATCAAACAAGAGGGCGCGCAACGTCTAGAGAAACAGTGTTTGAAGGGCGTTGTAGCTTATGCCAAGACCGGACGAGGCCTTAAATCCCTGCTTGGCTCCTTACAGGAATACAACCAGTTGTTCGATGGACGAAAAGATAGAACGCCAATGTATTCCCGCACTCTCACTGACGCGCCGTGGAAGCGATGCAAATGCTCGGTATGCCGATCTCTCGGCGTTCACGTTGTTCTGTTTCGTGGCGCCGAGCGCAACCGTCGTCGCGGGTTTCACAATCTATACGTAATCAATGCGCGCCTGCGGACACGCCTGGCCGCTTCCGGATGAACAAGGAGAATCACGGATATGTCACCCGCCGTAAAGCAACCGCGACAACTACCACGCAAGTCAACGGCTAACTCGCTGGTTGTACCAGCGATCGAAATCGTTCAGGGCCGGAGCCGCAAGGTATTTGCGTTTCCAATAGATGGAAAACTACTGTCGAGATTTGCATCGGTCACGCGAATTGCCCGCTCTGACTCCGAAGGTGTGACAGGCTATCAGCGCCCGGAGGTGCTGTCACACATTAGCCAAATAAAGAAGTATCTCGAATCCGCAAATCCTATGCTGCCAAATGCGATCGTCGTGGCTTTCGATAGTACTGTTCGATTTAAGCCTGTCTCTGCTGCCGCCTCGTCACAGCACGGTCGTGTGGGCTCCCTAAACATCCCACTACGCGAGGTCGGCGAACCCACCCCGGGCCTAATTGTCGACGGACAGCAGCGGACAGCAGCTCTTCGCGAAGCTGCCCTGAAGCGATTTCCCGTTTTCGTCGTTGGCTTCGTCGCAGAAGATGAAACCGAGCAGCGAGAGCAATTCTTACTGGTGAACTCCACAAAGCCGCTTCCAAAGGGACTACTCTACGAACTGCTTCCAAGCATCCACGCACCTTTGCCCGAGGCGCTATCTCGCAAGCGTTTTCCAGCCGCTATCCTGGAACGGCTTAATCACGATAACGACTCGCCGTTTCGCGACCTGATCGTGACTCCTACAGCTCCAAGGGGCGTCATAAAAGACAACTCGGTTCTACGGATGCTCGAAAATAGTTTGACAGATGGAGCCCTTTTTCGATTTCGCACTAGCACGGGGGAATGCGGTGACATCGAAGCGGTGCTAAACCTACTCAAGCACTTCTGGAGCGCAGTACGAGAAGTGTTCCCTAGTGCATGGGGCCTACCGCCGAAGCGATCACGACTTATGCACGGCGCGGGGATCATATCGCTAGGGTTCGTCATGGACGCGATTGCTGACGGGCATCGGAAAACGCCCGTCCCATCGGTCACACAGTTTCGAAACGGATTGCGGCTAATCGAGGAAGACTGCCGTTGGACTGACGGATTCTGGGAGTTTGGCAAGAATCATCACGTTAAATGGTGTGACCTTCAAAACACGTCGAGCCACATTCAAGCGGTGACCGACTTCCTGCTAGCCTCCTACCGATCTCGGTAAGGCGTGCTGGACGCTGGACAGTAGTTCTTCAGCGGTTCGCAAAGTCCCCAAATGCCGGCAAGCGACTGGCTTCATATCAGTCACACAGGCCCCCTCATTGGTGCGTGCTCTTCACAACGCACTTGCATGTGATCCATCACCGGCAGTCCCGTCGCTACCTGCAACACTACCGCCAGCGGCCCATTCACCGCTGATCGCCCGCAGCCAGGAGTTTCGCATCGTCTTCTTGAGGCGAGAACACAGTATCGCAGCGTTTCACCAACCCGACCAAACGCACTTTCGACATCCGTCGATTCTCGTTTAACCTCCTCCGCGTCAAGATCGTCGTAGGCCCAGTTGCTGACACATGGGGGTTGGAGTGCGCTGAACCACGACGACTTTCCCCTGTTGCACTTATCACAAAGCAGTTGCCAATTAGCGCCGTCTGGTACGTCACCCAGAAGTCGGAATGGGATCTTGTGATCCAGCGTCTCGTCCACGCACCCTAATAAGACTCCACATACCGCGCAGCGATTACATTGGCTGTCCTGTAGCCTACGGTACATTTCTCGATCCGACGCACGCAGTTTTGACACCCCCCACTTTTTGCGCTGATTTCGCAATACGTAGTACAGTTGATCTGCCACTTCCTTAACTATATCTATCAGTTCAGTATCGCTAGTGCCTATGCCTAGCGATGCAAGATGCTCGACAATGAATGGCTTAATACGGGCTACCCCATGCGCACGAACAACAGCACGCCGTGGAAGAAGGCCAAACACCAACGGCAAGACCTCGATCCGCTCCCTCTCGGTGAACGAAGCATCATGCTCGCGCCGCCCTCGCACGCCATGGGAAAGAAAAAGATGCTTGAACAGCGTGATGCGAGAAGGGTCGCCGAGCCTATCCACGGAACAGGGTAGAGTTCCGGTATTTGTACTCATTTCCACTCTCGATGAACCCCTGTA
>Ga0247833_1005609_pt1 | contig 14476 bp, 11 predicted proteins | sample LaCruzMarch2015__7_FD_187117 | JGI IMG/M metagenome (GOLD analysis project Ga0247833, IMG submission 187117) | Freshwater microbial communities from meromictic Lake La Cruz, Castile-La Mancha, Spain - LaCruzMarch2015_8m | ecosystem: Environmental > Aquatic > Freshwater > Lake | place: Spain...
ACATTTGATCCATCCGTATCAGGAATTGGTCAATTTAATGTAACGGCAAGTTTCACAGATGTCAATGGATGTGTAGGACAAGCGGTATTAGCGGTAACTGTGGAGGCTTGTGCTTCAATTGATAACTTGAGTTACCAAGGTGTGAAAGTACAACCCAATCCAAATAATGGAAGTTTTGATATTAGTGGGATGGATCTAAATCAAGCTATCGAGATTTATGACTTGAATGGTAAATTGATTCTTCTTACAAAAGCGAATACAACGACAGTAACGATTCAATTACCTGTCGTTAATTCCGGGATTTATTATTTGCGAACGTCAAAAAACGGAAAGGTTGGGCAGCTCAAATTCGCAGTAATTTAATTTCAGTTCAAAGCGAAAATTAACTTATTTTTGCAACCCTGACTTCGTAGTTCAACGGATAGAATAGAAGTTTCCTAAACTTTTGATCTAGGTTCGATTCCTAGCGAGGTCACAAAGGTAGAGTGAGTAACAAAGCGATTGCCGTGATTAACCACCTGCCTTTTTTTTCTTCATTCTCAAACTCATTCCCACACTTTTAGTGAAAAACACTAGAAAATGAAAAGTAATGATAAGCGCTTTTTTTGATTTCTAATCTGTAGAGATTAATCACCCAGATAACTAGGTGTGTATGTATAGGAGAATCATTTTTTTTGTTTTTAGTAATGCGATTAAATAAATGGTTTGAACTAATACCGTTATATATTTACTGAAACATAGACCTTAATATTAAAAATTCATTAATGTAGTATAATGTTTTTCATTATTAAGATGAAACTTTTAATTAATTCAATCTTAGATCAATTACAAATTATTAATTTGGCACCTTAAAAAAAATAAAAATATGAAAATTTCACGATTTAATTTAAAAGGAATGCTGTGTGCAATGGCATATGCAGTTCTTTCTGGAGTAGCTTTTGGGCAAACGCAAGCTACATTTAATTACACTGGCTCTTCACAAACATTTATTGTTCCCTGTGGAGTAGATTCAATATTTATTGAAGCTTGGGGCGGTCAGGGCCAAGCAGGGATAACCGGACCAGCTGGTAATTTAGGCGGTGCAGGAGGAAATGGAGGACATGCAACTGGATGGAAACAAGTTTCTCAAGGAGATTCTATTACTATTTATGTTGGGGGTGTTGGTTCAAATGGAGTTGGAGGCTTTAACGGCGGTGGAAATGGTGGTGATAATCTTTTTGGTGCTGGTGGAGGTGCTAGTGATGTTCGTTTTGGAGGTGTAACGGAAGCATACCGTATTCTAGTAGCTGGCGGCGGCGGCGGCGGCGGAAATGCAGGATGTTCAGATGGTTCTTCACCGATCTCTGGAAACGGTGGTGCTGGTGGAGCTGGAATTGGTGGTGTTGGAATAGATGGGGCTGACTCTCCAACTTCTGGTGGTTTCGCTGGAGGAGGTAAAGGTGGAAACTATTTAGGGGTGCAAGGAGCTTTTGGTCCTGAAGGAATTGGTTGTGGAGGTTTTCTAGGTCTGCCAGGTAATTCAACCTTAACATCAGTTGGAGCTAACGGTGGTGGAGGACAAAATTGTTGCTGTTATTCTGGGGGGACTTTCCCTTCTGGCGGCGGTGGCGGCGGCGGTTACCTTGGTGGTGGAAGTGGTGGTGGAGGTTCTGCTGGGACTGCGGGTTGTGCAGGTAATTCGAAAGGAGCTGGCGGCGGCGGCGGCGGTGGAACGTCGTACGTTGGTGGTGTGTCAAACGGAACAATTTTGACAGGTCAGTTAGTAGGAGATGGTCTAGTAACCATTACTTATACGAATATTCCTACAACCCCTGCGGTTCTTTTAACTGCTCAAGCAATTTGTGCTGGCTCTACCTTACCTATATCATGTTCAAATGTGAATTCAGCTACAAATTATGTCTGGACTGTTACAGGAGGAATTACTATTAACAGTGGTCAAGGTACTGACAGCATTGTTGTTTCATCTACGGGTTCAGGAACTGTTTCTGTGGTTGCTGTAAATGGTGTGTGCAATTTATCAAGTACACCTTCTGTTCTTGATACATTGCAATTTTTCCAACTGCCTACTGTAGTAGCTAGTGTTAACCCTACTACAATTTGTGCTGGAGATAGTGTTGTTTTTCAAGCACAAGGGGCATTGACATATCAATGGAATAATGGAATTGTTGCTGGAGTTCCAGTTTCAATTGCAACGTCTGGTGTATTTAATGTTACTGGTTTGGATGCAAATGGATGTTCAAATTCCAGCAGTGTTTCACTTACCGTGAACCAACCTACTCAGAATCAAATTAACTTAACAGGGATCGATAGCGTTAATGTAAATGGCGAAGTGTATTATCAAAGTGGACAATACATGCAAGTTTTACAAAATGCTAATGGGTGTGATAGTGTATTAACAATTGATCTGATTGTTAATTATACGGGTTTATCTGAATTAGCAACAAGCGCATCAGTATATCCTAATCCAACCTCAACGACATTAACCGTAAAGTTTACTAAGGCTCATTTCGATTCTTATTCAATAATTAATATTGAAGGAAAGGAAGTACTTTCTGGTGTCTTGAATGGGGTTAATACCACGATTGATGTTCAATCATTGAAGGCGGGCGTTTATAACCTTAGATTTAAAGGGGAATCTTCCGTAGTTCGATTTACGAAACTATAAGGGGAAGTTATTCTTCGTTTCTTGCAATCATTAAACCTTCTTCGGAAGGTTTTTTTTTGCCTAGATCTAGCGTACACGATTCAAAGGTGTTGAGCGAACCAATTGATGCTCAGTTATTTTAGTATATTTCTCTTCTAAAGCGTTTTAATTCCGATAAACAGTGTCACTTATGAATAATTATTGGTTTAGTAATAGTATTCGTTAAATTTAAATACGATTTAATTATATTTTTACATTTCTCAATAGGTGCATTTATTCCTTAATACATCGAACAGAAGCTCCAGCTTTTGGACCTGTATAAAAATAATTATTAATGTTATAGAATGCCACATTTGGATTATTAAATAAGTCATCTTTAGTGGATTCCTCTTCAAAAGATGCAAACCATTGTTCGCCATCATTTTGAGACATTAAATAATAATCTGCTTTATTCCTATCTAGAAATAAACCATCTTCTGAAATGTAACCTCCTTTTTGAGAATGAAATATATTTGTAAATTCTTTTGCATAAAATAATTGAGGTAATTCTTCCACTTTTATTCCACCGCATTCTTTAGGTAAGTTGAACCAATAAAAAAATGATGGTATTTCCCATCCTTCAGGTGCAAGTCCTCGGGAATCATTTACAGCAAACCAATTGTATAATTTACCATACTTACTTTCATTTTTACTATCAAAATCATAGTAGCACCAGGCAGGATTTCCTTTATTTCCAGCATTCATCCATTGTTGTGCTGTTTTTGCTTCCGGAATAATATCGCCATTCCTAAATTGTGAAACATTTAAGTTTTCGATCATCCAATCAACATCCTCAATTATTATGGTTTTATATTTTTTACCATTCAAATCTGTTACCCCAATTCCAGGTTGTTGGGCATTTATGTTCAAGGCACTGGAGAAAATAAGAAACAAAATAATTTTTTTCATTTTGCAAAATAAAATGTTGCGAAGAAATAGAAAATCGCATGAAGTTGAAAGCCATAAGGTTGAAATAATTTAGGCAGTTTTATCATAAAGCCGATTATTGAGCATGCTATCAATCCCAAAACGAAAAAGAGTTTAATGTTTTTTGACATATGTTTGCTTATCTATTCTGCCTTCAGCTTATTTCTTAACTATAATCACTTGCAATAAAGTAATACTCCTCATTGCTATCAAAATAATTTATAAAGTCACCCTCATTAATTGGTTCTTTATTTTTTATAAATGATTGAAGGGTATAAATTTTCAATCCGATTTCATTAGCCACAAAATTATACAAATCAATTGGGGAGGTTTCATAAAAATCGCTCGCTCCTTTTCCGAATTCAAATAAAATAATGGGTTTATGCATTTTTAGTAATTTTCTAGCCCCTTTTAAAACACCAAATTCGCCACCCTCAACATCAATTTTTATAAAGTGAATTTTTTTATCATCGGAAATTATCTCATCTAAGGTTTTCAATTCTACTTTTATTTCTTCAATTTCCGGATTTAAAATATCGTACCTTCTTTTTTTAATTCCGCTGTATGCAGGGGCATTTTTAACAAGCTGAAATGTGCTTTCGCCGCTTTTGTCGGATAATGCACAAGAATAAATAGTGGCTTTTTTATTGTATTTATTTTCTAATTCTTGGTATAAATAAGGTATTGGTTCAAAAGCATAATGCTCTCCCTTAGGCGCATACTTAAGCATTAAATCTAAGATTTCGCCTTTGTGACAACCAACATCAATACAATTAAAGTTTACTTCAAGATATTTTTTCAGTATTTTCCTCGTAAGTCGGTCATATTTTAGATTTTTAGTCAAATCCAAATGAAGCGATATTAATATTTCCCTAAGAGACTCTTTAACAAAATTCATAAAAATTAATGGTAAAGTTACAATCAATTTTCAGTTTTTAATCGAATTTATTATAGCCAAATTCAATTCTTTAATCAATTTCTGTTACACTAACTTTTCTTTCTTCTCTTGACAATTCTAGAATAGAAAATTATTAGTAAAAACGAAATTTTATTAATAAAAAAACTTCAGGCATCTTTTTTTGATATTTTGCGTTTATTCATTTATATTTGCTAAATAATTGGTATTTCTATGAAAGCTTTTTTTACATTTTTATCCATTACAATCTTATTTTTAATTGCAACTTCATGCATAGAACATGAGGTAATTCCGCCTCCATCAAGCACAGTAGATTTAAATTGTACCTTCAGTGGATACGTTAACGGGACTCAAATCGAACTTACTCAAAACGTAAATGGTTACCTAGGAAATACAGATAATGTTGTCGATATTAATCCTTCGCCAAACCCTTCTTTCATGGTTTATATGACTGAAATGTTATCGCCAAATCAACCATTGTCCGTGCGTTTAAAACTTGGTGCATTAAACTGGGATGCTGCTGCTAACGGAGAACCAACGCTAACCATGTTTAATAATTATCACACCAATTCAGCTATTAATCAGCAAAACTATGGTGATAACATAAACGCTTTTGGATTCGAAGTCACTTATACAGACAACAACAGTTCCATTTGGGTGTCAAGAGAATTGTATAATGTTCCTCATACAGTTACTTTTTCTAATATTAAACAAGAGTCTGATAATACTGGCGATTATTCCTTCTTTGATTGTAATTTTACTTGTTATGTTTATCGAAATAATCCTGTCTCAGGCGTATTGGATTCATTACAAGTGCAGAATGCTAAATATACTGGTTATTTTAGAAAATAATTTCCAACAACATAAGGGCAACTTTTTATAGTGATGGATCCATTAAAAATTGCCATAATTGGAGATTACAATTTTACATTCAATGCGCATCATGCGACTAATTTATCCCTCGATCACGCAGCTACATTCTTAGACATTGATATAAACTATTATTGGATAAGAGTTAACGATGCAGCACATTTTAAAGCGGCTACTTTTGCACAATATGACGCTTTTTGGATAGCTCCAGGACCTTATCAAAATCCTTTTTTTCTCAACGGAATTTTCAAACGGCTTGTTGAATTTGCGAAGCCTGTTTTGATCACAGGGGAAAGTTTTAAATTAGTAATGGAATACTTAATCGCCTCGAATAATCTTAACATAGGCGGGGAGAAATTGATATCCGAAAATTTATCCACCGGTCCGTATTTTGAGCAAATCGAAATAATACCAAATTCGAGGGTTTTTGCTAAACTATATGAAAACTTTACCACTACAGAACTGAGTGCGGCACGCTACAGTTTGTATCCGAAGTTATTAAATGATTTGTCTGCTGATTGGATTGATATTGAGGCTAAAAATCAATTTGATGACCCCGAAATCATATCCTTTAAAGGGTTGCCTTTTTTTGTTGCTTGTGCCTTTTATCCACAAGTATCGTCAACTAGAGACATTCCTCACCCCATTATTTACACTTTTTTGAAAAGCGCTGCCCCCACTATTTTATTAGCAAGCGATTAGTTTTTGACTAGATGAATAATATAAATAAGTAGCTGTCGGCAATTCAAACATTTCTTGAAGAATTTTTTCGTATGCTTTTGCCTGGGTAACGTGATTGTTATGTTGAGCACCTGTTTTAAAATCAATCACAATAATCTTGTCTTGTAACATCAAAATTTTATCAGGTCGCTTTATTACATTTGGACCAACTAAAATACTTGCCTCGCTTTTTATCGTATGCGATTTTGAAATATAATTGTTGTATAGTGTGTTCTCGAGAAGACCTTTCGCATCCACCGAGAGCCGTTGTTTGTGCTTCGTGTCAATCTGTCCCATCTCGATAAGCTCATTTAATTTAATTTCAAGTTCTTCGATTTTATTCACCACTGCCATTAACAAATGAAAACTCTCTCCGTATTCTATTTCTTCTGACGAGAAAGTCCCTTCTCTATTTGCTCTTAATACGATATCGGGGTACCATAATCGTTCGCTATTTTCTTTAGGTCGATAGAACACATCTTCTTTTATTTCCAATATTTCCTTCCTTTCTCGCTCACTTCCCTGCTCGTATACGAAAGGTTCGACCTCCTCTGCTCCAACACCTGCAATTTCTTTTAAAGCTTTGTGGACTAGCGCCCCAAAATTTCCTTTAGAATAATGATTAAAGGCGTAGAGTCTGTTTTTGGGACGTGTCATGGCAACATAAAACAAATTCATTTTATCGGTCAATATTAATTCCTTTTCTATTTCTGAAAACAACCTTAATGGTTCAATTCGACTATTTAATGATAGGTTTTTATAGATGATTTGGTCACCGGCATCAACTAGGAATTTAGCATAACTTATAAATTCAAGATAAAAATCTATTTGTGGAAGTATAACGATTGGAAATTCTAATCCTTTGGCTTTATGAATGGTCATCACCCGAATTGCGTCCCTAGATTCTGGTAATTGAATAGCAATAGAATTTTTATTTTCTTGAAGGTATTCATTAAAATAGGAGATGTCGGAGTGCCTTGTTGATTGATAAGCAAAACAAACATCGGCAAAGTGATGGAGGTACGCTTCCTCAGATTCTTTCCATTTCATTAATGAAAAGAACTGTTGAATTAAATCGTAGAGGTTCTCATACGAACAAAAGAAAGCATTTATTCCTCCAAAGTTTTCATCTAAAAATCGTTTTTCATTAAAACTTCGTTTCGTTTTTCCATTCGCGTCAATATAATTTTCGAAATAAGCCAAGTATTCTGCACCTGCACTTCCTAATGTTAATCGATAATAACTTTCGGCAAATCGCTTTATTTCAGTCGCATTTGATGGTTTTTCGCGTCTTTTTAAATACGAAATACACAGCCGAACTTTAGGGTCATTATTAATTAATAGTGAATCGACAGAAACTATTTTATAGCCCAATGCACTCAGCTTATTAGCCACCGAATTTCCAATTTTTTTGGTGTCTGAAAGGATACAAATATCACCAAGATCAAAACCGTCCTCCACACATTTTTCAATAATATCGGTTATCGAAGCGGTTAAATCGCCGTCAAATGTTTTTTTATCTTGGGATGTAATTTGAACAAAACCCTCTTTGTCCGATTGGGCTATTTGCCTGTAAGAGGAATAAAATCTAGCAGATTTTTCAGACAAGTTATCTATTAGTTTTTCAAACAGCAGATTATTGAAGGCAACAACTTGTTTCGCCGATCGAAAATTACTTGTCAATTCCTTCTTTTCTCCTCGTAAGGCGAAGTATTCGGACTGCCTTTCGGTCAATGCATTATTTTCCGGATTATATATTGCTGGGAGTGATACAAATTGGTCAGCAAGCCCGTTATTGAATCGGTAAATGGATTGTTTAGGATCCCCAACGATTAAATTTCTATTATTTTTTGACAACGACTCGTGGAGTAAAGGAATGAGGTTTAGCCACTGAAGACGCGAAGTGTCCTGAAATTCGTCAAGCAGAAAATAACTCAATCGATTGCCAAGTCGCTCATAGATATACGGTGCCTCTTCGTTTCTTACCAAGGTGCTTATCATTTTGTTGAATTCTGAAATTCGAATAATTTGGTCTTCTTTTTTTATTATATCCATTTCATTGGCAATAAATTGAAGCAATGACATGTTAAAAAAGTTTGCTTTAAAGGCATCGAGCAATAAAAAACGAGGACAGCTATTTTGAAAATCCTCATTAAATTGTAACAGCTTTAACCGCAGCGAGTTAGGCAAAAACCCACACTTGTTTTCATCTTCGAGCAACCCAAGTATGCTGGGTGTAAAATAAGTATCCTTTTTTAGTGGGTAAGTTTCAAGCGTTCTAAGGGCAATAAGTGGCTTGTCCGTTTTTGATTTGTTTGGGATTTTAGTTGGGTCAATACTCAACGCAATATATTCATCACCCAATATTTTGGCGCTTTGTAAAAAATCGGTCTCGATTTGTTTTATTTCTTCCAACAAGTGCCTAAATGAGGCCTCGTCCAGCGTCATTTCTAACAATTTATGAACGTGACTATGGTATTTTTCGTTACTCAGTACGCTTGCAAATGAAATGAGTTGATCCCTAAAATCCCATTTTTGACCCTCTTCGAAATTGAATTTTGCATATCGTTTAACCAAAGTAGTTAACTGTTCGTTTCCAGGCATGCCAAGTTTATTCAACATGGAATCTACTACATCGGATAAAATTTGTTTTTCGTTTAAAACGACTTCAAAATCACCTTGAATATCTAAGTCGCGACTAAACGAACGGATGAGTTTTAGATTGAACTTATCAATGGTGGATACATGAAATTCTTCATAGCCGTGTAAAATTTCATGAAGCGCTTGTTTTGCTCGCAGTTTTAATTCCTTTTCTTCTATCAAGAGAACATTTAGTAAGTCTCCTTGCATGGAAAGAATTTTTTGAGACGGCATGGCATGGGCAATACCATCTAGTGTATCAATTATTCGTGTCTTCATCTCTAATGCCGCTTTGTTTGTAAAAGTCATGGCAACAATGGATTTGTATTTACCAATACTGTTATTATCCTCAAGTAGTATCGATAAGTATTCTAAAACAAGTTGGTGTGTTTTTCCGCTACCAGCTGAGGCACTCATTATTAGCAAAGGTTTCTCCTTTCGAGACGCAATATCCATTTAGGTATGTTATTTATCTAAAGGTAGGTATTTTTACTTCAATTTGCTTAATTTTGGAATATGAAAAAGTTAAATTTTACTTTAATAAGTTTAATAGTCCTCGTGTCGTTTTCTTGTAAAAAAGATATTCCTGACGAGACTCAGCCAGTTGTTTCACTTGCTGAAATTACCGTTCAACCTACATTTGGAACTGAAAATTTAGTGCTTGATGCGGTTTATACCACCACAGAGGGATATGAAATTAAATTTACGGATGTTAAATTTTTTGCGACGACCTTAAAAAATGGCCAAAATGCATTTGCTCAAGCAGGGTTTTTTGATTTCGCTGCAACGGCTAATAAGTTTTTAAAAGTGGAAAAAGATGTTTCGTTATTTTCTGATTTACAATTATTTATTGGCGTTGACACTTCATTAAACCACGCCGACCCCTCTAGTTTCCCAAGTACCAGTCCCTTAAATATCGAAAACGCTGGAACAATGCATTGGGGTTGGAATCCAGGTTATATTTTTATTAGTGTTGAAGGAAAAGCGGACACCATAAATGATGGCATTGCTAATTTTGACCACAATTTTAGTTTTCACGTTGGAACAGACGATTTTCTTCAGTCAAAAACATTTTCATCCATCAATTGGGTAAAAACAAGTTCGAATACGCATACGTTTGCCTTGCGTTTAGATTTGTTTGATGTGATTTGTAATAGTGTTGATCCTATTAATTTAAGTACTGAATTTTTGGCGCATTCTTCTAGTTTACAAACAGCCTTGACTCAAAAATTCGGAAAGAATTTTGAATCTGCGTTAACGCCTTTTTGATGAGGATAGGATTTTTTTATTTTTCACTTCTATTATTTGTTTCTTGTACTAAGGAAAAGGCCACTTTTTTGCCAACTCCCACCTCCGTAACCATTCCCTCTCATTTTTCGGATATGCAAATTCCGGCCGATAATCCAATGTCGGTGGAGGCAATTGAACTAGGACGGTATTTATTTTATGAAAAAAGGCTAAGCGGTGACAATACAATGAATTGTGCTTCTTGTCACTCTCCCCAGAATTCTTTTTCGGACAACAACCAGTTTTCAGTCGGAATTGATGGAATACAAGGAACCCGTCAATCCATGGCTTTAATAAATTTAGGCTGGGAGGATTTTTTCTTTTGGGAAGGTAGAGCAGCTTCATTAGAACAGCAAATACTAGAACCAATACCAAATCCGATCGAGATGCATCAAAGTTGGAAGGCCGCTGCTGAAAAACTGAATGGTGATGTGGTATATAGAAATCGTTTTTTGAAAGCTTTTGGGAAATCTTCAATTGACTCTACTCAAATTGCCAAAGCAATTGCTCAGTTTTTAAGAACTATGGTTTCTGGTGAGTCAAAGTTCGATGTAATGTACAAGTATGAAAATGGCATGTCGTTAACAGCTGCCGAACAGCAAGTTTTTACGACAATAGAAATCGATGAGTGGGCAGGCTATGATTTATTTAAAAGTTTAAATGGAGCAGATTGCTTTCATTGTCATAACGGACCTATGATGCGTGTTAAAAAGTTTAGTAACAATGGTTTGGATGCTACAGTAACGGATTTAGGTCGCGCTGCTGTAACTGGTAATCCAAATGATAATGGAAAGTTTAAAGTGCCTACACTACGCAATATTGCTTTAACGGCTCCTTACATGCACGACGGCAGGTTTTCAACTCTTGATGAGGTAATCGAATTTTATTCTACGGGCATTCATACTAGCCCAACGATTGATCCGCTAATTGAGTACGCCAATCAGGGAGGAGTTCAGCTAAGTACGGAAGAAAAAACGCTGTTAAAAAAGTTCTTATTCACCTTAACGGATTTGAATTTTGTAAATAATCCGAAATTCAAAGATCCTAATTAGTATTTTTATTCTCAGAAAACGAATTTAGTGTTGTTCGAAAGTAAACGCAATTTTACATTTCCAACTAGTTAGTTACAAGAAAAAAAACGAATTAAATCATGCCTCATATTAAAAATGCCTTAATTCGTTATCGTATTATTGATCGAATGTTGCGTAATAAATATAAGCCATTCCCAACGAAGACGGCACTAAGGGAGGCCTGCGAAGAAGCGTTATATGGTACTACTTTCGGAGACAATATCTGCGACTCTACGATAGAAAAAGATATGTTTGCTATGAAGATGGATCACGATGCACCGATTAAATACAGTAAAAGTAATGCAGGTTATTATTACCTAGATGCCGATTTTAGTATAAACGATGTCCCTTTATCAGAAGATGAGCTTAGTTCCATTCGATTTGCTATTAATACGCTTCAACAATTTAGAGAAGTGCCGTTTTTTCAGCAGTTTGGCAACGCGATTGATAAAATTGTTGATCGTGTGGCAATAGGCACCGATCCAAATGATACCGGCAATCAATATGTAGGTTTTGAATCGGCAAGTTCAGTTGGTGGAAGTGAATTTTTGCCGCTCTTATTGAGTGGTATAAAAGAAAAAAAAGTAGTCACTTTCATGTATAAAAGTTTTGTTTCGGGACTCGCCAAAACCAGAAAGGGCTTACCGCTCTATCTCAAGGAATATAGAAACAGGTGGTATGTCCTTCTTTTTGATTTATCAAAGAATGATATAATCACCTACGGACTGGACAGAATGTCCGATTTGATCGTGTTATTGGAAACAATCTCCTTACCCCAAGATTTTGATCCAAGTATTTATTTTCAGGATGTTATTGGTATAACGGCATTTAAAGGGTCAGCTGAAAAAATTGTACTTAAAGCAAATAAAATTGCTGAGCGATACATTGATTCTCAACCCTTACATGCTTCACAAAAATTAATAAAACAAACGTTAACGCATGGGTTTTTTGAGTTAAAGATTCTTATTTCAGAGGAATTTATCCGTTTACTTTTGAGTTATGGCGGTGAAGTAGAAGTCACAGAGCCCAAACATTTGCGTCAAACGATTAAAGATCGAGTAAACAATCACATGCAAATTTATTCCACCTTAGAAAAATAAAGTAGTTTTGTTTTTAATCTAATAATATGGAAATAGAACGTACTGATGTTGAGGGTGTTTGTACGCTAAAATTAAATAGACCGACTGTCTTCAATTCGTTCAATCGGTCCATGGCGATGCAATTGCAAGCACATTTGGATGATTGTATGGTTAACGATACTGTCCGCGTAGTCGTTATAATTGGTGAAGGCAAAGCTTTTTGTGCTGGTCAAGATTTAAGTGAGGCAACAGATACGAATGGTCCTGGACTTGAAACAATTGTACGGGATCATTATAATCCTATTATTTTAAAAATTAGGGCAATAGAAAAACCTGTTATTGCAGCTGTTAACGGTGTTGCTGCAGGTGCAGGTGCTAACATTGCCTTGGCTTGTGATATAACAATAGCGAAACAATCCGCTTCGTTTATTCAGGCATTTTCTAAAATTGGTTTGATTCCAGATTCAGGTGGTACTTTTTTTCTTCCTCGTTTAATTGGGATGCAAAAGGCATTGGCACTGATGATGACTGGCGATAAAGTTTCTGCATCAGAAGCTGAAAAATTAAATATGATTTATAAGGTCGTGGAAGACGATACTTTTGATGATGAAATTAAAAATTTCGCAGAAAAACTTGCGACGATGCCAACACGAGGTCTAGGTTTAACGAAGAAAGCGGTGAATTTAGGCTTGTTTAATTCACTTGAAGATCAACTTGATGTTGAAGTACAGTTGCAAGTAGAGGCCGGATCAACGGAAGATTTTGCAGAAGGTGTTGCTGCTTTTATGCAGAAAAGACTCCCCAAATTCAAAGGAAAATAAGGATGAAAAAATCGATAGGGGTACTAGGTGCCGGCACAATGGGTGCAGGAATTGCGCAAGTGGCTGCACAAAGTGGACATGCTGTAATGTTAGTTGATTTGAATAAAGATCAACTTGATAAAGCTCAAATGACTTTGGGTGCCATCCTAGCGAAACTTGTCGAAAAAGAAAAAATTGACGCTGCAGAAAAACTAGCAGTTGAATCTCGTATTCACTATTCGTCTGATGTTGCTTCTTTTGCCTCTTGTGAATTAGTAATTGAAGCGATTGTTGAGGATGTATTTGTAAAAAATGCCGTTTTTCAAGAAATAGAAAAGCATGTTTCGAATACCTGTGTTTTGGCAAGTAATACCTCTTCTTTGTCTATCGCATCGATTGGTTCTGCGCTTCAGCATGCCGAACGATGTATTGGCATTCATTTTTTTAATCCCGCTCCGTTAATGCCGCTCGTCGAGATTATTCCTGCTGTTCAAACAAGCAGTGAGGTCTTAAATTTCGCTGTTGAATTAATTCGAAGTTGGAAGAAAACTGTAGTGGTTTGCAAGGATACTCCGGGTTTTATAGTGAACCGAATAGCTCGTCCTTTTTACGGTGAAGCCTTGAGGATTTTTGAGGAAGGAATCGCCGATTTTGCAACAATTGATTGGGCTATGGTTCATTTTGGTGGATTTAAAATGGGGCCCTTTACGCTGATGGATTATATTGGAAACGATGTGAATTATGCTGTTACGGAGTCGGTATTTCAAGCCTTTTATTTCGATCCGAGGTTCAAACCTTCATTTACGCAAAAAAGACTAAAGGAAGCGGGATATTACGGTCGTAAATCAGGTAGGGGATTTTACGACTACAGTTCGGCTGCTATTGCGTCTTTACCTAATGAAAACGAAGAAATTGGTCGCTTAATTTTCGAACGGGTAATCGCAATGCTCATAAATGAAGCAGTAGATGCTGTTTTTATGAGGGTGGCTTCTGCAGAGGATATTGATGTGGCCATGACAAAAGGGGTAAATTATCCGAAAGGATTATTGGCCTGGGCAGATGAAATTGGTTTGGAAGAAGTATTGTTGCGCCTAGAGGATTTATACTTAATCTATGGCGAGGACCGCTATCGACCAAATCCCTTACTCAGGAAAATGGTTAGTACAAATAGTTCCTTCTTTTGACAATATGTCAAATGGATGTTTTTAATTGAAAGAAATAGGCTGAATTTGCTTATTTTTGTTTCCTAAATTTTTTCAAATGGCTTATTTATTTACTTCGGAATCTGTTTCTGAAGGTCACCCAGATAAAATTGCGGATCAGATTTCAGACGCAATCATTGATAATTTTATGGCTTTTGATCCAAATGCCAAAGTCGCTTGCGAAACGCTGGTAACAACAGGTCAAGTTATTTTGGCCGGAGAGGTTAAATCAATTACCTATTTGGATGTACAAAAAATCGCAAGAGACGTGATTGAAAAAAT
>Ga0247833_1005611_pt1 | contig 14470 bp, 12 predicted proteins | sample LaCruzMarch2015__7_FD_187117 | JGI IMG/M metagenome (GOLD analysis project Ga0247833, IMG submission 187117) | Freshwater microbial communities from meromictic Lake La Cruz, Castile-La Mancha, Spain - LaCruzMarch2015_8m | ecosystem: Environmental > Aquatic > Freshwater > Lake | place: Spain...
CTTCATCACCGCCGCACAAAACGCCTCACAGCGCCTGGCCGATCGCCACACCCCTTTTGTCATGAACGACTGGTACGTGGCCGCCTTTGGCGAGGAGATCAAGGACCAACTTCTGGCCCGCAAGCTGCTGGGCCGCCGTTTGGTGTTTTACCGCGCCAGCGACGGCCGCGTGGTGGCGCTGGAAGACCGCTGCCCGCACCGCTCCATGCCGCTGTCTGCTGGCACGCTGGATCAAGACACCATCGTCTGCGGCTACCACGGCCTGCGTTTCAACACCGAGGGGGACTGCATCGAGGTGCCCTCACAAGCCCATTGCCCCCAAAACGTGGGCATCAAGGCGTATCGAACCCACGAACGCGGTGCGGTGGTCTGGATATGGATGGGGGATGCGGATCAGGCTGACTTGTCCAAATTGCCGCAGCAAGAATGGATGTCCGATGCGCACTGGGAGCGCTCACAGGGCTATTTGAGTTTGCAGGCCAACTATGTGCGCTTGCACGAAAACCTGCTGGATTTGACGCATTTGAGTTTTTTGCATGCCAAAAGCTTTGGCACGCCAGACTATGCCAAGGCCGCTTTTGAGTTGGAAATCGGTGATGGCCAATTTGCCTTGCTGCGCAACGTGGTGCCGACGACGCTGCCGCCGGTGTGGGGCGTTCCCACCGGCCTGACGGGTCAGGGCCAGGCGGCCCGCATCGTGCGCTCCGAGTTCCGCAGTCTGGGCCTGCACGAGGTGTCGGTGCTGTTTTACGACTGCCATCTGAGCGAGACGCAGCGGCCGCAGTTTCGCATCCGAACGGCTCACATGCCCACGCCCGAGACCGCCACCAGCACGCATTACTTCATCGTGCACGGGCGAGACTTTGCGCTGGACGATCCAGGCACCACCCGCTTCATGCACGATCAGCTGTTTGTGGCTTTTCAGGAAGATGTGGACGGCCTGGCGCTGCAGGAGCTTGCCCTGGCCAGCACGCCCGCCGAAGATTTGTACGAATTCTCAGTCGCTGCCGACGCACCGGCGGTGGCCATGCGCCGCTATGTGTTGGCGCGCCAGCAAAAAGAAGTCAAGGCCTGAGCCGACCAGGGCTTGATGCGCCAGCGTTTTAGACGCTTGTGCCCATGGCCTCGCCCATCACGATGGGGCGGGTCGGTGTCCAGTCAGGGTTGAACTGCATCACCCCGCTCGTGAACAGCATCACCACCGTGGAGCCAAGCAAAAATCGCCCCATTTCTTCGCCCTGCGCCAAGGTGATGCTGCCCATCTCGTAGGTCCATTCGCGCACCTTGCCCGGGCGTGGCGGGTTGACCACGCCGTGCCACACGGTGGCCATGCTGCCCACAATGGTGGCCCCCACCAACACCATCACAAAGGGGCCTTGCTCGCCCTCAAAAACGCACACCACCCGCTCGTTGCGGGCAAACAATCCCGGCACGCCGCGTGCCGTGGTCGGGTTGACCGAAAACAAGTCACCCGGCACGTAAACCATGTGCGTCAGGCGTGCCGCGCAAGGCATGTGGATGCGATGGTAGTCGCGGGGGCTGAGGTAGAGCGTGGCAAATTCGCCGTCTTGAAACTGCGCCGCCAGCGCTGCATCGCCACCTACCAAAGCGCGTGTGCTGTAGCTGTGGCCCTTGGCCTGAAACACCTGATCACCCGCAATCGCGCCGCACTGGCTAATGGCCCCGTCGACGGGAGAAACGAAAGCCACTGACGCCAAGGGCCGGGCATCGCCCCGCAGCGGGCGCGTGAAAAATTCGTTGAAGCTCGTGTAGCTGGCCGTGTCGGGGTTGGCGGCCTCCATCATGTTCACGTTGTAGCGCTTGACAAACCAGTTGATGATGCCCGTGGTCGCGCCGCCCCATTGGCTCCCCGCGACCCAGCCGGCAAAGGCGGTCAGGGCTTGTTTGGGCATCAGGTACTGCGGCAGGACGGCCAGGCGATCCGAAAAAGAGGGGGAACTTGACATGAAGGGGCCGCAAGCGCGGTGCAGAAGAAGGCCCTGATTTTATCGGTCACCCGCAAACCTGCTCAGGCATGTGGTCACGGGCACAATCCGTGCATGAACACCCCCTTGCTATCGGTAGAACATCTGGTCAAGCGCTACGGCGACGCCACGGTGGTCAACGACCTGTCTTTCCACATCGAACCCGGCGAATGCCTGGGCGTGATCGGCCCCAACGGCGCGGGCAAAACCACCACGTTGCGCATGTGCCTGGGCTTGTCTCAGCCGAGCAGCGGTGAGATCCGCTACTTCGATGGTCTGCAAATGCCGGGTGATGCCCTTGCCATCAAAGCCCGCCTGGGCGTTGTGGCGCAATCCGACACGCTGGATCCGGACTTCACGGCAGAAGAAAACCTGCTGGTGTTTGGCCGGTACTTCGGCATACCCGACGCCGTGATCCGCGAGCGCATTCCGCAACTCCTGGAGTTTGGCGCGCTCAGCCATAAAGCCAAAGCCAAGCCGGGCGAGTTGTCGGGCGGCATGAAGCGGCGCTTGAGTTTGTCGCGCGCCCTCATCAACCACCCGCAGCTCTTGATGCTGGATGAACCCACCACGGGCCTCGATCCGCAGGCACGCCACCTGATGTGGGAGCGGCTGCAGGTGCTGCTGCAAGAAGGCAAGTCCATTTTGCTGACCACCCATTTCATGGACGAGGCCGAGCGCCTGTGCGGACGCCTGTTGGTGCTGGACCAGGGCCGCAAGATTGCCGAAGGTGCACCCCGCGATTTGATTGCTGAGCACTTGGAGCCCGATGTGGTTGAGGTTTTCGGCCAAGGCGCTGTGCCGCTGGCGCAAGAGGCCAATTTGAAGTCGCTGTCCGGTCGGGTTGAGGTCAGCGGTGAGACGGTTTTCTTTTACACCCAAGACAGCCGTGCCTTGATGCATGCACTGGAGGCCTGGCCCACGCTGCGCACGCTGCACCGCCCTTCCAATCTGGAAGACCTGTTTTTGAAGTTGACCGGACGCCAGATCCGAGAGGAAGGCTGATCATGAGTCAAATCCAAAACAACATCTGGGCCGCGCCCCGCTTGTCCATGCGCTGGTGGCCTGTGTTCTTGCGCAACTGGCTGGTCTGGAAAAAACTCGCCATCCCCAGCTTGGTGGGCAACATCGCCGAGCCACTGATGTGGCTGGTGGCCTTTGGCTATGGCATGGGCGCGCTCATCGGGCAGGTCGAGATGGGCGGCGAAAAGGTGCCCTACATTTTGTTTTTGGCCAGCGGCAGCATCTGCATGAGCGCCATGAATGCGGCCACCTTTGAGGCGCTGTACTCGGCGTTTTCGCGCATGCATGTGCAAAAAACCTGGGACGGCATCATGAACGCCCCGGTGCGGCTCGATGACGTGGTGCTGGCCGAAATGCTGTGGGCCGCGTTCAAGGCGCTGTTCAGCGTCACCGCTATTTTGTTGGTGATGCTCGCTTTAGGCATCAGCCACAGCTGGAAGCTGCTGGTCTCCTGGCCAGTGCTGCTGGGTGTGGGCATCACCTTCAGCTGCATGGCCTTGATCTTCAATGCGCTGGCCAAAGGCTACGATTTTTTCACTTACTACTTCACACTGTTCCTCACGCCCATGATGTTCCTCTCGGGCATCTTTTTCCCGCGTGAACAACTGCCCGCGTTTGTGCGTGTCATCGCCGATTGGCTCCCGCTGTCGGTGGCGGTCGATTTGGTGCGCCCCATGTTCTTGGACCGTTGGCCAGAAGAACCCGTGCGTCTGATGGGGGTGCTGGCGGCGTTTGCGGGGGTGTCGTTTTGGGTGGCGCTGGCGCTGACGAGGAAGCGGTTCAGGAGTTGAAGGTGGGTGAAGGCACAAAGTGGGTGGATTGTTCACAAAAATGATTGGACGTGTTGGTCAAGTGAACTTTCCATGGCGATCCACGTCATCTAAAAAACGAGAAGATGCTGATAAGGGCTCTCCACTTTGGATCGTCGCCAGACCATGCTGGCGGTCAGCTGTCGTCTAAGTGTTCACCTGTGCGGAGGGCTTGGATAAAAATCATGCAGAGTGCCTTGGCCCTCTTGCCGTAGCTTTTTTTGACGCCCTATTCAGAAAGCCCTGTCCGTGAACGATGCCATCCGTTTTGCCCACCCACAGTTGGCGTTGGCTGTTGCCTTGTGTTGCGCATGGGGCGCCCATGCGCAGGATCATTTGGCGCAAGCCAAGTCAGACCCGGGTGCACTGTCACCTGTGGTGGTGACGGGCGAACGGTCTGGGGGTGGGTTGTGGCGCGGCGCAGCGTCCATCGATGTGGTCGATGGAGATGCTTTGCGCGATGGGCAGGCCCAGATCAATTTATCAGAGGGCTTGGCCGGTGTGCCGGGCTTGGTGATTCGGAACCGGCAAAACTACGCCCAGGACTTGCAAATCTCGGTACGCGGCTACGGCGCACGCGCCACCTTTGGCGTGCGCGGCGTACGCTTGTTTGTCGATGGCATCCCGGCCAGTGCGCCCGATGGTTCTGGCCAGGCGGCCAACTTCCCGCTGGGCAGTGCCGATCGGGTGGAGGTGGTGCGCGGTCCCATGACAGCGCTCTATGGCGCATCGTCCGGCGGAGCCTTGCTGCTGTACACCGAAGACGGCCAACGGCCTGCGCAGTGGCGCTCCGGGCTTGTGGCAGGCTCGGACGGTCTGTGGCGCTTGTCCACCCAGGCCACGGGCCAAACCGGCACGGCGCAAGCACCCGGCTGGTCCTACGCCGTGGACCTGAGCCGTTTTGAAACCGACGGCACGCGGCCCCAATCGGCTGCTGACCGCAGCACGGCCAATTTGAAACTCTCGCGCCAGCACGAAGGCGGGCGCACCGTGCTGGTGTTCAACCGACACAGCAGCTCGGCACTCGACCCACAAGGCCTCAGCCGAGCCGAGTTCGATGCCAATCCAGACCAAACCAACGCAGGGGCGCTCAGCTTCAACACCCGCAAAACCGTTGCGCAGACCCAGTTGGGTCTGGCCTTTGAGCAAGCTTTGGGCGGTGGTCACAAACTGGAGCTGATGGGCTACGGCGGCCAGCGCCAGGTCGTGCAGTACCAGTCCATCACCACGGGCGCACAAGTGCCCGCAGGCAGCTCTGGCGGCGTGATCGATCTGGACCGCGATTACTGGGGCTGGAACGCCCGCTGGCGGCACGAGAGCGACTGGCAAGGCGGCCGTTTGTCGCTCAGCGCTGGCGTGGCCTCTGACCGCCAAAGCGACAGCCGCAAAGGCTATGAAAACTTCATTGGCACCACCGTGGGCGTGCAAGGCAAGCTGCGCCGCGACGAGGTCAACCGCGCCCAAACACTGGACCCGTATGTGCAAGCCGAGTGGCGCACACAGGGCCTCACGCTCATGGGCGGCGTGCGCCAGACCCGCACCGAGTACGAATCCACCGACCTTTACATCGTGGGCACCAACCGGGACGACAGCGGCCGCAAGGACTACCAATCCACCTTGCCCGTGCTGGGTGCGCGCTGGCAGATCAACCCGACGTTGCAGGCTTTTGCCAGCATTGGCAAAGGTTATGAAATCCCCACCCTCAACGAAGTGGCCTACCGCAGCGGCGGGGTGTCGGGCTTCAACACCGAACTCAACGCCGCCCGCAGCACCAGCGCCGAGCTGGGCCTGCGTGGCCGCGCTGACAAGCTGCGCTGGAGCGCTACCGCCTTTGACATACGCACCGACGACGAGATCGTGGTGCAAAACAACACGGGCGGGCGCACCACGTTCCAAAACGCGGGGCGCACTCTGCGCCAAGGCCTGGAGTTGGCGGGCGAATGGCGCAGCGGCCCTGTCACGCTCACCACGGCCTACACCTGTATGCGGGCCAACTACCAAGATGCCTTCATGACCTGTATCACAGCGGGCTGCCCCAACGCCACCCCACAGGTGCAAGTGCCGCAAGGCCACCAGATTCCGGGACTGCCCCCACATCAGCTGTTTGCCCAAGCGGCCTGGGACACAGGTTGGGCGGGCAGCCGGGTGACGCTGGAGGCGCGGCATACAGGCCGGGTGATGGTCAACGACCTGAACACCGACGCGGCGGCGGCGCACACCTTGTTCAACCTGGGTGTGCAGTTCAAGCAAGAGCGGGGCGACTGGACGCTGCGCGAGTTCATTCGAGTCGACAACCTGACCGATCAAAAGCATGCGGGCTCGGTGATCGTGAACGATGGCAATGGCCGCTTCTTTGAGCCGGGTGCGGGCCGCAAGCTCATGCTCGGGCTGGAGGCGCAGCGCCGGTTCTGATGGGGATGCTCGTCAGGCCGGTCTTGCTGGCGACGTGCTGCCCCGGCTTGATTGGGCTGTCAGCCAAGCCCCTGTCCAGCCCCGGTAAGATCATTCCTTTTAAGTCTCCCACTTTGAAGGAATGAAGAACATGAGCATCCAGACCGTAGGCATCATTGGCGCAGGCACCATGGGCAATGGCATTGCACAGGCGTGTGCCGTCTCTGGCATCCAAGTGGTGATGGTCGACATTTCTGATGCGGCCGTGGCCAAAGGCGTGGCCACTGTGGCCAGCAGTTTGGACCGTCTGGTCAAGAAAGAAAAGATCAGCGAAGCCGACAAGGCCGCAGCACTGGCCCGCATTCAGGGCTCCAGCAGCTACGACGACCTCAAGACTGCCCAACTGGTGATCGAAGCCGCCACAGAAAACCACGAACTCAAGGTCAAGATCTTGAAGCAGCTCGACGGCATGCTGGCCTCCAATGTGATCATCGCGTCCAACACTTCGTCGATCTCGATCACCCAGTTGGCCGCCGCCACGCAGCGCGCTGACCGCTTCATCGGCATGCACTTCTTCAACCCTGTGCCCATCATGGCGCTGGTCGAAATCATCCGTGGCCTGCAGACCAGCGACGCGACGCACGACGCGGTGCACGACATGGCGCTGGCACTGGGCAAGACCCCCATCACCGTCAAGAACGCTCCCGGCTTTGTGGTCAACCGCATCTTGGTGCCCATGATCAACGAGGCCTTTTTCGTGTTGGGCGAGGGCCTGGCCGAAGCCGAAGCCATTGACGCAGGCATGAAGCTCGGGTGCAACCAGCCGATTGGACCTCTGGCCCTGGCCGACATGATTGGTCTGGACGTCTGCTTGGCCGTGATGGAGGTCTACCTCAAGGAGTTCGGCGACAGCAAATACCGCCCCAGCCCGTTGCTGAAAGAAATGGTGGCTGCGGGTCGTTTGGGCCGCAAGACCGGGCAGGGCGTTTACAAGTACTGAGCTTGCCGTATTGCGGGTATGACGGGGTCAAATCCCACGGTTCTGTAGGGCACGAGCCAAAGGCATTACGTCCGTTGCGGGCGAAGAATGCAGTTTGGCCTTTTTTACGAGGCCCTTGAGCCCACCATCGGACCACGGCGCCGCAAGGACTCAGTGACTTTTGTTGTCCTGAATATCCGCCACGCGAAGAAACAGAGCGCTGGAAAGAGGGGCAGTGGGCGCGCCTTCATGCGCTGCCGAGCCCATGTCGAATGCACCGGAGCGGTATGCCTGAGGGTTGTTCAAGCGCTCGCCAGCCCTTTTGGTTTTCAGCAGGTGCAGTTGTGCGGTAGGCGTGGGGACAGCTCGCACGATTACACGACCTAGCAGTATTTCTGACCAGTCCGTGCCCAAAAATTCGGCCACACGTTGTGACGCCTTGAGGCGCAAGCCAGGGGTGTAAAACAGCGTGTCTTCTCCAGTTTCAAGTTCGTACAGTTGCCAAACCGTGATGCAAGCTTTGGATGCCACAACAGAAGCTTCCAGCCCTTTGTGGATGCGCAAGCGCCGCAACACACGGCCAAAGGGGTCATTCGTGTCTGAATTTTGATCGCCGATGAAAGTCTCAAGGTTCTTGTTGGCTTGTAGCAAATGGCGCTTAATATGCAGGGACTTCACCTGTTTAAGCACTGTTGAGCGGCTACCCTCGTTCGGAATTTCGACGTTCGGGTGCTCTTCTTCATGGGCTATTTTGGCGAGCTGAAAATGAGATTTAATGTGGGGTTTCATGGCGCAAAATGTAAAATTTCTAAATTCAGATTTGCAAATTTAATTTCGATGATTTAAATCTTATTGTTATTTTTGATTTTGTAAATCCCCCAAATGGGTAATTGTAATAAAAATGATTCCTCATCAGCGACAGCCCGTGTTGAAACCTGGACCGCCTTCAGCGGCGATCAGTGAAAACCCCTAGTTGGGGTGCCTGCGATGGCGGTGATTCAGGCCTGTCACCCGTGTGAAGCGCTGGCGGTGTTTCCCGCCCTAGCATGCTGATCATGAACACCACCCCCCACCCCGAAGGCCAGATTGATTGCACCGTGCACGGTGCAGTCCTTCAAATTTCCATCAACCGCCCCGCCAAGCGCAATGGCTTTACGCCCAAGATGTTCCGCGAGTTGGGCGAGGCGTACACCCGGCTCGACGATGACCCTGCCCTGCGCGTGGGTGTGCTGTGCGCGGCAGGTGACCATTTCACCGCAGGGCTGGACTTGCCCACCATCGCCCCACTGATGCAGCGTGGCGAAAAGTCGGTGCCGCTGGGCCTGGTGGATCCCCTGAACCTGGGCATGGAAGGGTATCGCCGCCGCGTCAAACCCATGGTGGTGGCGGTGCAGGGCATCACCTACACGCTGGGGATTGAACTGATGCTGGCGGCCGATATCGTGGTGGCGGCCGATGACTGCCGGTTTTCGCAACTGGAGGTGCAGCGCGGCATCATGGCCACGGGCGGTGCCACGCTGCGCATGGCCGAGCGGGGGGGCATGGGCAATGCGCTTTTGCACCTGCTCACGGCCGACGTGTTTGACAGTGCCGAAGCCCTGCGCCTGAACTTTGTGCAAAAGGTGGTGCCTGCGGCGGGCCTGCTGCCCGAGGCCATGCGCATCGCCGGGCAGATCGCCGCGCAAGCGCCGCTGGCGGTGGTGGCTACGCGGCAAAACGTGCTCAAGGCGGTGGAGCACGGCTCGTTGGTGGCCATGCACGACTTCATTCCGGTGCAAAAAATGCTGTCCAATAGCGACGATGCGGCTGAGGGTGTGCGTTCTTTTGTGGAAAAACGCACAGCTCGATTCACTGGGCGTTGAGCAATGCCTAAGGCCAGAAAAAGTCACTTCTGTCTCGGCTGATTTGCAACGCACCAGCGAGCAGCCTAAGCACTCCACAATTTCTCCACAATTGCGCAACAGACTGCGATCCATCGTCAACTCATTTTTGATCTGGAGTGCTTTTATGTTGCGCTGTTTCACTAAAAAACTCAGGCCCATTGGAGGTGCCATGCTCGTTGCATTGACGGGTCTTTTGGTCGCCTGCGGCGGTGGAGGTGGCGCTGCCGGTGGCGGCACCATTGTTTCTGAGGTCAGTTCAGCTGCGGTAGGCAGCCGCATCTTCACCGATGTGAATTTGTCCACACCCGCAGGCACGGCCTGTGTCAATTGCCACGCCGCCGCGCAGGGTTTTGCTGGCAACAATGGCTCGACCATTGGCGTGGCCTTGGGCAGCAAAAGTGGCTCATTGGGACTGCGTAACGCCATGACCAACAGTTACAGCGCCTTGGTGCCGCCTTTTAGCTTCATTCAGGGGGCAGACGGCAAGTTTGAAGCCGAAGGCGGGCTGCTCTGGGATGGCCGGGCCGATACGCTGGAGTTGCAAGGCGCGGGTCCTTTTGTGCACCCCTTGGAGATGAACGCCACGGAAAAAGATGTGGTCGACAAGATCGCGGCTTCCAGCTATGCCGAGCTCTTCAAACAGGTTTTTGGGGCCGATGTGTTCAACGACACCCGCACCGCTTTCGAAAAAGTCACCTCGGCACTGGCTTCGTTCGCGCGTGACACCTTGCAGCCTTTCAGCTCGAAATACGACGGCATGGTGCGTGGCGAGCTAAGTTTCAACCGGGCAGAAAGCCGAGGCATGGCGGTGTTCATGGACCCCAACAAAGGCAACTGTGCTGCTTGTCATCTGATGGACCCCACCAGCAGGCAACCGAGTGACTCGATTTTCACGGAGTTCACGTTCTATGCCACCGGTGTGCCTCGCAACACGGCCATCCCCAAGAATGCAGATCCCTTGTTTTATGACCTGGGCTTGTGCGGACCGGAAAGAGCCCCGCCAGTGCTGCCGAAGGCGGTGCTGGACACGGGTGTGAGCATAGACAACTTTTGCGGCATGTTCCGCATGCCCACCCTGCGCAACGTGGCTGAAAGACCGGCCTTCATGCACAACGGTTTTTTTAAGAACCTGCACGAAGTGGTGCGTTTTTATGCCACCCGCAAAAGCGACCCGGTGCATTGGTATGGTGGCGATGGCACACCCAATGACCTGCCCGCAAAGTACTTGGGCAACATCGAAAGCGTGAAAGCCCCCTTCAACCGATTGGCTTCGCAAGGACCGGCAATGACCGAAGGTGAGATCGACGATGTGGTGGCTTTTCTGCGCACCCTGAGTGACGGTTACAGACCTCGCTAAGATCTGTACTGAGTCACCAGCCACAGGCCCCCAAATCACTCCATGCGCTTCGGTATCGCCCTGCAACTTTCACTCCTGCTGGCGGGGGCCGTGGTCGTGGCGGTTCTGGCCATCGGCGGCTTGAGTGCCTGGAGCTTGCGCAGCGGTTTTTCAGATTACCTGCGCCAGCGTGACGAGGCGCAGTTCACGCGTTTGGTGACACTCATTGAAGAGCGCGCCGCCGCAGACCCCAGCATGGCTTGGTTGCGCAATGACCGTCGGGCCATGCAAGACCTGATGGACCAGCTCCACGGCCGTGAACTGGCGCCGCCCGTTAACAATGGTCCACCAAGACCACGCCTGCGACCTCCTCCGTCCGAGCAGGGCGATGCCCGCCCGCGCCCGCCCATGCAGGGCGATCGGCGACCACCGCAGAACGATGACCATGCGGGCTACGAACGCCCGCCACGCCCGCCGCATCTGCAAGGCGAGGGCCGCAGACCAACACCGCAGCACGATGACCATGCGGGCTACGAACGCCCGCCACGCCCGCCGCATCTGCAAGGCGAGGGCCGCAGACCACCACCGCAGCACGATGACCACGCGGGCTTCGAACGCCCGCCACGCCCCCCGCAACTGCAAGGCGATGGCCCGCCGTCGATGCAGGAGACGGATTTGAGCAGCCGCCCCCGTCGAGACGCGCCACCGCGCTCAGAGTTTTCAGCCTCAAACAGGCCACCCGCGCCTGAGCGCGCCAGACCAAGCGACGGGCCGCAGGGCCAAGTTATGCCAGAGCGACCTCCTCGCCCGGGGTATGCGCCGCCACGCCCAGACCACCCACCACCTCGTCAGGGCCACCCACCACCGCGCCCGCCACCCGGTTCACCGGTTGAGCCCAACCCCGCAGGCACGCTTTTCGAACGGGTGGTCATCCGCGACGCACAAGGCCGCTGGCTGGCGGGCCGCATGCAGCCAGAAGGGGTTGCGCGCAGCGTGCGCGCGGTCAAGGTGGGCGGCACCCAGGTCGCCACGGCGGAAATGTTGATCGAAGCGCACCCTAACGATCTGGACACCCGTTTTTTGCAGCAGCAATACACCGGCCTCTTGGTCGGGGCGCTGGCGACCATTGGGTTTGCACTGCTTGCCGCCTGGTGGGTGGCCAGACGCTGGAGTCGGCCCCTGCAGGCCCTGCAGCGGGCCAGTCGCCAGATTGCCCAGGGCGAGCGCATGCCGGCGCTGCAACCGGAGGGCGCGCGTGAAATCGCCCAACTCACCGAGGACATGAATGCCATGGCCCAGTCGCTGACGCGGTTGGAACAGGCACGCCGCTTGTGGATCGCCCAGATCTCGCACGAACTGCGCACCCCGTTGGCGGTGCTGCGTGGCGAGCTCGAGTCGATCGAAGACGGTGCGCGAGCACCAACGCCAGCCGTGATCGCCAGTTTGCGCGACGAGGTGATGCAACTCACGCGCTTGGTGGGTGACTTGCACATGTTGTCCATGGCCGACATGGACGGTTTGCGCTGCGATTTTGAACCCGGCGATGCCCAAGCCATCCTGCTCAAGACCCTGCAGCGCTTTGAAGAGCCCGCTCGCCAACGCGGCCTGCAACTCCAGTTGCCGGTTTCCGGTGGCACGCCTTTGCAGGTGTGTTGGGACTTCAACCGCATCGACCAATTGCTGTCCAACTTGCTCAACAACAGCATGCGCTACACCGATGCCCCTGGCGTGGTCAGCGTGCACTGGGCCTTGGACAATCCTGGTCCCACAGCCTTGGGGGATGCAGGCAGTTTGAGTTTGATCGTCGAAGACAGCGCACCCGGTGTGGCGCCAGAGGACCTGAGCCAGCTCTTTGAGCCCCTTTTTCGCGCAGACAAAGCGCGCCAGCGCGGCAGCGACCACGGCAGCGGTTTGGGCTTGTCGATCGTGCGGGCCATTGTCAGCGCCCACCATGGCCAGGTCACGGCCGGAAAATCACCCCTGGGTGGACTGAGTCTGCGCGTGCAATTGCCGCTGCGGGCCGATGTGCCATCGACCCCTCACCGGGATAGCGCCGCATGAACCTCAACCCCAGTCCCAAACCAATGGCCGATGCGGCACAGACCTTGCCGACGCGGATTTTGGTGGTGGAAGACGACGCCAAGATCGCCGATATGCTGACCAACTACTTGCAGGCACAAGGCTTTGCCACCGACTGGAGCGCCGATGGCCTGCAGGCGCTGGCGCACTTGCAGGCCCCCGCAAGCGTGTCAGCGCCAGCGCTGGTCTTGTTGGACCTGATGCTGCCGGGTTTGGATGGTCTGGCCGTGTGCGCGCAAGTTCGCCAGTTTTCAGCCGTGCCCATCATCATGGTGACCGCCCGCATTGATGAAATCGACCGCCTGCTGGGGCTCGAGACGGGCGCGGACGATTACATCTGCAAACCCTTCAGCCCCCGCGAGGTGGTCGCCCGCGTCAAGGCTTTGCTGCGGCGCAGCCAGGGCGCGCTGGTCAGCAGCGCCATGACCAGCCGCTGGGTGGTCAACGAAGAGGCACAACAAATCGCCTGGCGGGGCCAGGCGCTTTCCTTGACGCCAGTGGAGTACCGTTTGCTGAGGCTGCTGCTGTCGCGCCCAGACCAAGTCTTTGGCCGGGTACGTTTGCTTGACCATTTGCATCAAGACTTTCGCGATGTGAGTGACCGCGCGATCGACAGCCATGTGAAAAACCTGCGCCGCAAGCTCAAGCAAGCCGGTGCCAGCGACAGCATCAGCTCGGTCTACGGGGTGGGCTACCGCTTCGACTCGGCCTGAAACCTGGCACGGCCAAGCAAGAATGGCTCCCCCAACATTGGCGCTTTCGGTGAGCCAGCGAAAGTCATGGGCATAGCTGACAGACCGTAGCGCAGCGGTGGCGGCTTGACGTGCGCCACAATCGCCAAATGACCGAACCGAACGCCTTGCACCCTTATGCTGAACTCACCCCGGACCGGGTGATGGACGCTTTGACCGATCTGGGCCTGTGGCCCGACGGCCGTTTGCTGGCGCTCAGCTCTTACGAAAACCGCGTTTACCGTGCGCACCTGGACGAGCCGGTGCAAGGCAGCGCGGCGGTGGTGCTCAAGTTTTACCGGCCTGGGCGCTGGAGCCGCGAACAAATTCAGGAAGAACACGACTTTGCCGCCGAGCTGCTGGCGGCCGAAGTGCCCGTGGTGCCACCGATGGTGTTGAACGGCAAGACGCTGCACCAAAGTCCGGGGTTTGATTTTTCGGTCAGCCCCTTGCGCGGCGGCCGCACGCCCGAGTTGGATGACTTTGAGGTGCTGGAATGGATTGGCCGTTTTCTGGCCCGCATCCACACTGTGGGCGGGGCCAAGCCGTTTGCATACCGCCCCACACTCGATGTGCAGACCTTTGCGCTCGAGCCTGCCGAGTGGCTGCAAACCCACCAGATGATTCCGCTGGAGGTCGAGCGCGAATGGCGCGAGGCCTTTGCTGCAGCGCTGGCCTTGGTGCAAGAAAAAATGGCGCAGGGTGCAGCAGACCGCCGTCTGATACGCCTGCATGGCGACTGCCACCCGGGCAATATTTTGTGGACACCTGCCGAGCTGCCCGGCGGCGGCCCGCACTTTGTGGACTTGGACGATGCGCGCATGGGCCCCGCCGTGCAAGACTTGTGGATGCTGCTCTCAGGCGACCGGGGTCAGCGCACGCATCAACTGTCGGCTTTGCTGGATGGTTATGAACAAGTGCGCGACTTTGACCGGGCCGAGCTGAACCTGATCGAGCCGCTGCGCACGCTGCGCCTGATCCACTACAGCGCATGGCTGGCACGGCGTTGGGAAGACCCGATTTTCCCGGTCAACTTTCCGTGGTTTGGCACACCCGACTACTGGCGCGGCCAAGTGCTGATGCTGCAAGAGCAAGTCGAGCAGATGCAGGAAGCTCCGCTGGTGGTGTGATCGCATCACAGCGCAACACGGTTATTTGCAGGTCGGTGGCTTTATCCTTACTTGTAGAACTTGCCGTCCTTCATGATCGACAGGATGTTCTCGCCCTGACCCAGCAGGCACGAAATGTCGGTCA
>Ga0247833_1005629_pt1 | contig 14436 bp, 11 predicted proteins | sample LaCruzMarch2015__7_FD_187117 | JGI IMG/M metagenome (GOLD analysis project Ga0247833, IMG submission 187117) | Freshwater microbial communities from meromictic Lake La Cruz, Castile-La Mancha, Spain - LaCruzMarch2015_8m | ecosystem: Environmental > Aquatic > Freshwater > Lake | place: Spain...
AAGCCCAGGGCGAGCAAGACCCATTCATATCTTTTTAGAGGCGAAAGTGAGTTACTTCCTAACAGCAGCGCGAAAAGTATCGCAGTGAACAAGAAAATCCAAAGACGGACGGCTGGTCCTCGCATGGGACCCGACGCCCATATCACCCAACGGCTTTCAGGAACTACAATCGTCGAAACCACGTTGGCGCTCTCTACCGGTAGTTTGACAGGGTCGACGGCAACTGAAGTTTTCATGGCTTTGTCAGTCTGCCAAGCCACTTCGACTCGCTGCAAGCCCGGTTGCAAAGGTACGATCAATTGAGCATCGTTACGTCGCACCGGTTGTTTGCGATTCGCGATGGCCAGCGAAGTGACTTCTGCCTCCGGGGCCAGTTCAAGAACAAAGTCGCCGCCAAGACTGGACTCGACCGCTATTTCCAAAACGGTAGTTCTCTGGCGTGTTCCAAAGGAAGATCGCTGCACGACATGCTGGACGGTCATGCTTTGCCCAGCAATTGCCTTCGGTCGGCGAATGTCCAACACGACTTGCTCTCCAGGCCAAACTTGCCAGACGGGCATCAACTCACCTTCCGTCATTTCGTAAATTGGTGCAATTCCCTTGGTAGTAATGTTCCATATCGGTGAACTAGTAACCACCCAACGTTCGACATAAGCTTCCGTCGAAGCAGCCGTGAGAGCGAGCTCGTTCACGGAATCTAGTTCACTTTCCCATGTGAACTCCGACTGATCTGCCGCCAAGTTTACATCGCGTATCGTCGAGCCTTGTTCGGTGGTGGAACTGATGATGCGTTCACCTGCAAGCAGTGGAATTTTGAGGGCGATCGCTTTTCCCGGCGCCGAAAGACGGATAACCTTGCTAAAGACTTTCCAGACAAGTCCTATTTCCAAGCGACGTTCCACGATCACAATTGGTCGAAAGATTCGCTGATCGTACTTCGCCTCGTCTTCGCCAGCTTTCTCGAAACGGGTGAAGAACAATTGGCTTTCAGGCACGCCAGTCGGCCTCAGTCCTACGACTTGCCATTGCGGAGCCGAAACGACGACTCGCTTGGGAGGCAAAGGGAATGCGAGCACCCATTCATTTATGTCAGCGAGATTCCCTTCGACTTGGACAATATGCACACCCTGTGGGACGACCAACCATAAGTAACCATCATCCAGACGGCATACGATGGCTGGGATTGAGGGTGTCGATTCCGCCTGGTTCGATTCAATCGACGGATCGGACAAGCGGACTGAAACAGGGGACCAAATGGGAAGTTTTCCGGGTAGTGGTATTGCGACCTCGGCAGCCGCATGAACCTCTAGCTTCATCAGCAACTTGATGTCTTGAACATCAACTTCTAAACTTGCGATGTTCGCCGAGTCAGGAAAAGAAGCTGAAGCTTGCAATAGTCGCTGGCGAAGTGTATCGAGCATTTCTTTGTCAGGGAATTGTCCGTAGCAGGTCCCCGATGAAATGCACCATAGCATCGCAACTGCAGTCGCGGTTGTCTGAAGCAAGCGTTTTCCCTTGCGGCCAAAATCAAAAAATGGTCGCATTCGAATCAAGAACGCCGCTAGCAGCAGGAGCAGCACACAGCGAACCAACGTCAGAATTTGATTCATAACGCGTGTGATATAGATTGGATTTACTTGTTGTCCGCTAGTAACAGGTCCATCCCATCGACAAAGAATCTCGTTTCCGGACCATTCGGGCATGGCGGGACCTGTTTGCGTGCGCGCTGCAGGATCGAACGCCAAGTTAGAGGATTGTTGATTTTGCTTTTTGGGTGCATATGCGGGTTCGACTGCGACACTATCACTCGGCCAATCTCTGGCGTCTTCGCGTAGCGATTCCGCAACGATCGCACCGCTTTGATACGTCGCATTCATCATTGGGAACATCGAACGACCCGTATAGGGCACGCCGACCTGCTCAAGCTGCGGGTATAGAAGCACCTGAACTTGCCTGGCAATGAACTGTACCAAGTTCAATAACATTAGTCCGAGAGCGAGATATCGCCAAGCTTCAAGCCAACGTCGCCCGCCGCCTTCACCCACCACACGCAACAACGCCACGGGCATGAGCAAGAACAGCCAAGTCCAACGCGGCGAACCTGGTTCGTGATACGAGAGTCCAAATGCAAATAGCGCAAGCAGACCAGCTGGAATACCCCACATCCGATAAACCGCCAAAGCGAAAACCAAAACCAGGAATAGATCCAATAGACTCCATGCCGTTATCCAGTCCCCATCGACTTGGTCGGCGCCCAATACTGCTAGCACACGCCAGCCCGGCGGAAGCGAAAGCGTTAGCTGCAGGGAATCTACGTCCGCAAGCCAACCCGTGGCCGGGATCGCATGATTTCGTTCAATGCGCCCGAGGGCTTCAAGCGTCGGATTGCGGCTACGAATCTCAACGCCCTGGTTCCCATTGATAGGATTGGAAGTGATGAGCTGTCGCTGCTGATCGATGCGCACCGCCCCCAACTGATGCGCCTCCGCTGCATCGAGCCTCCACGACTGTTGCAGTTCGCCTTGCAGCCGATCTTGATAGGTAATTCCCGAACCATTGTCATCTAACCAAAAATGTCTCGCGATTGTAAACCCTTTCGGCTTCTGAGAACCAAGCCCCCGCATTTTTTCGACCAACTTAAAGGTGGAGTCAGTCGCCCATTGATACACCGGATATTGCCGCCAAACGGTTGGATACGTTGTTTGTTCCCCGTCGATGGATTGCAGACCTTCCATATCCGCGGTGCGAAACGATGGGTTCGCACGGAAGCCCATTAGTTCATTCGCCACGAGCGGTTTAGCTCCCGCTGCATATTGAAACAGTTCCAAGTCGGCACTGCGAAAAGCATCGATTTGAATGGTCCAATTCCCTGGTCGGACTTGGACTTTCATCTGCCCCTGTTCATCGACCGCTACAGGGATTGGGCTATCCATGGACGACAGCAGCCAGCCTTCGGGTAGGATAGCTCCCAAGTCTTCCTCGCGGTTCTTGCCTGAAACGGACAGCTCCACTTCCGTTCGCAACCAAAGCGGTATACCATCTTCCATAAGTCGATAAACCTTGAAGTTGATCGAGTTTTGCTGCGACTCTTCGACCTGCTGCCGCTTGAGCCAAAGTAGCCCCGCCGCATCCCAATTCGGGATAGCCACTTCCGTTCCATCGAGTTTGACTCGAACGATACCGATCGACTTGGGAATCGCTAGTTTCTGGGGCATTTCAGTCCATCGAAATTCTCCACTGAGATTATGGCTACCCACGTTCAGCAAGACGCTTGGAAAACCATCATGGAGAAGAACTGGCAATTTGTCGTTTTCGTTCAGTACGTTTTGTGGCCATACCTCGGGCTCACCCGGTAGAGCAATCCATCCCTCGTCGTACATACGAACTGTGAACTGCCATTTGGCATGATCGGGAAAAACCTCCAGATTCAATTCCGAAGGCCAGAAACGCAGATGCTGCTTGGGATCATGAAATGGCGATGGTGATCGTACTTCACCCGAATCCCACAGAACCCAATCCTTCCACGGTTTCAGTGCATCGGGTACCCCAGGTATCTCGCCAGGCTGAGCCAAAAGAGACCGCTCAGCGCCCACGGTGGAGGCCAACAGGAGCACAAACCACACGACCGTTTTCGTAGCGTTACGAGGTTGACGTGAGAAACTGTTCATCGGTATGAGCCTGTTCTAAAACGCGGAAAACAAGCGCTCAAGCTGATCCTAAGTGGAGGAAGTATCTTGCTCGCGTATCACTCCATTGTAGCCATGCGCCTCTAACAAGCGGGGATTTAACAAATATCGCCCCCCTTTTATTTCTGTCATCGGTTGCAAATCGATCCAGAGATTGGCAACGGACCTTCGGCTGTCAAGCATGCCGCACCGCGGCGATCCTGTTAGACAAGTTCTATTCCTTGTCCTTCTTCATCGCGTCCGCGACGACTTGAAAGAAACGGCGCCAGTATTCGTTGTCCATTTGATGAAATTGCTTCCTCGCTTGGACGATGACTAGTTGCTGATCGGGATCAACGAACAAGATACAACCGGAAAAGGATCCGTGACCGAAGGCATTCTCGCTAAACAAGAGATCGCTAGTCTCCGCGAGATTCGTGGACGCGCTTTGGCGGCTGTGGCGAATGCGATGCAACCCCAATCCATGTTCGCCGGCTACGTTGGGCTGGCGGGTCGACTTAGGGCGCATTTCATTAAAAGTCGCAGGCGAAATGAATTGGTACTGACCATAGCTGCCGCCATTCGCTAGCAACTGTCCGATAACAGCCAGTTCCATGGCAGTGAACTCGCCATCGGAGCTGGCGTTTCCCATGACAATGTCCTGAAACCCCAACGGCGCAAAAAGATGTTCATGGTAAATTCTCGCAGCACACTTACCTGTCTTGATTTCCATCGCTTTAGCAGCCAGTTCAAAACCGAGACCACAGTATTCGTGCTTCTTTCCAGGTTCGTTCACGTCGATACCATTGAGCACAATGTTTTCGAGGTGAGGATTAAACATCCCACCCCATTCGCCATGCCCGCTTAAACCGCTGGTATGGTTTAGCAGTTGGCGAAAGGTCGGAACATAGGGTGCGTTGGCAGGATAATCGGGAAAGACTCGATCCAGCGTCCAGTCCAATTCGATCAAGCCTTGATCGACCAATTGGCTGAACATGATTGCCGTCATTGTTTTGGTGATCGATGCGACCCAACAGCGGTAATCCAAATCGATCGATTTACCGCTCGAATCGGTTCCGAATGGCGCATGAGTCATGATGACTCCATTCTTGGCAACCAAGGTTACGAATGGTTCCTTGGTGGCTGCTGCCCACTCCTGACAAAACGTGTCGATCGCAGACTTGGCGTGCTCCGGTACTCCAGCTTCTTCCGCGGAACCTGGGCGAAGGATCGGTGCTGGATTCGAATTTTCCCGGGGAAGATTCAGCAGCTTTCGGGGAGAGCCGCCAGTCATCAACTTCAGCTTTAAATTGAGGTGGTGTTGTGCGTTCATCGCCGCTGTCCATTCCGGGAACGTTTTGGCGCGACCAAGCTCTTGGGACTCTGCTATGCCAGCGACCATAATCGCCCCCTGTTCGTGATCCATCAGCGACTTCACCAAGAAATCTCTCGAGCTCCGATCGAATTCCGCCTGATGTTCTTTCCAAGCAGCGGGAGCATTGGTTCCAGGAAAGTAAGGCAGATGAACGGTCAGGTCAGGTATAAAAACGTTGGAGCCATCCAGCTGGGACGGCAGAGCGAAGAACGTAAGGGCACGACGGAACGGCGTTTTGTTAGGGGCTGTTCCTTCTAGTAAAGCAATCCATCGCCCTCCCTTATTGGGAAGCTGGGCTTCTTCGAGATTAGAATCGAACCAGCGGATATCCAACCCCGGAGCAAATCCGAATTTTTGGGCAGCTTCGGCATCCCTCCAAACAACCTTTGGGGGCGACGCTAGCGGGAAGATCCAACTGCCTTGCCGCGCGGTGAACAGCTCCAGCGATTGAAATTCTTTGCGCAATGGTCGCTGTGCTTCGATTGAAATTTGTTCTTCTTGAGCGTCTGCTATGGGATAAACCCAAGTTGCGAGGGTGGCAATCAGGGCACAAACTATAAGCAGAATTTTCGGCATTTTGGTCAGCAAACGAAAAAGGATTGAGTTCATGTGTCAGGACTTGAGCAGCGGAGTCATTCCGTTGCTGCGTCGTTCCGGGGTTCAGCCAGATCGTTCTTCTCGCAATGATACCGTCAAGAATGCCGATGGTTCTGTTGATCTCGTCTTCGGCCCGACGCAAGCCTACCTCGATCGGTCGTGCGGTTGGCCGGAAATCGGGAAAATCAAGAAACGTACCTATTTCCTTTCCGAGTCGAGACACTTTATAACATAGCCGTCCGAAGGCCACCTAGTTGTACCTCACAACGAACAATCTTTCTTGAGCTAGAACATCCATGCAACCACTCCGTCATCTCCGTATCCTTGCTGCCACCTCGATCGCTTCCGTTGTTATGGCCCCTATGGTGCACGCACAAACGTCTCGCTTTGAAGAATTAGCAAACGCTCCGTTCACGGAGAATCGGCCTGGAAATGAAACCGCGCAAATGTTGCGTGACGAATTGTTGTTTCAACGAGCGACTCAAACCTATCTCTGGGCACTTCCCCTGATCAACACGCTCGGCATGAAGACCGGGTCGGAGAGCGCTTTCGGCGCGGGTTACAATGTCCTGCCGATTTGGAAGAAGAGACTCGATGCGAAAACCTTAGTGACGACGCCAAACTCCGACGTGATCTACGCGATGAGCTATGTTGACCTTGGCAAAGATGGTCCGCTGGTGTTTGAAGCACCTCCGATGCTGCAAGGTATTTTGCTCGATTTTTGGCAACGGCCCATTCCCGTGGATGGCGGCAAATTCCAAGGCGATGTCGGCTTGCCCGGCCCGGATGCTGGAAAGGGTGGCAAGTTTTTGCTGCTACCGCCCGGGTATCAGGGAAATATTCCAGAAGGTTACTACGTTTACCGATCCGGAACGAACAACGTTTTCATTTTTCTTCGTGGCTTTTATCAGGATCCTAAGAATTTGAAGCCAGCGGTCGATCTGATTGAGCAAGCGAAAATCTATCCGTGGAACGGTAAAGCGAGCGCCAAGCCGATGGCGTTTCCCGATGCATCGGGGGTGCCCGTGAATATGTTGCCCGTCGCGGACGCTCGTGCGTTTGACCAACTCAAAGAACTTGTGGACGCGGAAGGAACCAACCTCGCAGAGTCGGATTCGCTGGGGATGTTAGCGTCGATCGGTATCATCAAGGGGCAACCTTTTGCGCCCGATGCAAAGACGCGAGAGATTCTCGATCGAGCCGCGAAAACGGCCTACAAGATGAGCCGTGTCGTTGGTTTCGAGGAGGTCTTGAACCAGGGCTCTCTTAGGGTGTATTCAGACCGCCGTTGGGTAAATCCTCTCGACAACGTCACGCCGGCAGGCCCGCGCAAAACTTTGGATCTTTCCTGGAAGAATGTTGCAGGCGGATACCTCGACCTCGATGCACGCCTATGGTTTTTCACGAATTACTATTCCGTCAGCCCCGGGATGCTCTCGAAAATCCCCGGCAAGGGTGCGGCATACATGATTGCGTTTACGGATGGCGAAGATACACCTCTTTCTGGCGGGAGTCGTTATCGTTTGAATCTTCCGGCCAATATTCCGGCCGCGAATTTCTGGTCCGTCACACTTTATGAGGCTGAAAACGCTTCGGGGCTTGCCAATGGTCAGCCGTTTCCTTCGCTCGGCTCTCGTGACAAACCAGCGCAAAACGAAAATGGAAGCACCGACCTGTACTTTGGTCCCCAAGCACCTGAAGGCAAACGCTCCAATTGGTTGGCGACAGTACCTGGCAAGGGTTACTTCGCCATCATCAGGCTTTACGGTCCGACCGAAGCAGCGATTGAGAAAAGCTGGAAACCAGGGGATTTTCAACGAATCAAGTAAGCAGGTCTATCGCCTATTCCGGACATGCTCGCTGCACCATCACCTTCCACCTTCGTCACGCCTGTTGCCTTTTCAAAATCATCCATGGAACTTCGAAAGGATCGCTGATGGGGTTTTTCGATTTTCTATTCGACCGTAAGAAACCAGCGAGTGCCGAGGTCGCCCTAGATCGCATTTGGATTACGACCGATGCCAAGTTCACAGGGCTGGCCAAGGCAACGTTAGAACGCTCACGGACAGAAACGGTCGCTATTCTCCTCGTGGCGCATTTCCCCGACGTGCTTGCACGGCTTGATAAAATTGCTAACCAAAATGTAGGTAATGTTCCGTGCATGGCTGTGTCTGCAGGTAACCTAAATTCGAGCATCGCAGGTAGCCTGCATCTGGAAAATTCGGACATCATCGACATCATTGCTGGTGAAAGGCACCCGTTGCGATCAATGGATGACCGTCTCGTAGAGTTTGCAAATGGGTTGCCTTGCCGCTGTCGGATTTCACATCACGTCTCGCTCGAAGATGCGATGATGAAAGCCTTAGGGGCTGGCGATTGGATCAAGATGCTAATGACATCGGTTATGCCGGAGGAAGAATCCATCGAGAGCGAATTGGTATCTCGCGCCCTTTTCAAGGCACAGCGAGAGCTCGAAAGACGATCCATTGGGAACGTCAATTCCGACTCAGCAGCAGAGTGGATACGAAAGAATTGCTTGGATTTACCCAAGAGTTAATGAGGCTTCTTCTGTAGTGCGGCTTCTGCAGATGGATCTTTGGTGGGAGATTGGCTTGCCGGACTACGTGTTGCAGTATTGCTTCAACTATTCGAACGTGACTTCGTTAGCGGATAGGTAGGCCTCCTGAACCAAAACATTTCTTGTTTTGCGGACAATAATCTGATAGCAATCCGATTTGATGGAGTCGCCACCTCGTGGAGGCCGACCAAGCGACTCAAAAACCCAATCGCTGAGCGTATAGAGTGGCTTGTCCCCGATCGCCTTAAGATCAATTCCGGCCACATCGCGCAGCTGATTGAGAGAGACAAAGCCACCCGCAATCCATCCGTCTCCAGCTTTGTTGAGGTGTGACGGTATGTGGTCATACTCGTCATGAATCTCCCCGACGAGCTCTTCAATGATGTCTTCGAGCGTAATCATGCCGACGATTGATCCTGTGTGATCTTTTACCAGAGCAATGTGGCTTCGCTCGCGGATTAAGCGTTCGAGACAATCCGAAACAGGATTCTCCACATCAAACGTCATTAGGGAACGAATCAATTTTCGTAAGGACGAAGAATGCGATGCATACCGTAGATTGGCGACGATGTCCTTGAAATTGACATAGCCGATAATTCGTTGGGCGTTCCCTTTTTCTTCAGTAACAGGGTATCGTGTATGCATGTTTTGATGGGCCGCCAACAAAGCCTCGGAAAGATCCTGATCGGTAACCAGCATGTCCATATGCTCTGCAGGCAACGCAATTTTTTTGACCGAAGTTGAAGACAAACGCGAAGCACTCATGATAATGCCTTCCTCTCGCTGTCCGATCAGTCGGGAAATGCGGGCGAATGCGGCAGCCCCATGAAGATCCTGGATGGCCGCCTTGTTTTCATCGTCGGCATTGCGGCGACCACCGATCCTCATGATCCAAGCAACCGAGTTCTCCAAAAACCATACCGCTGGCTTCACGCTTGCCGCGAACCACTCCATGATTGGCGATAGCGTCAAACATACTAGTTCTTTGTTGCGTAGTGCGAACACTTTTGGCACCAGCTCGCCTACCACAATGGTGACGATCGTTAACGGAATGACAACAATAGCGATTGCGAGGATTTGAGAAACACTCTCGGGCACACCCCAACGAAGCAGGATTGGCTCAAACGTTTCTTCCGCTCCTGCACCTCCCGTTGCCGCTGCGATAACGCCGACAAGCGTGATCCCTAATTGAACAACAGCCAAGCTACCTTCGATATTCTGTTTCATCCGAACAGCGGCTTCCGCACCACGCTTTTTTTCCGCGACAAAACCATGCAGACTGCCTGCGCCGATCGACGCAAGAGAAATTTCATAAGCGGCGAATACACTGTTCAAACCAATCATCAGAAGCATCACCGCTAACTCAATCGTCCACATACCGTTTCATCCAAAAAAGTAATACGTCGCATGGGCGACTTGCCAAGTGTTGCACCGCTATCAAAACTATGCGATCGAGTGACGACATGCCGTGATCGCCAAACTTTGACCGCCAGACATTGTTCACGAAGCCTCGGCGCCGGCCGTTGCCCGATTGTACAGAATTTACGGTTTCGGAAGTAGCTCGGCCAAAGGCTATTGAAATCTGTCGGTGGCCAACGATAGTTCCCATCTGGCTTAGGTCCAAGGGCAATCCCTGGAACGAAAGCCCACTGATTAGAAATCAGCGGTGATGTTGCGGTCGATAGCGAATTCATCCTGGGCTTTGCGTTTTAGAACTGCTATCTTGATTCTTTCTATTCGGAAATCGAATCCCGGTTTTGCCTTGGATCAGGATCATTCGACTAGGATATATTAGCGGTAGTTGGTTCCAAAAGGTACAGCGAACCCAGTGTCGCGCAGCGCTCCGTGGGATAACGGACATCCATCGCGCATGAACCTCATCGGGGTTCCACAACACAGCCCAGGGTCGCGGAGCACACCCTGGGTTAACTTTGCATAGGATTGATCTACATGATCTTCATTGCATTCAATGGGATCGTTGTTTTCAAGACGGGATTGATTAGGGTAGTAGGGCTGGTGGCCTCCCAATTTCTATTCGCAGCATTTTTAGACAAACCTGCAAAACTCCAGGCAACTCAACGAGTAGAGGATGGATTGAACCCATGACGATCGCGAACTCAAGAGTAGATCGAGATTAGCATGACGCCTTGCTGGGCCTGCCGTGTTTCAACCGAAATGCTAACGGTAGGTTGGTTGTCAGCTACCGAAATTTGGAAAACATGAATATCCTTCCTGTGTCTGGGGCAAACTCACGTTGCGTCGAAGAGCTGTAGTGCAGATAATTCAAGGAAGATTCAAGCTCGCAAATGAACCATTTGATCCTCCTTTGATCAACTCGTAGGGTAAGTATTGGACTGGACCCCCAAGATCAGTTCCGCGTAGCATGTCAAAACTGACATGATGGGCAGACGGAATATGCACTCTGAAATAGTCCTTGTAGCCAATGACCAGACTGCCGATTTGGTTGACACGTTGATGCTGCGTTCACAAAGCTCCATATTGGGGATGTTGTCCGCCAAGGGTGGGATTGATTTCGAAACATCGTGTGAGTTTTGGGATCAACAAGGGGCGTTTGGCCAGCAAGTCATGCTAAGAGCAACACGATCGTTCAGTCCATACCAAGTAGGAAGTGAAAGGTATTCTCGCGGGTCTAAGAAGTTGCCCCGGGTTAGCCTTTACATCTTATTTAGCTGATTCACGCCACGCCCATTGCAACTTTTTCACGCCCTCTTTGTCCGTGTCCCCTTAGTTCTTGGATCAAGACGGTTTGTCGCAGGCAAGTCCTTTGAATTGCAGGTACGCGGGGGCTTGATATACTGAAGTCTAGCCGTGCAAGGTTTTTGATTTAGTGCCCGAACGAGAAACGGCAGATAGTTGACGGGGGTCACCTCAAAAAAGTGGATGTTCGCAATGGGACGGAAAGTTGTTACTTTCCTGGTTCTTGTATGCTTTTGCGCGGCTACATTACCCTTTCCTGTCGCTTCAGTTGAAATTCTGGACAAGGCCAATTCGCAACCGTTTCCTTGCCAAAACTGCCCTTGCGGATGTAAAACCGCTGAGCAATGCTGGACCGGGTGTTGTTGTTACACGCCAGCCGAGAGATTCGCGTGGGCAGAAAGAAATGGGGTCACTCCGCCATCTTATGCAGTGCGACCTTCGCGTAACGATACAGCGATGGACAGCAGTTCGAGTCATTCTCGAAATGGCAAGTTTGCTAAGGAAACCAACTCTGTTTGCAGCACTCCGCAGAAAGCGTGCTGCACAAAACATTCGTGCAAAGCAGTTTCAGGGTCGAAGTGCAATGACTCTTGCCAATCCCAGGACCGCGTCACGGTAATCAAGAAATCCTGTGCATCATGTCGCCAAGTTTCGCAACCAGATAGCGTCGGATCGAGGAAGTTGAACTCTGCCACAAAACGGAAAATCGTGTTGACCATGTTCGCGTTGAAATGCCAAGGCAAGAGTTCTGCATTCACCTTGTTGCCATGGACCATTCTGACAAACATCCAAAATGTTGTGTTGTATGAGCACGAGCATGGACCTGCGCATCCCGTAGTAGCAATGGCGCCCGCGTCAGTTTATTCCAGGCCAGACACTCCTACCTGCGGTCCAAGCGGCGCGAGAAGCTGCCCGTCGAATGCAATGCAGCAATAGCGTCAAACAAATTGCTCTTGCAACCATGAATTACGAATCTGCTAATCGCAAGTTCCCCATGGCGGGAACAGTCGATGTTGACTTCTCAGTCCAGGCTCGCATCCTTGCCTTTATCGAGCAAGGAAACTTGAACAATTTGCTCGATTGTACGAAGCCTGCATTCTCTGGCCCCTTCAACGCCAAGGTACCTAATCCGCTTTTTGCTCAGGCATTCGCTACCCCTGTTCCAATCTTCCTTTGTCCAAGCGACCCAGCTCCGTCTACAACTACGATGCTAGTCAACGGCGCGCCTGTAACCTACGGAGGATTGAACTACATGTTTAGCAATGGAAGTGGAACGGGAACCAACTACGATTGGCGTTGGGTCACCGATGGGATTGTTTGTCAAAACACCGCGCGAGCCTTTCGTGACATTACGGATGGTACTTCAAACACGGTGATCTTAAGTGAGACCGTTCGTAGCGTGGGCAACGACATGACGCTGCCTGCAGGAACACTACCTAAATTTCCGTATCAATACACGCTTAATGGATCTAGTGGAGTGAGCTCGGCACTCCAAGCAAGTCGCGGCCTGAAGGCATCCGGTAGTCCTTGGGGGTTCCTTCGTGGACGCGGGCGGTTACATCTCCAACCCGCAAACGGACGCGATTTGGTCGACCTTCAGCGGCTGGCGAGGCGGTAACAGTACAGCGATCCGTGGACGAGGAATCTCTTGGGCATTCAATGGCTCGATCAATTCCCTGACGAACGGATACCACACACCCAACAGTCGTACGCCGGACCTTGTCATCCATCATACCGGCTTTTTTGGGCCACGAAGCTATCACACAGGGGGTGCCAACGTAGGCCTTGCTGATGGGTCGGTGCATTTCTTCGCAAATGGCATTGAGACGACAACCCACCGAGCGTTGCATAGCTGCAATGGCGGAGAAGTTGTAGGGGAGTTCTAAGTGTTAAGGAGATAGACCGAGAAAATTTGTTTCCTTGATTGCCATTCCTTGATTTGAATCAAGGAATGGCAGAGGTTCATGCGGATGTTGTCAGCGGAAATAGGTCGATACATCGCTTCGTCTTCATTCATCACTTAGTCGGTATTGCACCAACAAATACCCTCGGCGGCCATGAAGTTTCGAACATTGCCGCTGGGGTTCTGAACCGCTAGCCCGTTAATCTCACCAGATAGATGGTCATCGCCAATCCAGACAGAGCAAGAAGAAGTGCCACCCAGATTGCGAACGTCGATCCAAACGCCGACCTAAATTCGTTACGGTCGATAGCAGCAATGTACCGACGATGTCGAACGACCGATACGATGTTGACGACCATCCCAAAACCGATAAGCCCAATCCCAATCGGTAACGAAAAACTAGGATTCGCAGTTTGCTGATATGCGCCTGTCAGAGCGAGTTCACGCATAAACAATCCAAATCGAGCAACCACAAAGCCGAAGCCCATCAGCGCGATGCCCGTGCGAATCCAGGCAAGAAAGGTACGTTCAGCTGCCATGTAGATACGCGAATCGATCTCGGCTGGTAATGACTTGCCAATTCCGCTTTGGTCAGCCGATACACGCTTATTCTCAGATGGAAGTTCATCGTTCATTTGTTCAATCTTCTAACGCTTTCTAAAACTTTTTCGAACCCCACCAAGTAGTTCTCCATGAGAACATCCTTGAGCTCCCCCATTCTCTTGAATCCGGACGAAGAAATCACCTTTTTTGACGACATCCAGTCCGAAGCATACGTATCCCATCGCCAGACTTCGGTCGATTCGGATTCTGTTTTCCTAAGCAGCCTCGAAGTCTAGCGACTCAGGCTACGGAAGTTGCTATGAATTTTCAAGAAGAAACTGCACCGATCTCGACGCTCATATCACGGGAATCGGACTGACTGGGCTTATTCGGACGATTCGTCATCTGTGTCGTCCTTTATCTGCAGGCCATTGAAAAACCACTCTCATCTTAGCCGATTGAAATGTCGCTGTCGTGCCCTCTCGCAGACAGTAAAAGCGACATTTCTTCGACTAGAGGATTCCGCTATGCCGAAATTGGTTCAGGGTTCGATGGAACGGAGACGGCCTAACAGCACAATTAAGAAACGTTACCGTTCGGAATCTGTTCAGTCGGGCTTCCGGTTATCGGTCAAACTCGTTTTCCGGGACTGCCAGCAGACCAAGGAGCATGTAGATGGATCAGACATTCACGCTATCCCCCCCACTGTACCAAGCGAACCGTGCCGTCCGCGTCGCCACCAATCACTCAGAAACGAAATCTCGAATCGCTCAGCAACGTATCCTTAGAAGCAGCCACGCAGAAGTTCGCGGCGTTCGGTGCGAAGTTCGAAACGGAATTTTGTACCTGAGAGGCACAGTGACGTCCTTCTATTTGAAGCAACTGTCACAGGAGGCCGTCCGCACTCTCGAAGGCATTGCTGCGATTTCAAACGATGTGGAAGTTATCGGCTTTTTTCAACGTTACGGGAGCGGGACGCTGTTAAACTCCTTCACCACTCCCCCCGTTTCCGTGTTGTAGTAACGAAGACGACCATCGTAGCCTCCAGCGGCAACTT
>Ga0247833_1005630_pt1 | contig 14436 bp, 8 predicted proteins | sample LaCruzMarch2015__7_FD_187117 | JGI IMG/M metagenome (GOLD analysis project Ga0247833, IMG submission 187117) | Freshwater microbial communities from meromictic Lake La Cruz, Castile-La Mancha, Spain - LaCruzMarch2015_8m | ecosystem: Environmental > Aquatic > Freshwater > Lake | place: Spain...
CCTGCGGCACCCGCTGGATCACCTTCGCCACCATGTCGGCACGGTTGTGCATAAACCAATGGAGATTGGCGGTGAACTCCTTGAAGGGCTCGATCCACTTCGCCTCCAGCCGCTCGACGGCGAACAGCGGAATGAGTCCCACCAGCGACCGGACCCTGAACTTCTGATACCGGTCATCGGCGTGCCGCAGCACGTCGTAGAAGAAGCCGTCCTCCTCGTCGAAGAGCGAGTAGTCGCGGCGGCCCATGTGCTTCATCGCATAAGCGATGTGGGCGTAGTGCTGCAGGAACTTCGACGCCATGCTCTCGTAGACGGGGTTTTCCTTGGCAATTCCAACGAGATCCGCATCATGATCAGGGAGAACATCCCCATCCAGCCGGTCGCGTCGGACTGTTCGAGCGCGGCGCCGTCCTCGAGCTGCTCGCTGCGGTCGAAGATGCTGATGTTGTCGAGGCCAAGAAACTCCCCCTCGAACACATTGTGGCCTTCGCGATCGACCTTGTTCACCCAACTGGTGAAGTTCAGCAGCAGCTTGTGGTAGCACCGCTCCAACCAGGCCCGGTCCTTGCGGCCGTGGAGCCGTTGCTCCATGTTGTAGACCCGCCACACGGCCCAGGCGTGCACGGGAGGATTCAGGTCGCTTAATTCCCACTCGTAGGCCGGCAGTTGGCCACTGGGGTGCTGGAACTGCTCGAAGAGCAGAAACCAGAGCTGGTCCTTAGCGAACTGCGTGTCCACCAGCGCGAAGGGAATGCACTGAAAGGCGAGATCCCAGGCGGCAAACCAGGGATACTCCCAGGCATCGGGCATCGAGAGCACCCGCAGTGAGTTGAGGTGCCGCCAGTGCTGATTGCGGATCGTCTGCCGCGAGGCCGGCGGCGGCGCGGCGGGATTGTCGCCGTCGAGCCACTTCTCCACGTCGAAGATGTAGTTCTGCTTCGACCAGAGCAGGCCCGCCAGCGCCCGTCGCTGCACGTGCCGCTCGTCGGCGACGGCCTTGGGCGGCGGCCTGTCGGTGAGCACGAGATGCATGGCAACCGACCCGCCGGGCGGCACCACCCAGCGGCGTTGGATGCAGACCTTCGTGCCGCTGCCTGCCGCGTTGACGGCCGACCGCTCCCGGTTGCAGAGGAATCGATGGAAGGCGTCCTTCGTGAACTGGGAGCGACTGACGTGCTCCGGTCCATAGACGGCCGGCCCGTTGGTTTCGTTGTCGGTCGCCAGCACGCTGGCGGCATCGGCGGCAGCGAGGAGCCAGCGAGGCCCAAGCCGACAGCCCGCTGGCATCCGCGCATCGAGGTGCATCTCGCCGTCGTCGGCCTCCAGGCATAGCAGGCCCGCGGGCCCTGCCGCTGTGCGGATCACCGGCTGCGGTTGCGGCTACGGCCCGCATGACCAGGTGTTGCGAAACCAGAGCGTCGGGAGCATGTGCAATACCGCCGGCTCTGGCCCGCAATTGAGAGCCGTGATCCGGATGGCGATCTCCTCGGTCGTCGCCTTGGCGTATTCGACGAGGATGTCAAACCAGCGGTCTTCGGCAAACACACCCGTGTCGAGGAGTTCGTACTCCGGCCCCCCTGCCGCCGCTGATTTTCGGCGACCAGCTGCTCGTAGGGAAAGGCCCGCTGCGGGTAGCGGTAGCGCAGGCTCATGAAGGAATGCGTGGGGGTGTTGTCGACGTGGAAGTAGTCTTCCTTCACGTCTTCGCCGTGGTTACCCTCGAACGGGGTGAGGCCGAACAATCGCTCCTTGAGATGCGTATCGGATTGGTTCCAGAAGGTCGGCGCGAAGCAGAGCAGCTGAAACCGGTTGCAGATCCCGGCGATGGCATTCTCACCCCAGCGGTAGGCCTTGGAACGGGACTCACCATACGGGAGATACCGCCAGGCATCGCCATCCGCCGAATAGTCCTCCCGCACCGTGCCCTAGGCTCGGTCCGAGAGATAGGGTCCCCACCGCCGCCAGCCGTGGGAGTCGTCGGTGACGGAGCGGAGTCTGGCTGACTCGGGATTTGAGAGGTTTGGTGGCATGGTCTTCCCGGACAAGGGTACGGGCGCGAGCAGATGTGGGTCGTGCCGCAGGAAATGGTTGCACAGGATCGGTGGCAGAAACAGGCGAACCCCGCCGCTGGCATCCGATCAAATGGGAGGATAACGTGAACTCTACCGTCTGGAGTCGGCTGTCAATGGTCGGATGGTTCCAAAAGCGAGGGGTTTTCCGGCGACGGCAGGCGGCCGCCTGCCCGAAACTGGCCGTGGGCCAGGGGCTCGAGCGTTTGGAGGGGCGGGCCATGATGGCCGCGGACTCGATCCAGCTCTCGACCGTCGAGGTCGAGGCTCTGCTCAAGCGCGCCAGCGCCGCCACCCCCAGCACCGACGCCATCATCGCGGTAGTTGACACCCGCGGGCAGATTCTTGGGGTGCGGACGGAGTCGGACTTCGCGGCCCTCACCCCCGCCCAACTGGCGTTCGCCATCGACGGCGCCGTTGCCAAGGCGAGGACGGGCGCCTTCTTCACGAACAACCAAGCGATCCTCACCTCCCGCACCGTCAGCCACATCAGCCAGAGCACGATCACGCAGCGGGAGATGCAGGCGAACCCTGCGAGCAGCGACCCGACGACGCAGGGCCCCGGCTACGTGGCCCCCGTCGGCATCGGCGGCGAATTTCCCCCGGGCATCCTCCGGCAGCCGCTGGTCGACCTGTTCGCCATCGAGCACACCAACCGGGTGAGCGTGTTCGTCAATCAGGGCGGCGCCGAGGTCATCAATCGCGACTCCTACGGGGTTCAGTCGGGCGAGGCCCCCGGCACCGTCTCCCGTGGCATCTCCACGATGCCCGGCGGCCTGGGGATCTACCGCGGCAACACCAACATCGTGATCGGCGGCATCGGCGTGTTCTTCCCCGGACAACCCGGCACTCCACAATTCGGCACCGCCAGCTTCGAGCAAGGGTTCGTGGCAAGTCCGAATCAGACGCGAACCAACAGGCTGAACGCCCCGAAGGCGCTCGAAGCCGAGGTGATCGCACTGGTTACGCTGTTGCCGGTGGTGATTAAGAAGGGTTCGAGCGTGGCCCCGCCTCCCCTCATGGTGACGCTGACGCCCAACAGCCTGCTGCTCGCGGCGGGCGGCCTCGGCGGTACAACGCCGCTGACGCTGCCGCAGGCGCAAAACCTCGTGAACCGGATCAACGCCGCGGCCCGGATCAACCTCGGCGGCATCGCCCTTCAGAGCTTCGGCCCGCAGGCGGGGCCGCTCGGGGTACAGACGCTGTTCAACGTCATCAACGCCCTCGGCTTTGGAACGGTGAACGGCACCGACCGAATGGTGGCTCCGCTCAAAATGTTCCAGAAGGGCGAGCCGCAGGCCGCTGAATGGCTGGTCCAGCCGACCAGCAGCAGCTTCGCCGGCGGCCTGACCGCCGCGCAGGTCCGGCGGATCATCAACCAGGGCATCAACCAGGCGAATCAGACCCGGGCCCAGATCCGCGTGCAGCCGACGTCCACCAAGATGGTCCTCGCCGTTGCCGACAAGGACGGCACGTTGCTCGGCGTCTACCGGATGCCCGGAGCGACGGTGTTCTCGATCGACGTGGCGATCGCCAAGTCTCGCAACACCGCCTACTACGCCTCGGCCGACCTGCAGCCGCAGGATCGCGTCGCGGGCGTCCCCTCCGGCACGGCGTTCACCAACCGCACGTTCCGCTACCTCGCGGTGCCGAAATATCCGTCGGGCTCGAGCACCGCCCCGCCGGCCCCCTTCTCGATCCTCAACACCAGGGGCATCAACCCGACCACCGGGCTCAACGTGGGCGCGCCGCTTCCAGCATTGGCGTTCAACGCGACGGTCCTCGGATACGACTCGTTCAACCCCGGGACGAATTTCCGCGCGACCACGCCGGCCGGGAACCAGAATGGCGTGGTGTTCTTCCCGGGCAGCACGGCGGTGTATGTCGGGAATTCGCTCAAGGGCGGGTTTGGCGTCAGCGGTGACGGCGTCGACCAGGACGACGTGGTGACCTTCTTCGGCGCCACGGGATTCTCGGCTCCGCCGGCGATTCAGGCGGTTCAGTTCTACGTCCGCGGCATCCGTCTTCCGTACATCAAGTTCTCCCGCAACGCGATGTCGGGCGTGTAGGCCGGCCGTCAGCGTGCCGGCTGCTGCTTGGTGAACACGGGGCCTGCGTGGGCGGCGAGTCGTTGAACGACGTTCTCGGAAGGATCGCGCAGGCCAGCCAGAGAGAGGTCGCCGCGATGAGCGGCCAGAGCCAGGGCCACCGGCTCGGAAATCGCGCGGAGCCCGTTGAGCGACAGGTCCCCCCGGTGTGAGGCAAGTGCCGTCGCAGTCGCCTCGGAGATGTCTTCCAGTCCGTTCAGAAACAGCGTGCCATCCGTGCCCGCCAGCACTGCAGCAGCCTCCGGGGACACCTCACGCAGGTGACCGAACTCGCGCCGGCCGTCGGCGACGAGCTTCTGAGCCAATTCGGCCGATGACAGCCGTTCGATCCCGTCGAGCACCAGTGCTCCTTCGTGCCGAGCCAACGTCTGCTCCACGGCCATGGGCAACCCGATGATCCCGCCGAGGTCGAGCCTTCCCCGATGGCTCGCCAACGCCACCGCAGCCACGGGCGACAGGTCGGTGACTCCAGCCAGCGAGAGGTCCCCCTCGTGGTTCGACAGTGCGATCGCCGCCCGCTCTGAAATGCTGCCGACATGCCCGAGGTCGAGCGGCCCGGCATGCCGGGCCAGCACACTGGCTTGGAGATCGGAAACCGTTGTCTGATCCCGGGCTACAGCCGCAAGGCGAGCAAGCGAGAGCGGTCGGTCGTGACCGGCCAGAACGGTGGCGGCAGGATCTGACAGCGACTCGATGTCGTCGAAGTTGGTCCGGCCATCGACCAACAGCCGAGTCGCCAGCGCTGCTGTGTCGATCATCGTCAGGCCGCGCAGGTCGAGCCGGGCGGCCGTGCGGGCGAATTCTTCCTCCACGTCGGGCGACAGGGTGCGAAGCTTCGAAAAATCGGTGCGGCCATCCGCCAGCAGCCGGGCCGCGAGCGGACGGCTCTCGAGCGACTCGAGCTTCGGCAGTGGAAGCGGCCCGGAGTGAGAGGCGAGCAGTGCGGCCAGCGGATCATCGATGCGTGGCAGGAGTGTTGCCATCCGCGCCAGGCCAGTGAGTCCCAGCGGTCCTGCATGCTGGCCGAGTGCGGCAACCACGGCGTCGTCCACTGTCTCGAGTCCGTCGAGCGCCAGTGGGCCGGAATGCCCGGCCAACGCCACTGCAACCTCCGCCGACAGCCGCGAGATCTTTGCAAAATTGTCGCGGCCCTCGCGCAGCAACCGCGCTGCGAGCGGCCCGGACTCAATCGCCACGAGGCCGGAGAGTTCGAGCGGCCCGCGGTGCGAGGCCAGCGCCGAGGCCGACACGGCGGACAGCTCGCGGATCGCGGGTAGCCGCAACGGGCCGGAATGCGCCGCCAGCGCCGCCGCCGCCTCCGGCCCGAGGGACTGCAGGCCATCCAACGTGATCGGGCCGTCGTGGGCAGCGAGGGCTGATGCCGCAGATGCATCGAGTTCTTCCACCGCCGGGAAAGACAGGCCGCCGGAGTGCCGCGCGAGAAGCCGCGCCCGATCCGCCGTCAGCGAACGGTCGTCCCCTGCCAGCGTCACCATCGCCGCCAACCCCAATGGCCGCGGACTGCCGGCCAGCACCGCTGCCGCCGCCGGGCTGATGTCGACGACCGCGTTGAAGTTGGACTGCCCGGCCGCCAGCAGTCTTGAGGCCAATGTCGCCGCGCTGAGTTCCTCCAGGCCATCGAGCCGTAACGGGCCCGCGTGGCGGGCGAGCGCCTCGGCCGACGGCACGGAGAGTCGGACCACCTTTGGCATTGCCAACGGGCCCGCGTGCGGCGCGAGCGACTCGGCCACCTCCGGTGGAAGCACGACGGTGCCCGCCAACTCGATCGGCCCGGGATGCCGCGCGAGCAGCCGCGCCACCGATGGCGAGATCGCGTTCGCCGCGCGACTGCGGATCACCATGCCGGCCACCGACACCGGCCCCCGGTGGCGTGCCAGCGCATCCGCGGCAGGGTCGGTGAGCGACGACACACCATCGAGAAACAGCGGGCCGTCATGCCGCGACAACGCCTCGGCGGCGGCAGGGGAAAGTGTCGCGAGTCCGCCAAGGTCGATCCGCCCCGGAAACCCAGCGATCTCGACGGCCCGCTCCGTAGTCAGCGCACGGACCGCGGAGAGATCGAGCCTTTTCGTCGCGGCCGTGCGACGGCTGACCACCACGCCCCAGACCAGGCCGGCCGCCAGCAGGCAGGCAACCAGCAGACTCAGGAAATGGGAACGGGAGCGATTTTCCGCTCGCTCACGGAGGGGACTGCCCTGCTTCATGAAAATCGCTCCGTCCCCATCTTACTAAAAGGCCAGCTCCAGGTCGACGAAGGCCGCGAACAGGTTGTCCAATGTGCCGTCCAGATTGCCGTAGAGCTGTTTGAACCCATTGCCCGGCAGCAGCCCCGAGACACCACCGCGGAAAATACAATTGTTGTTGAGCAACGGTCGGTGCTCCATGCCCAGGCTCAGGTCGGTGCCGATGCTCCTGGAAATATTGTTTTGGAACACGAGCGCCTCGAGTGTCTGCGTCGTGTCGAAGAACAGGAAGTTGCAGTTGGTGATCAGCCGCGTCCGCTGCGTGAGCTCGAAGTCGACGCCGACGTTGTACAGCTGCAGACCCGGATTCACGAAGTTGGCCTGCGACTGGAACTTGTTGCTCGCCCGCAGGTCGGGATAGATCGAAAGCAGGTTCTTGAGGTTGGTTCCCAATAGTTTGATCTGCTGACGCACCCAGAAGCTGAACTCGCCGCCCGCAAACTGCGTGTTGTCGATGATGGCGTCAAACCCGCCCCCCTGGTTGTCGTTCACGTTGTTGTCGCCGGACGCGTAGAAGACCGAGCTGCGAAACCGTATCCAGTCGGGCGAGTAGGAGAGTTCGAGAGCCGCCATGGTGGCGCTGATGTCCACCGGCTGCAGTGCCAACTGGTTGAGCGAGTCACGGCCGAACGCATAGTAGAACGCGCTGGTGACATTGAGCTCGTTGATGTGGCCATCGGTGGCGAGGCCCAGATAGGCCGCGTTGACCTGATGCGGCTGGGCGATGCCGACCGGATCGGGACGCACGAGGAACCCGTTCTTGTCATAGTGCAGTGTGGGGGCATCGAGGTCATAGTGGAAGCTCGCCTGCATCGTATGGCCCGGCCAGATGGCGTCCTGCCGGTAGTAGTTCGCGATGAGGATCTGCTGCTCCCGAGAATCGAACGTGTTGAGAAAGCTGTTGGTGTCCTTTTCGCGCTGGTCGAACACGATGAGGTTGAACTGGTCGCGATTGGCCTCCCGCGTGCCGAACAGCCGGATCGAGCGGTTGAGATCGCTGAAGATGAAGCCGCGGAAGTCGCTGGTGAAAGGCTGCGAACCGCCGCGAACCGAAATGAAGTCGTAATCGGGGCTGAGGTCGGCGATCTTCGCCTCGATGAACCACTCCTCGATGGTGGCGAAGCCGCGGGACCGCCTCCGGCCGGCGGCCACGTCGGGATTCACCACGCCGAGTTCGTAGACCTCCAGGTAGTTGGTGTTGAACACGGGGGCGATCTTGATTCGCCAGTCATTGGGCTTGAACGCCCGGTCGCCGTGAATGAGATCGAACGAGAGGGTGTAATACTGCAAGAAGAAGAAGCCGTTGGGATTGCCGTAGAAATCCTCCTGCCCAGGTGTCGGCGTCGACTCGAACGGCGTGTCGGGCGTGGGCACCTGCCGAAAATTGGCGATGGTGCGACTGATCACCGCCATATTGAAGAAGGTCTCCTGTCCGATCAGCGGATAATCCTCCTTGAGGAGGTTCTGCGTGTATGGATTGAAGCCGTTGCCGAGCGCATAGGGATAGTCCTCCAGCCGCGGATGCCCGCGGCCATACCGATCCCACGGCCGCAGGCCGATCCGCCAGCGGTCCTCGATGGGGACGAAGTGCGACGTCTCCTGTTCCTCGCTGGGGAGCACGCTGGAACTGCCGGTGAACCCCGCTGGCGGATACATCGGATACCGGAGCAGCGGATCGACCACGGTCCGCTGCCCTGCAAGATCAAATGGATTGTCAGCCGGATCGCCGAGGATGGGGGGCCCGAGGGCCGTCGATTTGAGCCCGTCCGTGGCGGCTTCCACCCCCTCGTCGAACGCCACCCGGGCCATCCCGCCACGATCGTCATAGCTGCAGCGTTCCGCGAAAGGAGGAGGCCGCTCGGTCCATGTCCCGCCGGCATCCACGTCGGGCAGGGGCCTGGGCCACGAGGCCTGCGAGGCGTTCAGAGCCGCGGCGAACCGTGCAGTTGCCGAAGGCAGTGAAATGCCGCTTTCCTCGGCCTCGAACCAGAACCATTCCGGCTCATCAGCCGCCACAGGAGTGACGAAACCGGCCGCACCGAGGCAGAACGCCCCCAGCAGGCGCAGGATACGTCGCCAGCCGGGCAGTTCCCTGCTCGTTGCAGACCGTTCAGAACATGAAGGCAGGGGGCTGTATGTCACCCGCGCGACTCCACAAGCGTGGCCTCAGTCCATCCGGCAGCGACAGCGCGACTACCGGCGCACCCCTCATCGGGGGATCCCTGCCATTTGTATCGGTTGGTGGGGTATCGCGAACTTCGACGATTCCTCCGATTAATCCGCCGCGCGGCGGAAGGATGGGCTGGCTGGCAGCGATGGGGCGATTTAGTGAGATCGGTCGGAGCCCTGGCGAGAGGGCGGAGTGAAAATTCCGCGACGGGAGGGGGTCTGAGCGGGAGTGCCACTTCGGGGTGGCCAAGCAAAACTCGATAACTGGGCCGGGAAGGGAAAAGGATCGACATGCAATACGTCGCGCTTCGTAATCGCTGCTTCGCGGCAGTGGCGCTGGCCTGCATCGACACGGTCTTCGGGCTCATCGGGTTGGCCGAGGCCCACGATCTGACACCATGCATGGGGCGACCCGCCACGGAACGTGTCCATTTCCAAGGCAACCAGTTCGATCGCGCCGGTAACCCTCAGTGCATCTCGCCACTCGCGAAGTCGGCCGAATCACCGCACGAGGAAGGCTACTACGTGGGCGGAGGTGCCAGGGTGGGGAGCCGTTGCGGCGAAGAACGGCGGGAACACGAGGGCACGTGGGGAATGGACTACACCGGCATCATTGTCCGCAAGCGGACGAACCTCGGCTGGTGGCACGGCAGCCGCTACCAGGGAGGAGTCGGCTCCTACCAGACTGACGGACCGCGGCTGGTGCACAAGCCGTAAGCCATCCTGGCCCGCATAGGATCGCCCGGCGGGTTTCGTCAGCCACGGCCAACCCACGGCTCCTGGGTTTTCGCACCGACGGCCGGGAAAATCGTGGATGGCATTTCCGCCGCACGGTTCGGCTATAAAAGGTGCTACCCCAACGGAGGGATTCCCTCGTATGGATCCTCTCGACCCGTATTCCACGGTGGTGCCACCGCTGTCGCTGTACGCGACCCGGGCGCCCGACGAACCGCCTGAACGCCAAGCGGCGGCGGGCCGCACGGTCGGCAACTACACCATCGAGCGTGAACTGGGCCGCGGCGGCATGGGTGTGGTCTACGCGGCTACACACCGGCAGTTCAGCGATCGTCGCTACGCCCTGAAACTGATCTCCGCTGCGGCCGCCTCGCCACTTGCCTGCGCGCGATTCCAGCGGGAAGTGGATGCGATCGGCAAGTCGCGACATCCCCATCTGCTCTACGCGGTGGACGCCGGCGTCCACGAGGGCGATCCCTATCTCGTGACCGAACTCGTCGATGGCTACGATCTCGGTAGGCTTCTCCGCCACCACGGTTCGCTTCCGGCATCGGTGGCCTGCGAGATCGGCCGTCAGATGGCGCTGGGGTTGGAGTTCGTCCATGCGACCGGCATGGTCCATCGGGACATCAAGCCGCACAACGTGATGCTCCAGCCGAACGGACAGATCAAAATTCTTGATCTGGGTCTTGCAACATTGCTGAAGACGGGCGGTGAGACACGTCATGCCGACGGCGGGGTCGTCGGCACGCCAGCCTACATGCCGCCGGAGCAGTGGCGAGGGGAGGAGCCCAGTCCGGCATCCGACGTCTATGCCTTCGGCTGCACACTGTTCGAGATGCTGACGGGCCAGTCGCCGTTCCCTGCGTCGCAGCACCGGAGCATCGCGGCACAACGGTCCGCCCATCTTGAGGCAGCGGCGCCAACGATCACTGAGATGGCTCCCCGTATGCCGCCCGACGTGGCGAGGCTCATCGACCAGTGCCTGCAGAAATCGCCCGATCAGCGGCCGCAACACTGCGGTGAGATCGCTGCCGTCCTGGAAGAGCACGCAGCACCGATCGACACCTCCAGGGTGTTCGCCAAGATCGTGGGGCATGGCGGCGACACCGGCGCCAACGAGATCCACTACGACCAGTTCGTGGAGGAAATACGGTTTCCCAAGGGCACACGCCGGGAAAGGACAACGTATATCGCGGTGTTCCTCGTCAGCCTGCTGACGAGCCTCGCCAGCCTCGCTGCCGCCTACTTCGGCCCATCGACGACGGCAGCCTGGGAACTACGGTTCGACCGACTGGCCGGGCAACCGGTCCCGCACGGCACAGGTTTCGCGATCGAAGCCATCCGCTCCACGCTGTTCCTGTCGTGCACTTTCTTCGTCGGTTACTCGCGGTTTCGGCTGCCCCTGGCGCGACTGTTCTCGATCCATCTGCACACGTGGCGTGTCTGGTTCGCGCGGCTCCTGCTGGCCGTGGTGCTCGGAGGATTCCTGGGGCTGGAATGCTGCAGGCTGTGGTATCCCGAAAATGCCGCCTCCAACATGGTGGCGTGGGCGACCGGCAAGGGAATCAACACGACACCCGACATGGAAGTCGTGCCCTACCGCTGGTACCTCGGCTATTCCCTCATCCAGTACACGTTCAACCTCGGCGGGCTCCTGATGCTGCCCGTACTGCAATTCGTGCTCTCCGACTTTCCGTATGTGCAGCGGTCGCTGTGGCTGTTTTCAGCGGCGCAGCGCAGCGAGCCGAACGCCATGCAGGCAGTCGACCGACTCTACAACCTCGCCAGGCACTTTCGCCGTCTCGCCACTCGATACGTCGACACCGCCGGGATGCTGGCAATGTTCATCCAATACGAATACTGGATCGGCCGCTGGACCCTCTCGGAAAACGGCTACCTGGTCGAGGTGGTCGGTATGCTCGTGACCGCGGGCATCATGCTGGCGATCATCACCTTCATCGCGATGCGGTACGGGGAGGCCGTCGAGGTGACGTCGTACAGCCGGGGAGACAGGCCCGACCATCGCGTCGAGCGGCAGATGGGGGAATTCAACGTCTTTTGGCTGATCAAGTCGGCAGTTTTCTCCCGGCCCAGTGGATTTGCCATCGTGTCGCTATTACTGTTGCTTCTTGAATCGGCACGCAAATCAGGCCTTTGACCATCCCGAAGGAGCCCTTTTTCCATGCATCACGTCGCCAACCACCTCGCACGTCTCGGTTTCATCGTCGCGGCATGTCTCACAGCCTCCCTTCAGGCTGCCGACCCCATGCTGCAGTCCCGCCCCTGCGGACCGGACAGCGTGACAGGTCCGCTGCGTCTGCTCATCCCGCAGGGCGCGTTCGGTGCTGACTTTCGCCCCGCCTGCCGCAGCCATGACGCGTGCTATGACACGCCCGACGCGGACCGCGCAGCCTGCGACAGAAGGTACCTAGAGGCGATGAACTGCGCCTGCGAGCGATCACGCCACCCTCTGCTCTGCCGCATGGTTGCCCGGGCCATGTACCGCGCGACGAGCCAGCACGGCGAGGAGAGCTTCCGCAGCGCCCAGTCGATCGCCCTGCAGAAACTCGCGGTCGCAGGAGAGTAAGCCTCACTCCGGTCGCGTTTCCTCCGGCGTCATCGACCATGCAGCAACCGCGACGCCTGTTTCGTGAGCAGTCGAAGACCGACTTCCGGAGCGTGGGGGCGATCGCGCCGAGCAGCCGCTGGCTTGCCGCAGCGTTGACAGCCGGTCTGGCGGCCAACCGCGGCGCGGCAGCCGAGCACCGCTCCCTGCTCGAGGTGGGCGCGGGCACGGGAGCGGTGACGACAGCCATTGCCGCCGCGTTGGGGCAGCAGGACACCCTGCTCGTCGTGGAGCAGAACGCCGCCTTCGCGGCCCACCTCGAGGCGAGGCTGGCTGACGATACGGCGTTCCGCAGCGTGCAGGGTCGTGTCCGTATTCTCCAGGCGTCTGTCAGCACGCTCGAGCCCGTGTCGCGGTTTCACGTGATCGTGTCATCGCTGCCGTTCAACAACTTCACGCCGGAGGAAGTTGCGGGCTATCTGAGGCTGTTTCGCAGCCTCCTGCTCCCCGGCGGCGAAATCCGCTTCTATGAATACCTTGCCATTCGCCGCCTTCGAGCGGCCTTCTCGTCACCTTCGGAGAGGCGGCGGCTTACGGGCGTGGGCCGGGTCCTGACCACGGCGTTGGCGTCCGGCACTTCGCAGAGCCGCGTCGTGTGGTGCAATCTGCCGCCGGCCGTTATGCACGTGCTCCGGCCCTGAGCGCCGGCGCAGCAGGGCTTCCCTCCGCCAGACACCAGCCGCGTCCAGTTTGGTCGGGATTTCCCGCCGCTCGTCTGAAAATCGCTGTCACTTGCCCGGCAGCCGCCAGACCACGGAAAAGTCGGCTGGTTCGTTAACCATCGCATCCACGGCCCGCGACAGAAGCAGGAGCGCCGGCCCATCGCTGGGGAAACCGTCGAGCAGCCCGCCCAGCATCCGGGCGGCGTTGGAGAAATTGGCCGCCTCGAAGGCGGCCAACGCCTCCTCGTACCGTGAAAACAGCTCGCCGCAACGAGAGGCGTCGGTGCAGTCGAGTTCGAAGAGTACCACCGGTTCGGCGATGTTCACCACCGCCACGCTGCACAGCCTCCGCACGCGAAACGAATCGTCGAGCAGCCGTCGGGTGGCGCCGGTGATGAGCGTGTTCACCCGCAGATACTTGGTCGCTCCCTGCACGCGGCTGGCGAGGTTGACCCCGTTGCCCAAGGGCCCATACTTGAATTTTCGGGCCGAGCCTGTGTTGCCCACACGGGCGGCAGCGGAATTGACCCCGATGCCAAAAAGGGTCGGCCCTCCGATTACCCCCTGCCAGCGTTTGTCGATCTCCGGCAGCGCCGCCACCATCCGCTGCGCTGTGCGGCAGGCCAGCACCGCGTGGTCGGGTTGCACCGAGGGGGCACCCCACATCGCCATCAACTCATCCCCGATGTAGTCGACGAGCACACCGCCCGTGCCCGCCACCTCGTCTGAGAGCGGGTTGAGCACGCCGCCGATCCATTCCATCGTCTGCGTTGGGCCAAGCCGTTCGCTCACGGCGCTGAATCCGCGGATGTCGCAGAAGAGCACCGTCACCTCGGCATCGCGACCAAGGAGCAGGTCGGGCTCAGTCTCCAGCCGGTCGGCCAGTTGCGGCGAGAAGAACTGCTCGAATTGCACCTTCTGCTTGACAGCCAGCTTTTCCTGCTCGAGCCGGGCCAGCCCCGCCGCAACGCCGCAGGCAAGCGTCTCGACGAGCAGCGCTTCCAACTGCGTGATCTCGGAACCATCAGCCGTCGCGCTCACGCCCTCTCGATGACCGTACAAGGCGCCCAACACCGCGCCATCGCGGTCGAGGATCGGCGCCGCGACGTAGGCATCGAGAGCCGCCATGCTCGAGAGCACGTCCACCTGCTGATTGACCCGGTTCCAAAAGGTGCGTTTTTCGGCGAGCACCCGCGACAGGACGTTCATGCTGGGTCGCGCGTTCGCATGCGCGCTCGAGGCGATGGCCGTGGGCTTCCATGCGCCGTCCGTGCGGAGAAACACCGCGCCCAGGCTGAGGCCCACCAGATCAACGATTCCCTGGGCTGCCTTGTGGAAGAAATCGTTGGAGTTGGAGGCACTCTGCAGGACCGCGATCACCTGCCTCAGCCAGCGGACGACTGCCTCGACGTCCCCACCTTGCGTGCCCGACATCAGCGTGGTGATCGTCTTCGCGGAAAGGTTTTCACCAGCCGTCGCGCCGCCGACCATCGGAAGCGGCGGCGGTCGGTCGAGCGTCTGGAAATGGGAAGCCGGCTCTGGCACCTGCGCATCGCCGCCAGCGACCTCCGCATCTGCCGAGAACACGATGCGGCCGATCTGAAAGCTGACAGGCAGCGGATACTCAGTGATCTCCCCTGGGGCCACGTCGGCATGTCCGAAACAGCGGACGGCGACGGCCGAACTGAGATTGGTGATGCGGACGCGGCCATGGGCCAGCGGCTCCAACCGGACCTGGCGTCGCGACACGTCGCTCTCGCTCGGCTCGGCGATGGCGACCCGTACGCCCCCATCGATCGC
>Ga0247833_1005631_pt1 | contig 14433 bp, 14 predicted proteins | sample LaCruzMarch2015__7_FD_187117 | JGI IMG/M metagenome (GOLD analysis project Ga0247833, IMG submission 187117) | Freshwater microbial communities from meromictic Lake La Cruz, Castile-La Mancha, Spain - LaCruzMarch2015_8m | ecosystem: Environmental > Aquatic > Freshwater > Lake | place: Spain...
GAGGCCACAGCGGAGAGGATGATGGTCGATCGACACAAAGAAGTATCGGCATGGCAACATGTGATGAAAATTTCACTGCCGACCATCGGCAATTCAACGATGCGATTCAGGATCATTACCATCCCCCCGTCAGCATTGGTGGAGGAACGAATATAAACAACAACAACAACAACAACGAGTACATCCTCGACGAAGACAAGATCAACAACAACAACAATGACAACAACAACAATGACGGTGATTATGAAGATAATGATGACGCAGCAACGATTGAGGCCATGGCTGCCGTGACCAATGAACGCAAATTATTAAAAACTGAAAATACTGCCAAGTTACAAACCATACTCGATTCTGTCAAGAATTCTACCAAGATGATATTACGTGAAATGAAAACCTACCTACGCGAAACTGAAGTGCTGGAAAAGACATATATCCAATGTCGAGCGAATACACAAATCGAAAGTCGTAGGATGGAATGTGTCGAACTTGATGTCCTTGCGGCGACGCAGGGTGAGTAGAGTTATGTTCGATCTTGGTCCACTATTTTCTATTTTGCACGATATTCATATTCAATTCGGTCGTCCAGGATTGATTATGGCATCGAGGAAAAGAAGACACGAGACATCGTCCATGGCGACCAACGAAGAGGACAATGCTTTCATCTACAAAATGGGTGTCGAGGTTCTCACGACTGTAACTCGCGTTCGCATTCATCCATCAGTTCGGGGTATTCCACCACATGCATTCGGCGGATGCAGAGACTTGGTCGAGGTTGAGCTCAATGACAACCTGCACACGATTGGAACTTGTGCGTTCGAAAATTGTGCATCATTGCTACGAATTAAGATCCCACCCAATGTCACTACGATTGATAATTGTGCATTTCGTGATTGCACGTCATTGTCAGTAGTGGAGCTGAGCGAGGCCCTCCTCACAATTGAGAGTGGTGCGTTCAAGAATTGTACATCACTCACTTCCATGAAAATTCCACCGAATGTCAGAGCCATTCGTCATGAAGCATTTAGCGGATGCAAATCTTTAACAGATGTTGAGCTGAGCAAGGCCCTCGTAGGACTTGGGCAATGTGCATTCATGAATTGTACGTCGCTGCGTTCCATTGAAATCCCACCCAATGTCACCTCCATTGAGAACCATGCATTTGAAGGATGCACAGCATTGTCAGTAGTGGAGCCGAGCGAAGCCCTTATTACAATTGGTGAGAGGGCCTTCTTTGATTGTTTGTCACTGACGACTATCAAAATTCCACCCAATGTCACAACAATCGACGAAGAAGCATTTTTTGGATGTTTTAATTTGCGAGAAGTTCAACTAAACAATGTCCTTAATACACTTGGAGAGGATGCATTCAACAGTTGCTTTTGTTTAGCTTTTATTGAGATTCCAGCAAGCATTACAATTGTCAGGTCAGGAACATTTTACAATTGCACTTCATTGCAAATGGCTATTCTCAACGAGGGAACAACATTGATTGACGAAGAAGCATTCAGCAATTGTGATACGTTGCTTGGCATAACAGTACCAGCAACTGTAAACTCGATTGCGTTGGATGCATTTAAGGAATCAAATTTATTGCGGAATGTCTCTATCTCCCCAGCATCCAATTTGACACAAGAGACATTTGAGCAGTCTTTCCCTGCCTTGTCAAGCATGAAAATTACCCTTGATATGATCATGCATCGATTTGATAAATTGCCTCTGCACAAGTTTTGTTACGACTATCATTCATCCCACGAAGATCAAGAATTGGAAGGCTTCAAACATCAGGTTGCCCGGCTTCCAGCACACGGAATCAATCAAGACTGCCGAATGACGCCTCTTCACATTTTAGCATGTAGAGGACACAGAGTTGAGATTTTTCAGTGCATGATTGAAAAGTTCCCCCATGCTCTATTAATTCAAGATCGTTGGGGTGATCTTCCTTGTAACTATGCCCTATATGCTGAAGCATCCATAAAAGTCATCCACTTTCTTTTTGCGACGCATAGGTTAAGGTGGGGAACGCTGCCATTTGATTTTAGTCATGCAATAGAAACGCTTGCTGCAAATTTTAACTTTCCTCCACAGTATGTGCGGGATGTGATTCGGGCTCAGAGGGTTTACTTTCCTTCCCTAGCAATTGATTGGCAAAGATTGGTGAATATATTCATTGTCAATTGGGAAGACATTGCTATTCGAATGTTCCGAGTTCTCGTTGAAACCAGCGTATCATCACGTTCTGTTTGTATGAGCGAGGAACACTGTTCTATTATTGATGCAAGGGTTCTTGCTATGGACATCGATGATGATGAAGAAACGAGCAATCACAACTATCAAGAAATTCGTGACTTGATTACTAACTATGCTCACCTGCATCGCGAATATTTGTTGGAGGCCACTACGATTCTAGAGCTTGCACTTTGGAAGGCTGTGATCCTCCGCTCGAGGGATGACAAACAAGAGCTCACCCGTGCCGAGTGCCGAACAGATGCCGGTCGTTGTGCTGAGGTGGTTATCAAAGGTGTGCTAACATTCCTATAATGATAGTTTCAGCATTATTCTCTATCTTCACTCTGGAAACTTATTTCCGCAGGAATAACAAAAGAGGGCATCAGTCCTATGGTGTATCGAACCACATGTATCACAGCGCGTCTCCACCACCAGTACATTATCTTTCATTGATTTTACAGGTTCGGTTGCAGATGAGACAGTCTGTCGGCCCATATTCTTCTGTTTTATCCCTTCGACACGCTCCTTTTGAAAATCAAGATATGCCTCTGCCAAACTTGCCGCTTGTGCTGGTATGATGGCCACACCTGCCAATATTGTGACACAAACCACCAACCGTCCTTGGAATGTAACCGGTGATATATCACCAAATCCCACAGTTGTCAAGGTTGTTAGTCCAAAGTATAATGCCGTAAAGTAGTCTGGTATACCTGGATTGACTTCATGTTCGGCAGCATATATTAATCCTGTCGATACACTGACCAATGTGAAGATTGATATTACAACACGTGCTAATTGAAGCTGATAGGGTCGTACATCCCGTTCTCGTATACCAAGTGCTAATTCAAAGTTCATATATGTGTCTTTATCCGTGAGTATGCGCTGGAACTTCAATATCCGCAATAATCGTAAATTAAGTAATGCGGAATTCGACGATGAGGAGGATAGTATCCACGTGGGTAAAGTTAAATGTGGGACCATGCCCGCCATTTGAAAATAATCCCACATTGGTAATAATCCAGTAAGTATTAATGGTAATATAACAACAATGGCGTCAATCGAAACTAGTGGTCGTGACAAGTATCGTAATTGGAACCGACCGGCACTCCACCAACGTAAGAAGAATTCAATAGCAAATATATATACAAATACCATATCAATTAATACTATGCCACGATGTATTTCACTTGGTAAAGACAGTGTATCTATGGCACCAAGTAAACATGATAGGAATACTAACCCAATAATACGTACTTCTACCACGGGTCTGTTAAGATAGGCAAATGTTTCCATCCTTGGATTTTTCTGCTTTGGTGGCATACTATTATTCTGTTGTTGTTGTTGTAAGTTTTGATTTTGTTGTAATATTAATTGATCGTTGGCATCTCTTACGAATCGTGGCACTACTACTGCTGCCGGCGGTGGTGTATCACGCACTCCTTCGTTTCCAAAAACATTGTCATCACTATTATCATCGTTGTCGTTAGATCGTTGCGGTATCATCAACGGAGAGTCATTGACTTCTTCGGCAATGACTTGATCGCCGTGCACTTGTGCATCATTTTTTTCATTTGTAGTCGTTGCTGTGAGCGATTGGAACAGCTGTCCGTCATCGTTGCCATTGTCGACAACATCTGAAATATCATTTTCATCATCTAAAAGCAACGACATTTGAGACATGCAATTCCACCTCCTCTCTCTAAGCCAAAGACTATGACATTTCGCATTACCACTGTCGATTTGTCGACGATCTATCCGTCGACCTTGGTTATAATTAATATTGTTTGAGATTGTCACATGATGATGCCTGCAACAACGAGGGTGCAGCGACGAATGATGCACCAGACCAAAGCCATGTGTGGTCGTGATCAAAGACAAAGAAAACGTCGTAAGCGCAAGCACTAACCAACAGAGTGGACGGTGATATTGATGAGGTATCCCGACTCGAGAAGACGCCATGGACCTCAAGCTAACATCTGAGTGCGTATGGTGCATTATTAGGTTGGCTCTGGTGTCATGTCTCCGACCTGAGACGCATGATCGTGAGAAATGTGAGTCACAAAACGTTGTCTTCTCGTGACATTATTTATGGTGGTATCTGAGACAACAAAGCTAAAACGAATTATTGCATGTTACAGATTCCTGCTGCTGCAGTACAAGTTGATTTGGCTTTGAAACTTCGATTACTCACAGTGTGATTGGTTTTGTGAAGTGGTTTTGAGCTCAGAAGAAAATGTACAAATCCTAATTTAATGTTGTTACAGCTACATTCTAAGATTAGATTTATTTGTTGGCCCTCGGAGGCAGCATAACTTAATATATTCTGATTAGGAAAAAAACGGACGCTTTCATCATCCAACGCCTTGATCAAACTCTGACTGTTTTTTTTTCGCTAGAGGCATGAGATAGCGAGCAATGTAACATTTAGGGCTGTCGCTATTACGAAGCAAGAATAGTGGACACATGGAATAATCTGTAGTCGTGGACAGCAGTCCGGCTCAACTTAGCTGTCTTCATCTTCTAACGAGCACATTATTTTAATAGTTGACTTCTAACTAAACAAATATCCTAACAGCTAGATTTGATGACTATCTACACTGGTGCTAATCGATTCTCCTCTATTACACAAATTCGAATTAAACGCATCCGATGCTTTGTCAATAATATTGTTTTTTTAAGCTAATGCCTTTAGCTTCATTACATCAAACTCTTCCTGTGTGATTGTACCAGCCTCCAGCAATTCCTTGGCAGATGCAATCTGTTCCGCGGGGCTTTTTGCTCCACCAGTACCAGCCGCATTACGAATGTACTCATCCTGCGCTGCCTTCATGGCCTCCAATCGTTCCGTCTGACGCTGTGCCATGCCCGGACCACGAATGCATAGGTAGAAAAATAATCCAAAGAAGGGTAAAAAGAGGATGAACATGGCCCATGCAAACTGAGTCAAACCGTTGACACTCTTATCACTAAACAAATCCCCGATGACAATGAATATAAGTCGGATGTAAGTGAAGATTAGGAAGAACCAAAATGTAAAGAGTAATATGTCGAGGAAATTCTCCAAGAATGTCTCGCCCTGATACGAGTCCGTGGCCGCTGCTGCAACATCATCCTTGTTCACGGTTGAGTTGTTTTCCTGAGCCAAACACTGGCCAGTCGTGAGCAAGATGGTAGCGATGAGTATTGATAACGTCATGTTGTTTACAATGGCATCTTAGTTTATGGTGATGTCGATGAGTTGTAAGACTAATAGAGTAATAGAGAACAACATCTTCTTCTTCGTGTGCACCTCAATTTTTCGTCACTAAATTTTGTGTATGGCAAGAAGAAAGAGGAGACAACATGGGGTAAACGTCACTACGACATATCAATAGTTTGGTTAGCGCCATATCTTTCCTGCACCTCATCTCACCACAAAGAACCCACGCTCTTTCATAATGGCCAGCTGCAATTCATTCATGGCCGCAGCACGTCGTCACGGCGGCCGTCGTCACTCGGTATCGTCGACGAATCGTCCTTATTTTCGAACGCCATCGTCGTTACTTTCCGCCGCCGCTGGCAACGAACGATGGCGTCGTCACATTGCATCGTGTACAAAAGCAATGACAACGTCCTCGCGGGGCGATCATGACCACGATTACGGCCACGACGGTCGTACGTCGACGATGGCATCGCTAATGACAGCCGCTGCTGCAGCAATGACCGCGTCAGCCGCCATCGCAGTGACTTGTACCTCGTCGACGAAATTAACGGCAAATTGCGAATCGTCGCCGCCGACGAATGAAATGGCACGAGTATTAAAAACGCGACGAATAACGTTGGCAGCAACATCTCCAATGAAAAAAACTGCACGGTGCGAATCTTCGTCGAATGATGAATTATCAGTGGGGGAAGACGACGACAACAATGGCGAGGACGATGGTGGAGATGATATTGTTGGATCTCCGATTTCGTCGTCTGACGCCGCTCCTACGTCGTCCTCGGGTCCAGTAGTAAACGAGGCAAATGGAGATGATTATGATAATGACGGGATGGTGGACGAGGATGAAGAAACGACTTGTTCGATATGTCTTATTAATAGACAAGGTCCCTGTCGGAATTATTGGCTCAAATTTGAAAAGTGCATGAAGGAACATGGTCGCGAAATGGAGAAGGATAAGAATAATAACAACAACCAAGAAAGCGATGATGGTGGGAGCAATGTCAAAGTAGCGATAGGGGGTGAAAGTAATACTATGGAGGAAGACAATGATGATGGTCAAAATGATGATGATGACGAAAATATTGTGGAATTGCCATCACGTGCAACATTAGAGGCGGAGTGGGATACATTTATGATAAAGAGTACTCGACCGGGAGATGATGATGATGATGACGAGGAGGAGGAAGAAGAAGAAGATGAGGTGGAGGAAGAAGAAGAAGATGAGGAAGATGAAGAAGATGAGGTGGAGGAGGAAGATGAGGAGGAGGAACTTGACAAAGACAATGCCGATGATCAAGGCGATGATTCGTCTTCCTCTCTTGCTGAACGATGCGACAAATTCATGATCCCATGGATAGGATGCATCCAAGAGCATCGCAATATCTACACATTAATATCCAACTCATTTTATCGCAATGATTACATTGATCCACTTGAACTATCGATTCCTGATGAACGGTGTGTACCCTTCCGAAGAACAATGAAGGAGGAAGGAGGTGTTGTAAAGTTTCATGGAGTGGAGATTGATTTGGGTAATTGGAAGGAATATATTGAGGCTGACAATGACGAGCGTATCCATGAAGCCGTGGCTAAGTCGTCGTCAGCGGAGCCACACCTTATTAATGCATACGCAAGATTTCATCTCATGGATCCAGATAATAATCATCGACCAATTGAGGTGGCATATGTAAAGGATCAGAATGGAACGGTGTTGGGCTTTGATTCATTCTCTAAACAACGTGAAGAAATGGTGAAGGGTAGTGATGATGAGGATGATAGCATAGATGATAGCGAGACCAAAATATCGGCATCGGAGGCAACACAAAAGACAGGAGAATGTACATTTCATATAATTCCAGGTGTAACAACGAGCATTGTTGCATATGCAGTCTACCGTGGAGATAAAGACGATGGTCTCCTTCGTGAGGATGTTTTGTATTATACTCCAGAAATACCACTATCTCTTGGAGAATCACGAAAGTGAATTACATTGAGGGTGAAAGCCGGTCCTTGAATTGATTCTGGAGGTATCAGAGATAACTAAATATTGATGATGGATTTATTTGACGAATCTTACTTATATTCTATAGCTACACATTTTTCTTTGTTACATGTTCTTATTACAACGACAAGTGTGATTTTACCATTGGTAAATGACATCATCACGAGACAGTATTATATCAAAACCAAGTCTTAACTCGAAAGTGCGTTGAAACAATTGCACGTGGACGTATCCCTGATGCTTTTACCGCAGCAACCTCTCCACCTAGTCCAAGGTGTTGTTCATGACTGATCATTTTTTTCTGATCATAAGCTAAAGGAATCTCTCTTACAACAACAGCATTAACTATCCAAGGATGTCGTAATGCCTCTTCTGCCGTCATGCGTTTACGAGTATCAACCTGCAGCAACCGTCTAATAAATTCTCGTGCCTCCTTACTCGTACCTTTCCATTCACGTACTGGAAAACGATATTTACCTTTTAATATTGCTGCATGTATCGTCTTATTATCATCCCCATTAAATGGTGGATAGCCACAAAGTAATATATAGGTGATGATACCCACACTCCATAAGTCGCACATTCTGTCATAGTTTTTTCGTAATACCTCTGGTGCTATGTAATACGGTGTACCTAAACATCGTGTCATGGGTGATTCATCAACATTATGCTCTCGTGCCATACCAAAGTCAATAATTTTGATGGGTGAATCCACATCGGTAGTTTGTAGCAGTATATTCTCTGGCTTTAAATCTCTATGGACAATGTTGTGTGAATGCAGGTATGCCACAGCATCGAGTAGCTGGTATATTAGTCGTGCGGCCTTGTCTTCTGGAAAACAACATGTCCTATGACTGCTAGTATTACAATCAAGGCTGTTGGTTGTAGCATGCTGGACAATACTATCATACAATTCTCCACCAGTACATAAATCGGTGACTATATGTACATATTCGGCATCTTCGAATACATCAACAAGTTGTGCGATGCTCGGATGGTTCTTCATTTCTAGTAGTGATGTAATCTCACGTGCAATAGCACCAGGTTCGATGGATGGATGGTCCTTACGGATCGACTTGACAGCACATCGCATACCGGAAGTTTTATGGTATGCCTCACGCACAGATCCGAATCTTCCAGTGCCCAGTACCTTCGATTCGATGTAGTAGGTAGACTCGATGTCGTTGCTGAATGTTAATTTCTCTCGTACCGCTGCCGAGACGGCGTAGGCGATGGAATTCGTACTATCTGCATCAATGCTATGACAGGGTGAGATGGGTATCGGCCTGGTGAGGTCTGCCATCGTCGATGAAGAACAATCCATTTTGTTGTAACAGCTGTTGAAAAGTTGGCAGGCAATGATTGTTAAAAATCACTCTCTTGATGAAAGGAATAAATAATGAGACACAGAGATCGTTCCTGCACAAAGCCTAGTCATCGATCGATTACCATACTCCCGTGAATGAAGAACCGAACACGAAGCACGATCACAATGCACGACTGTGGTGAGTCACACACAAAATTTCAACACACAATCATGAATTTCCCGCCACAAACAACACTTCTGAATTTCCCGCCACAAGTGGAAGAGATCCACACTGACTTCTTCGTCAAAGCTGAAGGAAGACCTTCTTGTCCAGCAGTGATGCTCTTCGCACTTAACCTCTCCAACCAGATCGCAAGGAGATCAATTTTGTTGTCACGCTGCAGCAGCAGCAGCAGCATAGTGCGGCTCGGTGTCGATGTGCTACCTCCAATGAGCCAGGCAGTTGTTCACAATGGCATCGTATACCTTGCCGGCATGACAGATCGGGGTGGTCCAGATGATGTAGCCAGTCAAACTAAAAATATACTAGCCAAGGTCGATAAATATTTAGCCGAGGCAGGTACTGACAAGTCCAAATTGCTAACATCGTCGGTATGGCTAAAAGATATAGGGCGTGACTATACAGCGATGAATGAGGTATGGAATTCATGGATCGATTCAAATAATAAACCCGTACGTGCGACTGTTGAGGCAGCTATGGCATCACCTACATTATTGATCGAGATTCAAGTCACTGCAGCTGTTTAACTTAATGTTTGATGAAATTATTATTGGCACAGTTGCTGGTTGTACCTTAGCTTATGGGATAAGGAACTGTACACATGTATACTATTTCTCCCTCTTGAGTAGCCTTAAGAGATTACAGGTATTCCAGTGAATCGTTGACAATCACAATTTCGACTAGTAACTTCTACATGCTTTGTTTTCGTAGACAACAAAATAACAGCAATACTGTAATCAATACTGCATACACGAGCGCTGCTGCTGAGTCTTTCCATTGATTGTAATTCAAAGAATAAATCTTTTCCGCAGCTAAAAAGCACTCCATCGCCTCATTTATTTACTCAAATTATTACGTTCTTGTTCCTGTAAGGCATATAATGAAGGCACAATAGTGACTGAACCACCTCTATATTCAGTGTCATACGAATCAAACTTGACTGGCATCTCGACGAGTATACCAGAAGTATTGAGTGTCATTGTATGATCAGCAAAGAAAATTGGCGCGATGAATGATAACTCAACTTCATCTCCATCATAGGCAAAGTGAAGTGCAGATCCTGGAGGAGTGGGTAGGTATCCTGGACGGTAGGGTGGTGGCAATGTCCAAGACTTCCCAACGCCGTGGCAACTGCATTCAAATCTCCATCATGACCAATGATAAAAGTTGCATCATACTCTTCGTCGTAACTGCTACTACTTCTGCTACTCAATGCTTGTAGTATCTTTGCCATCACGACACCCCCCTCCGCAGCTGCTTCGTCGTTCTTTACATACATCACATCTCTTGACCAATGTACCCATGCCATTATATTGTAATACTCTTCAACTGTGACATTAGTGAAGAAATCATGTTCATCGATGCCTGATGCACGAGAGTAAATGATCGATTGAGCAATATACTTTATTAGATTCCAAACTCCTGTAAAGTGTTTACCATCTGATGATATACCAAACAATGATGCATCATTATCATTTGTAAAGTCAGAATTGAAGGCATGAGATAAGTTTTGTTGTCCCGACTTGTTCGCCGTCCACTTCATAATATCCAATAGGTTACCCTGTGGTTGTATTTTACGCAAGCGCTGTTTTATCGCTTGTACAGTATCCTCAGTAAGTGGTGGTGTCGTACAAATGGCATTTTCTTCAATGACTTGTGATCGAAAGCCATTCCGTTCAAACGGATGAAATATTTGTGGATCAATATCAATATTGTCCAATCCAACCAATTCAACGTGCAATCTCTTCGGCCATGCCGGACATCATCGCGAATGCAGTTTGGACATCACGCATCACGTCGACGATTGTCCGATATAAACGAAACGACTCGGCGTTTTCCCACTTTTTCCTCCGTGCTCACTGATCTATCATTATCATCGTCACCATGAGAAGATTTCGTGTTATATACTTGCCAGTATTCGACACGATTCCTTCTCCAATACTCGTGCACCATTCCGGTGGAGTGTCCAAATTGGCCAAAGGTTGAGATAATCGAATGGATTATTACTATAGGTCGAAGAAGGAGCACCACCGCCAACTTCGCCATTATCCTCGTGGTAATCAATGCTCTCACTTACACTACGAACGCAGTGCCGAAATAGAAAGACATCGCTTCGGCATTCTAGAGATGAAGAGCAAAACAAACTTCTTTCTTTTGATTCTTTCCTCTTCTCCTTCCCGTCAGCCTTCCTGGACGCCGCCTCCACAACACACAGAACTCTTGTACTACTAATGATGGCCAAGTCCAATCCCTGGAGTGTGGGGTCTAGCTTTGCACCAATGCAACGTGCGAGTAGTGCACCCGGTGTACTAGAGCAGGTGAATGATGAAATGACAAAAGCTCCTAGTGTTGCGTTGGGGAGTGCACGGAGGGGCATGTATGCGATACTTTACGCCTGACAATAGCTTTTACAAAAGTGAGGGTGGGACACAGTCAGACACGTTTGATGAAAATGAAGAGGATTTTGACAAGGAATATGAGGAGGACGAGGACGAAGATGATGAAGCTGACAATTCCATGACAGACAACGGAACATTAGTAATCAATGAGGAGGGACTTCTTGTGTTAGCATCAGCCTTGGTAACTTCACGTCCAAGTCGTCTGAGGAGGACGAATCGTCCACAAATTCTACCATTGTGTTGTACGTGATTGATGAGAGAAGTGGAAGTGCGGATACAAGATATCGTCCATACGTCAAGGATGTAAAGATGACAAAAGATAAGAGTGATAAGAAGAATGAGAAGAAAAGCAAGAAGGACAAGACAAAGTCTACATAGGTAGAGAAAGACATCAGAAAATAAGGCAAATACTAATCTTTACTAGCTTCTCAATTATCTGAGTTGCTATGATCTCTTTTAGAATTCATCATCCTCATACGCAGGGAATAATTTTCGGTGCTTTAAACCTGCACCAAGTCCTAACTACGCATGTACACAAAATTTGGGCTTCTTCAATTCTACATTAGCCCGAGGAGGGATCTTGCAACATCACCTAAATGTTTATCAACATCGGCGTTTGCTGGAGCGACAGAATGATTTGCGATTTCAGGTGCGCGGCATCATCATCGACTGGAGGCTCTAATGGCGCTGTTGTGACTTTTTCCTTGATGGACTTGTTGCCATCAGTACTCGGCTTGCACTCGTCAGTATCTCTTTTGACAGCAGCAGCAACAACAGCATCCGCTGCGCCAACACGAAGGCCGGTCGAAACAATAATGGCGTCGGCGGCAGCATCAATGATGTTTTCGACATCAACGGCAGAAGATGATTTTCCACTTCCATCTGAATTGAAAAGCAATGCGAGAACGTTGCCATGAGGTCCGTCGCGCTTGCAGTCGGTCGTGACCTTAACATTCTTCGAAGTGCCCGAGTCAGGGTTACCCTTTTCTTTTTCGCAGTTGTCTTCGTCATTAGATGATTGAGATTTGTCCGAATCGACGCGATGTTTCTTGGCCACTGGCAAAGAGATTTTGGGTGACGGAGAAGACTTCTTCTCATTCTTCACAGCCAGTTTCTTATCATCTGACATTGGAGGCGACTTCTTCCTCGACGCGGCAATCATCGACGCGATCTCGTCGAGAGACTTGGTTGCAACAGAATTCTCTTCAGTAGTCAACTCGGACTTCGCTAAGGAGAAGGAGACCGAGCCACCGTTCCTCTTGTGGTGAGGAGAGGAAGATAGCTTAAGCATCCCTTTGGAGGAAGGAGGGGAATCCTCTGACTTCTCCTTCACGCTCTTTTTGCCAATTCCACCGTCGGCCTTGGAATCGAAGCCTCCGTTGAAAAGATTGTGATGCACGAGATGATTCTTGGCATCATGCACCTTGGGGGGAGGATCGGCGCTGACTATCTTTAGCTGTGGTGTTGCCTTGTGTACTAGCTTTGGTTTGCGCTTACGTTTCTCAGCCTTCTTAGCACGTTTGTCAGACTTCTTCTTCGACTTGTACATTGCCATCATGGGAACGTCGTCGTCAACGGGTGTTTCCAGCTTGGAACTGCCTTCAGAAGGTGGTAATGCTTCTTTGTCACTTGGATTTGGCTGGGCGCCAAAGGCGGCATTCAAGGCGTTGGAATCATCATGAATGACGCGAGATTGGTGGTAAGCCATCATCCCTCCCTGCTGGTACTGATGATGACGATGCGCCATGGCGAGATGCTCTGCGTGGTTGAGAGCTGGGTAAGGGATCATGCCGTCAGGATAAGCGCCAGGACGAGGATGAACGCCATGGGCCAAACGATGGGTAGCCGGGTCAGACATCGATTGCCTTAGAAGCTGCGGCGATCCCGGGGGTGGAATGAGATGTGGCGGACCTACCATCATTCCGTTCATTCCTGGCATGATACCAAGGCTGTTGGTGCTAATTTCAGCAATGCTATTGATAAAATAATCGTAGACCAATTGTTGGAGGTGAGTATGAATGATTGTCAATGATACTAATGAAAATAAAAGATGGATAACAAAAGGAGAATCGACGTACCATCCTGTGATACGTCGGTACAGATCGAGCGTAATCTCATCCGTCGCCCTTGCACAACGTTCCTGAATACTCCTCAACATCGTCATAGTCGCATCGACGACATTCGGATCGTTTCCTTCTCGCTGAATTACTGCAAGTGCTGGTCCGATTTCGGGGACGCGATTCACGACTGCATAAAGAAAACGTGTGATGGCATTATTATCGTCCATGGGGGCGGCAGCGTTTGCATTTACGTCCAAAGGATGACCGGGCAATCGATTGGACAGAATGACAGAGTCTCCGTTTCCACGAGCACCACCACCATCGCCATTTCCACTATTGTTATCATTACTGGGTGGGAGAGGATTCCCTTCCATATCTACCTCCTTACCATTGTTAAAGTATCGCAGAGATTGTCCCAATCCTCCTCCTCCTACCGACGGAGGGTACGTGACACTAATGGCAGTCGCTGCCTGCCTGTGATGGATGCCATCGTTACCATTATCGACAGCTGGCTGCTGTTCCCCAAGCCTGACAGATTCAACCCGTCGAGAAATTGCGGCGTCGAGGTAAGCTTGATTGATGAGAGCTTCGTCGCCACCAGCCCTGCCACGAAGACGTGCCAAAGCGGCAAGTGCGGCAGCTCGCTCTCCTCCCGGCTGCTGAAATCGTGAGAGGCCTGCACCTACGCCTCCTCCAATTCCACCACCATTGAGAAGAATGTGGGCATCCATTAACTGACGCTCGAAAACGGAGTCGTTAGAAGGGATTCCAGCGCCGACTCGACTGCCTACTCCAAGGCCCAATCCATCACGAAGTCGGATAAGTTCCTCATAACTCATAATATGCTTGTTTTGTAAGAGATGTGAGAGCCCTCCATTCTGTTGGAGATGATGCTGCTGCTCGGCAGCATCACCAGCTGACCCCGCACCAGCTCCAAAATGTTGTGGCGGCTGTTGTTGATGAAGCAGTTGTTGGTGAAGCTCTTGGTTATGCTGTA
>Ga0247833_1005634_pt1 | contig 14426 bp, 10 predicted proteins | sample LaCruzMarch2015__7_FD_187117 | JGI IMG/M metagenome (GOLD analysis project Ga0247833, IMG submission 187117) | Freshwater microbial communities from meromictic Lake La Cruz, Castile-La Mancha, Spain - LaCruzMarch2015_8m | ecosystem: Environmental > Aquatic > Freshwater > Lake | place: Spain...
GAAGAACCTGTTTTTAATCCGGCAGTAAAAGAACAGCTGGAAAAATGGAAAGAAGCATTGCCGAAAGAAAAAAATATTCGTGTGTTGAATACTCGGGTTCAGTACCAAGACAAAAAAGAGGCATTTCTATTGGCAACGGCTACTACAGAACAAGTAAAAGAGTTAGATCCCGTTAGCGTTTTTCAATCCCTTTTGAACGACCGAATAGACTCCACTCAAAATCCGGCATTGCTGGAATTGTTTCGAGAAATTTTATCAGATCAACTACAAGCTGAGCAATGAAAATAATAGCACTACGTGTAAATAACTTGCACTCACTGAAGGGTAAGTTTTTTATAGACTTTACGCACCCCGCGCTAGCTGAGGCCGGAATTTTTGCCATTACGGGCCCCACCGGTGCGGGAAAAAGCACCCTACTCGATGCCATTACACTTGCCCTGTATTCTTATACGCCCCGGTTAGAGGCAATCAGCAAAGAGGGCATCCAGCAAAACAATATACTAGTAACCCAGGGAACTTCTGAAGCCTATGCAGAACTGGAATTTGAAGTGAACCAGCAAAAATATCTGGCTAACTGGTCTATCAGCAAAAACAGAAATGGGAATTGGAATGATTATAAGCATCAGGTAAGCAAAGAGAATACCGAAGGGAAGTGGGAACTATTAACCGATAGAAAAAGTGATACAAAAATCAAAATAAACAGCATTATCGGGCTTACCAAAGATCAATTTTCAAAGGCAATTGTTCTCAGTCAGGGAAAATTTGATGATTTTCTGCTTGCCCCAGCCAATGAGCGTTATAAATTACTCGAAATCATTACCGGAACGAGCCTGTATAGAGAAATAGGCAAGCGGGTATTTGAAAAATACAAGGAAGCGAAAGAGGCATATGCTTTACAACAAAGCAAGATCAGCCATATTCAACTTTTAACCGATACAGAAATTGCAGCTTTTGAGCAACAACTCAAACAAATTGTTGAACAAGTTACGGCTGTTGAAAAAAAAATTACGGTTACAATACAGCAGCGGGATAGTCGAATCGAATCAGCCAAAATAAATGCCCGGATCAATCAATTGAGCGCTGCTTTAACAGAATTAGCAAAAGAGGAAGTTGCATTCTTTTCTACTGCTGAAAAACTGGAGAACTACGAAAAGGCGCTCCGTATAAAGCCTGAGTATTCTGAATGGGTAACAACCGGACAATTGGCTGAGGAACAAAAAAAGAAGATTACGAAAAATGCCCAAGAAATTGAGCAACTATCCTTACGACAAGATACATGTATATCGGAATTGGCACACCTACTAAAGAAATCCATTTCACATAATAATTTTATCAGCGAACTAGATACATTCGTAAAAACGCTTTCAGCATTAGACAATGAAATTGATTTACTGAAAAGCAATACTGAAATTGGAAAATCGGGCAATCGAGAATTGATTAGCACTTTACCCAGCAGCTGGCAAACCCAGGTAAAAAGTTTGCTCGGCCAAAATCCGGAGGCACTGGAACGCTGGATTCATGAGCAAAAAAATCATTGGCTCGCTTCGCTCCCCACCGGAGTTGCTTCCATCGACTATCTGAAAAGCCAGGTAGCAGAACAGCAAAATAAATCTGGCATCTTGAAAGAATTGCGTTTTCCGGCAGACCAAATCCCACAACTTCGCAAGAAGTACCTCGAATCGGAGAAAATAAAAAATGAACTGGAAGCTGATATAGAGCAGCTGAAAAAGTCAATGCAGCTAATTTCCGATTTGCTACTACAAGAAGAAAACGAATTACAGCTGCTAGAAGATGAATGGAAGCGTTACCAAGAAATTCACCAGCTCGAAAACGTTCGAAGAGATTTACAAGTAGGACAACCTTGTCCCTGTTGTGGTTCAACCGACCATCCTTACCTTTTGCATATGCCGGCAATTTCATCTTTAGTAGAAACGCAGGTTCTAGAGAAAAAGAAAACGGTTACCTCCCTGCGAGAACAAAAACTAACTACAGAAGATAAAATAAAAGAACACGTAATTTCCATCAGAAATACTATGCGTGAACTTGAGCAGAATCAACAGGATAGTGCAAATCTGCTTAAACAGGTTACTCAGCTGCTGCAGCAGGTTGGGCTCACGCAACTACCTGCTATACAAGAACTGAATCATCAATTAGCCGAAACAGATCAACAGGCTGAACAGTTAACATCAGCACTTTTATGGGCGGAAAAGGAACAAACCTTGTTCAATATATTTCAAGGGGCAAAGAAATATATTAGCACTTTAGATCAATTACGAAGTAAAGAAGAAAAACGCAAACAACTGTTCAACAACCAACCCGTAGAAGCTATTCGCGGAACCCTGCGAAATACATGGCTCGTTGCAGAAACCGAATTGATCTCTGCCAATAAAAATTCGCTGACACTGAAAGAAGAAGAAGAAAAAATACAACATCGTTTATCAAATCTAATTACCCAATTACAAAAAGCATATGGATTAGCAGGATTTGCTTCCTTAGAAGAAGTTCAAGCCGCGCTGGTAGCAGACACCCTGGCAAATGAGTGGAAACAACAAAAAGCAGGATTGGAAAAAAGGAAAATTGAGTTCAACACAGAATTGAACGCTCGGAATCTCGAGCAAGCTGCCGTTGCTAATATCATTGATGTGAACTTCGATAGTATAAATTTGGATGAACTGTTGGATACACTCAACAATCAAAAATCAGAATTGCTCGAAAACAGAGGAAAAATATCACAGCAGTTGAAAGACAATGAAACGGCACAACAAACACAGGTATCTATGCGAGCTGAGCTGGAAAAATTACAACAACGCAGTCAGCTGTTTCTTTCATTGAACTTTTTAATAGGTGATGCAGGGGGAGATACTTTCAACAAAATTGTTCAACGAATAACCCTTAAACATTTGTTGAATCGTGCGAATGTAGAAATGAAGAAGCTGATGGATCGGTATCAGTTGTTAATGGTTGACAATAAAGAGAAAAACGAAGACCAGATCTGGGTATCCGATTTATTTATGGGCAACGAAACCCGCTCAATCAACAGTGTGTCTGGCGGAGAGCGCTTTGTAATCTCGCTCGCACTTGCACTGGCCCTAAGTGATATGGCCTCTCAAAAAGTGCGCATCGATAGCTTATTTATAGACGAAGGATTTGGCAGTCTTAGTCCAGACGAGCTCAACAATGCTATTCAAATGTTAGAACGTATGCAATTAGAGGGGAATAAAATGTTGGGCATCATAAGCCATGTAGAAAGCCTGAAAGAAAGAATTACAACACAGCTGGTAGTTGAAAAAATCGGGCCTGGAGAAAGCACCCTGTTTTTAAGTACGCCTGAATTAAAAATTTCATTGCGAACACAGAAATGATGTAACTTACCGATATCATTTAAAGCATCTGTATGCATCGTTTTTGTATTGCCGCAGCTATCAGTTTTCTGCTAATCAATTCAGCAGCTGCACAAAAAATATTTGCCGTTACATATGCTTCTCAGGCAGATATTAAAGTATTTGTTGTTAAGTACGAGAGCCAGGCCGACCTCCTTGTGTATAAAGTAAAATATGCCAGCGAAACAGGCAACAATCAGGGTAAATGGTTTTTTACCGACTACGCTTCACAGGCTAACAAGAAAATTTTTTGGGTAGATTATGAAAGTCAGGCACAGTTGAAAATTTATTTTGTGCCCTATGCCAGCCGGGCCGGATGGAAAAAGCCGGAAAAGAAACACTTACTATACTAAATTAACCGCCTTATTCCTGCTCAGATTCACAAGTCTGTATAAAATTTTCCTGCTGCTGTGATTTCAACGCCAATATAATTGTTACCCTGCTGCAACTAATAATCGCCAAAAAACTTATACAGCTTCTTCTCGTAAGCGATTTTATATACAATTTGTAGTCTTTTGCCCGTATCATCAATGCGTAGCTTAAACCAACCTTATATGGCTTATTTATAGAACCAGCTTAGCTATACCGATTTACCACACCCGAACATTTCAACCTCTTATGCTATTAAGATATATTCAAAAAACTCTATGCAATATCATTGCAGGGTTCAGTATCTCCAAGCACAATGAGAACGAATATAATAGTGCCTTATACGCTATCGCCCTCGTTTTGGGGAACACGTTCTACCATTGGTAAAATAATTATTATTAATTGCCAATTAATTATGGTAAATTCAGAAAATAATTTTTTTACATGAAAAATAGATTGCTATTTATTGCCATTTCCATTTTAGCCTTTGTAACTCAAATACAGGCGCAAAAAACAGATGCACAACGTTTACTGCTTTTAGAAGAACGAATGGGAAAAGCAAAAGACCCAGCTGAAAAAAGGAATATCCTAAAGGAATCATCGTCCATTCCCGGTTTCCCTAGTTTCATGTTTATTAGTAAATCTTTGGGTGATGATGACGTAAAGAAAGATGCTGCACTGTTGGTTGCCCAATTAGCATTGACCGATAAAAACACAAGTGGACCAGAAGTAAGGGCAATATTGACCAGAACAATACCACTAATAAATGGAAAGGGGAATGCGGCACTCGTAAATAAATTGACAAATCATTTGATTAGCTTGCCGAACGATGATGGATTTGTGAATTTATTCAATGGGAAAGATTTAAGCGGTTGGAAAGGTTTAGTGGCCAACCCTATTGAAAGAAATAAAATGACTATCGGAGAGTTACAGGCGGCAGAATATCGTGCGAACGAACAAATGAGAAAAGACTGGCAGGCAAAAGAGGGACTATTGGCTTATAATGGACATGGCGAAAACATAGTAACAGAAAAAAAATATGGCAATTTTGAACTGTATTTAGACTGGAAAATAACTGAAAAAGGAGATGCAGGTATTTACTTAAGAGGTAGTCCACAAGTGCAAATTTGGGACTCTAGCAGAAAAGAAGTTGGGGCGCAAGTTGGCTCAGGAGGCTTATACAACAACCTGAAGAATAAGAGTAAGCCATTGGCATATGCAGATAATAAAATTGGCGAGTGGAATAATTTTCACATCATCATGAAAGGAGACAAAGTAACTGTGTATTTAAATGGTATATTAGTTACCGACAACGTCACTTTTGAGAATTATTGGGATCGTAACTTACCAATATTTGACAAGGAACAAATTGAACTACAAGCTCATCAAACCCTTGCGTATTATCGAAATATTTATGTTAGAGAAATACCTCTCGATGAAATAACAACCGTTGGTGTTGCAGAAAAAAGTGATAAAGACATTGAACCAACAAAAACCCTAAAAATAGGAATGAATTACCAAGGGGGGAAAGTGGCTTATATATTAACCCCCTCAGATCCGGGCTATGATCCAAATGTACAGCATGGAATAATTGCTGCAGTTGCAGATCTTCCTGGTGTTGTAGAATGGGGCTGTTCCGAAAAATTTATCGCTGGCCGCTCTTCGTTGGGATCTGGTAGAGAAAACACAAAAGATATTGTATCGGGATGTAATACTGCTGAAACTGCTGCTAAACTATGCAGTAATTTGGTTCAGGATGGTTATAACGATTGGTACTTGCCAAGTAAGGATGAATTGATTAAATTATATTCACAAAAAAAGGTTCTTGGAGGTTTTAAGGAAGCTTGCTACTGGAGTTCTACCGAAACTGGCAAATACAATGCATGTTCGGTGATATTTGATAGTGGTTTTCAAACCGCTAATGACAAAAGCACCTCTTTTAATGTTCGCCCCATTCGGTCATTTTAGCAATCAGTCAACTTGAAAGCATTTTTTTGGATTGAATCATGCCAACAACCAACGTTTTGTCCATTCGCTGGTTGTTGGCATTTTGTGTTTTTTAGCAGTTATTCGTGATCTTGCTTTATACATTTTCTTGCAATTTCGATAAAAAAACACCTTGGTCTTTAACATTACCGGCTATTCAATAGGCATCCCCCTCCATTCCTTCATGTGTCTTTACATCATTTACGATAACTTAGAGAGGGGTTGCCAATTATTTATACTCTGCCTATTTAGTAGAACCCTCACCCTTGTTGGAAGATCTGACTATATTTTGCCGAGTGTAGTTATAAAAAATGAAGCAGTGGGCACCAGTGGCGCAGCCTAGTTGTGCACCTGCATGAGGTAAAGGAGGTCGCCGGTTAGAAGCACGCTTTTTTAATGAGAGAACATTAAAATTTGGTGCTGCTTATTATGTTAAAAAGATAGAAAACAATGATTTTATCAGGATTTACGACACGGTAAGGCAGGCGTTTCTTCTATTTTAAAAGAATTAGAGATGCCTTAATATAGTTGCTGCTTTACAAGTATTTTCATTAAATTGTAGTGCTAATTATTCGCTTAAACATATTTTACAACAAATGAATCAAATCATATTTTCAGGCATCACATATGAGGGCTTTTTGATAGACAAAGTTTTTAAAACCGGAAGAGTCATTATCCTGAAAATGTGTTTAAATTAGGCGTGTACTTAACTTACCTAGTTGTGTGCCGCCCTTCCCTTAATACAGAAGATTGTAAGATCCGAGTGCTAAAACAAAATAAATTAAAAAAATTATATAAAAAGACAGATGAACAGAAGAGAAGCAGTTAGAAGAGCCACTTTTTTATTGGGCGGTGCAATAACTTTTTCAGGCTTTGGAGCTTGCAATAGGTTGAATCAGTTTTTGTCAAGTGAGACTGAATCCAAATCAATCCCCTCACAAGAATCGTTGATTTCTGAAATAGCCGATACAATTATTCCCGACAACAATGGAATCCCCGGCGCCAAAGCTGCAGGCCTTGGCCCTTTTATTGTGATGATGTTGCAGGAATGTTATACTGAGGATATTCAAAAGCATTTTGCAGATGGATTAATGAAAGTGGATGAAATCTCAAATGTTAAGTATAACAAATCATTTATTTCATTAACACTTAAAGAGCGGGAAGAGATTTTTAAATTATTTAAAGCGGAAGCACAGGCGCAAATAACTGCCGGCGCTAGTCCTTCGCACTTCTTCCACCTTATGTATGAACTCACCTGCCTGGGGTATTATACTTCGGAAATTGGCGCCACAAAAGCTTTAAGATATGTTCATATACCAAGCAGGTATGAAGCCTGCATTCCCTTGCAACCCGGGCAAAAAGCATGGGCTACCTAGTTATTTATAGAATATTTAATAATAAAGATGAATAATAATATAAAAGCAGAAAAGCAGAATACTTATGATGCCATTGTAGTTGGTTCAGGTATTAGTGGTGGTTGGGCCGCAAAAGAATTAACAGAAAAGGGGTTAAAAGTTCTGATGTTAGAGCGTGGACGTGATGTTCAGCATGTAAAAGACTATGATACTGCTCTGATGAAGCCATGGGAATTCAAACATAGAGGAAGAATTTCTACTGAAGATCGTATCAAGTATCCGGTACAAACCCGTGGCGGTATGTATAGCGAGTTTAATGCTAAATTTTGGGTAGATGATCTGGCTTGTCCCTACACCGAAGTGAAACGATTCGACTGGTATCGCGGCTATCATGTTGGTGGAAGATCCCTTACTTGGGGACGTGGTTGCCTACGGCTAAGTGAGATGGATTTTTCTGCTAATGCTAAAGATGGCTATGGTGTTGACTGGCCTATACGATATAAAGATATTTCACCATGGTATGATTATGTAGAGCGCTTTGCTGGTATTAGCGGACAAAATGAGGGGCTTGCACAATTGCCCGATGGCATATTTCTTCCTCCCTTTGAAATGAATTGTGTTGAAAAGGAGGTAAAAAAACGAATCGAAAAACATTATAACAGAGAACGGATGATGACCGTTTACCGAATGGCAAATCTTACCGTTCCGCATAATGGAAGGGGTAACTGTCAAAACAGAGATCTCTGTGACAGAGGTTGTCCATTTGGAGCATATTTCAGTACGCAATCGGCAACCTTGCCAGCAGCGATGGCTACCGGTAACCTTACGCTTAGGCCTTATTCTATTGTTAGTGAAGTGCTTTACGATAAAGAAACCAGGAAAGCTAAAGGAGTAATGGTGATTGATTCAGAGACTAATGAGCACATAGTGTATTCTGCGAAAATAATTTTCATGAATGCCTCCACGCTCGGTACAACTCAAATTCTATTGAACTCCACTTCCGACACTTTCCCGAATGGTTTGGGTAACAGCAGCGGCCATTTGGGACATAACCTGATGGATCATCACTTTCAAATCGGAGCTTCCGGTAGGGCAGAAGGCTTTGATGATAAATATTATTATGGTCGGCGTCCGATTGGTATTTATATCCCTCGTTATAGAAACCTTGGAGATAAACCAGAGCGGGATTATTTACGAGGCTTCCATTACGGAGGAAGTGCAAGTCGCACAGGATGGCAAAGAGCTATTCCGGAAATGGGTTTTGGGCAGAACTTCCATGAGCAAATTTCAGAGCCGGGACCATGGACTATGGGTTTGGGTTCCTTTGGTGAACATTTGCCGGAATTTAAAAACTATGCTTTCCTCGACAAAACAAAGAAAGATAAATGGGGTCTTCCATTGCTGGCAGTTGATTGCGAATTTGGTGAGAACGAGCGCAAAATGCGCATTGATATGAAAAACGATGCCGCTGAAATTCTGGAAGCTGCCGGACTGAAAGACGTTAAGTCGTTCGACAAACCAGCAATACCAGGAATGGCAATCCATGAAATGGGCACAGCCCGGATGGGACATGACCCTAAAACTTCTGTTCTCAATAAATGGAACCAAATGCATGATGTAAAAAATGTATTCGTTACGGATGGAGCTTTCATGTCTTCAAGTGCTTGTCAGAACCCTTCCTTAACATATATGGCCTTCACAGCAAGGGCCTGTGACCATGCGGTAAATGAATTAAAGAAAGGAAATTTATAAAGCGCTTACGGGGTGCAAAATCCGAACAAGGTAACCACCCCAATACAGATCAAATTGACTAGGCAAATCCGGAGAAAATTGACCAATCCCTAAGCAAGCAGTAATAGAGGTTGTTTGGTAAGCTATTCATCTAGGAAGTTGGCTTCTACGCCCTTCCTCACATGGCCGAAAAATAATTGGTATAACTAAAATTAGGCAGGCAGCATTTTTGCTGGATAAAAAGAAAAGTTCAAATCATCGAGAGCCGATCTGCCTGCAGAAACTGAGCCGGCAAAAGTGTTTTCCCATACATGCTAAGATCAGCGAGTATTTCGCCCACAACCGAAGTGAACTTAAATCCATGTCCGCTAAATCCCCAGGCAACCGATACCCGCTGATGCTGATCGGGTAACAAATCAATAACAAAATGTTCGTCGGGCGAATAACTATACAAACAGGTTTTAGTAGCAATCAGTGCATCCTCCGACACCCCTAAATACTGTTGCATGAATTTGCCGAGGGTTGCTAATTCTTTTTCGTTGATAGTGCGATTGATTTCATCGGGATGCGTAGGTTTGCCCGCATGGTGATGGGCAATTTTCCATCCATTTGGGCCGTGATTTGGTATTGCGGGAAATCCATAGTAAGCCCCCGGAACACTTTCTTCTGCGATTAACCAGCAGGGAAATTGTTGCGCGTTTTGTGGCACATCTGCAGGTGGGGTATACCATGCCAGGGTTTGTTGGGTAATCTGAAGATGCGCTTGAACGCCCGGAATTACAGCTCCCGCCCAAGGGCCTGCCGTGATAATTAATTTATCCGCAGTAAATGTTTCGTGCTCTGTAAAAACCTTTACCCCCAACTCATCGGCCTCCCAGCTTAGCACCGGACATTGTTGGCGGATAGTTGCACCTGCCTGAATGGATAATGCAATCATTGCCTCAATCGCTTTATCAGGAAACAAAAATCCGGCATCCGGTTCAAACATAATTTCAGCGTTTTCGGGCAACATAAACTGTGGAAACCTTTGTTGAAGTTGCGCGCTATCCCATTGTTCCAACGGAATTTGATACTGATGAGCAGCTTCCCGAATCCTTTGTAATAAATCATTTCCCGGGGGACCTGCATATAATAATCCGGTGGGAACATACAATTGCTCTCCCGACAGTTGTTCAATTAGATGCCAGTTTGCATAGGCTTTCTCCAGCAGGGGAACATAATCGGGATGCTCAAAGTAGGCCTTCCGAATGATGCGGGTGTGCGCGCCATGGGCACCTTTTTCGTGTGGACTGGTAAATTGCTCGAGGCCCAACACGCGTTGGTTTCGGCGGCTTAAATGGAAACAGGCAGCGCTGCCCATAGAGCCGACTCCAATAACAATCGTATGGTAGTGAGAAGCGTCTGATGTAGGCATATCCTGGTTTCAGTTAATACAATAATACAAATATTTATGCCAATAATCTACGGATGGCTTCTACTGAATACCGGCTGGCTACTTCCTTCATAAAGAGGGGGAAATCAAATTCGGAATGATCATCGGCGTTATCAGAAATCGTTCGAATAATGGTGTACGGAATTTGATATTCATAACAAATCTGCGCTACCGCTGCTCCTTCCATCTCTACACATAAGGCGGTTGGGTGAAGATGTTGTAACTCCTTTTTTTGTGCATGGGAGGAAACAAACTGATCACCACTAATTATGTCGCCCATCCAAAAGGAGGGCTGCTTCATCTGAAATCGCTGCAGCACCTCATCTGTTAATAAGTGATGATGGTCGGCATCATTGATAACGCCGTGCAAAGCTCGCTCAGCTTGCTGCATTTGCTGGTCGGGTGTTAGAAACCAGGTAATATCCAGCAAGGGTATTTCGAATCGCGGCATCAGGGGACTGGCATCCATATCATGTTGCAACAAACGTTTTGCCAGCACAATATCACCAACCTTAACCTCCGGTCGTAAGCTACCCGCAACCCCGGTAAATATTACTTCGCTCACCTGAAACTGATGGATCAATGCAGCAACCGTGGAAGCTGCCGCCACTTTCCCTATCCTAGAAATTACCAGCACCACTTCGCGATTCATCAGCTTGCCGCAATAAAAGGTACGCATGCCCAGATGAACCTCTCGCACCAACTCCATACATTGCAGCAATCCGGCCACCTCTTCCTTCATAGCACCGATTATTCCAATGGGAGCAGATGATGTGCCTGTTTTCATGATACTTTTGTTGAGTTTGGCCAACAAATATAGGCTTACACATGCGTTCAGGTAATTATTTGGATTAATCTTCCCGAATTCTAAAAAATCTTTATCTGTTTAACATTTTATTATATGAAAAGGAGCGCTTTCTATTGTCTGAACCTTAATCCAACCAGCCCGTATGACAAAATCTTTACGTATTGCAATCTTTATTTTGTTTACTGTATTTTCAACGTCCGTTAGTGGACAAAATAATCAGCGCGTAGATGAAAAAAGCTTCCATAAGCCGGCAAAAAACGAAGTCGGGCTGAATGTGATTAATAGTCTGTTGGGGAAACTTGAGTTGAACTACGAAAGGCTCCTTTCTGAGAGCAGCGGCCTGGGAATTACCACATCCATTTCCCTAATGAATAGAGAAGAGCAAACGATCCGGTCTATAATTTTGCCTTATTTCCGATTTTACTTTGGTGATGGCTTTGCTAACGGAACTTTTATAGAATCAAATATGGCCGTTGCCAGAGAATATTACCCCGAATTTGGGATGGGATCGAATAGCTTGTTATATAAATACCAAACCTCTTTTGGATTGGGCTCTTCTGTTGGATATAAGATGGTTAGACGAAACGGGTTATTTGGCGAGTATTCATTCGGGGTGGGCAGACTATTTGGTAATAGCTATTCAGAACTCTATTACCGTATCGGAATCAGTATAGGAAAAAGATGGTAGTTGTATACTGCTTACCCGTTTGTTTTCACCTCCTGTTCCCAGCCGGTAGCTTGTAAGGCTGGATCGTTTTCTTTTCGCAGAAAATCGCCCGTTTCGCTGGCTGCATTGGCATCACTTAATAGCAAGGCCGCATCCGGCACGGTAATGATGGGTCGGGTGCGGCTTACTGTAGTATCATTAAAAGCGGGGTTAGATAATGAATTATAACAAGAGATGATAGACCAGCGTGGCTGGCTACTGGTGTTCGCTTCACTACGATGTAAAATATTGCTATGAAAGAATAATGCGTCACCGGCCTCCAGTTCAATATATTCATGCGGCAGTGTAGTAAGCGCATGTTTCACCATCTCCATATCAGCCCCCACCTGTTCGCCGGCAAATCCATGATTCACCCGTCCCATTTTATGTGAGCCCCGAATTACCTGCAAACACCCATTTGCTCGATTAGCCTGGGTTAGTGCCACCATACAACTCACTAGTTGATCTGGAAATAAAAACTGATTTTTATACCAATAGCCATAATCCTGGTGCCATTCCCAGGCACCGCCCACACCGGGCTCTTTTTGCATGAGTTTGGTATGAAAATGACAAACCGGGGAAGTACTATCTAATAACAAAGCCGCTCCCTTTACCATTCGCTCGCTTCGCAATAGTAAACTATACACATCCTCTCCTGGTGTATACCATAAAGTAAGCCTAGTTTGTTTGCCGGCCTGATCCGTTACCTGTGTAGCATGTTGCTGCATCACCCGGTCGCCCACTGCTATCGAATACAGCTTATCAATTTCTTCTTTCGAAAATAAATTGCGCACCAATACATATCCATCCCGATGAAAGTGAGCAGCATCTGCCTGATTAAGGTGGTAAGCCATACGCATTGCTTAATAGTATCGGTAAGTTACAATATCTTTTGAGATGCCCAAACGCCGATGCCGGCTTATTTTGTAAACTCAATAATATGCTCAGAGGCATAGGAATCATCTCCGGGCTTAATTCGCTTTACATAAAAACGAGCCCGCTTACCCAGCCGAACACAAGTATATTTCTCACGGATTGTTTCCGGCTCATTCAGCGGCTGTAAAGAGGGATACCATAAAATGTATCCGGGCTTCTGAAATAATAATTGCGGCGTGGTCCAGTCCTGGCTATTATTGCCCTCACCAAGATTTTCGTGGCGGTTGAATGATATATAGATCTTATCGCCCTGCCAAGATTTTCCCTCTACTCTGCCCATCAACATTACCCAGCAATTCAGATAGGTGTTCCAGCTTACAGAGGGTCCCCAGTGAAATCCTCCTCCCGGCGAGGATGCGGCCCCCCCGCCCCGAGCGGAATCAATTTGCAAAGAGGTTACCGGCATACCCACTTCATTATACGGGGCTTTAAATTCTTTGCCATCCCATCGCTGTGCCTTCCCTTCCGGTGCATCCAAGTCTTTCAAATGAATGCGGGCCACACTAATGCATTGGCCACTCGATTCTTTTCCAGAACTATATGTTGCCGAATCATATTTGCCAGGAAATCCATATTCACCATAAAACAAATACAGATATTCGCCACTTTTAACAGCAGAAGGGTCTCCCACCCCACCAGCAAAGGTATTCGAACTATTGTGGGGCTTTAATATCATACGAGGGTCCAGGTCTTCAATAAAAAGTCCTTTATTTTCCCAACTTTTTCCGCCATCCGTTGACTTCATAATACCTATGCGACAAACCGCTGCTGGACTCTCTGGACCTGTAAGCCCCTGCGGCCACTTTTTGTTATGGTAGCCCTGGCCTGTGGTGCTATCATAAGGCAGGGTGGCTGGATAATTTTCGTTGTGGTATATTCCATACAATGTTTTGCCGGATACATCTGTACGATCTTGATATACTGTTTCGAACCAAACAGCTCCATGTAATCCGGGCTTGCCTATCGGGGCATTAGGCGGCATAATAGGATTGTGAAACTGCTCTTTGCTGGAAGCAAATACTTGTTCAGGATTTATTCCATCGGCAAACTTCAAATCGCGGGCATACCCCCAAACGGGATCTTCGCCATATTTACCAGGAAAAATGCGAAATGTATCGCCCACCCAAACTTCTGCCATATTGCAATCTACAAAGGAGTTAAATGTAACCCGAGCTGCCGGTTGCAACAAAAAGGTGGGTGCAAAGGGAGGGGGGGTAGGGGAAGTACAAGAGGCAATAAGGCTTACCGCTACCATACAAGCAATCAACAGTTTGTTTTGCATAACTAAGTTTTTACCCATACGCCGCCATAGCGAATGGAGGGGTTAATATTTTTTCAACTCGCGAATGATCGCCTGAACATCTCTTTCAATCTTCTCATCCGATATTTTACGACCGTATATTTCGGAAGTAGTCCACCCCTGCCAAATCACTTTATCGCTTCCCGGGTTCATCATAGTAAGGGTAAGGGTTCCTTCTTTTACCTGACGCACAGCAGTATTATATCCCATAAAATTAGAAGGATAATAAATAGGCACCCAGCGGCGGGTATTTGGATTAAAATACCAGCGGTTAAATGGTTGAGAGTATACCGGCGTGGTTACCTGTTGCTGAGACTGATCTTCAACCACATCAAATACCAGGTAAACATCGGGGTTCGTTTTATTTTGGGTCCATCCATGCCCCTGCAAATAGCGGTCAACCGTTTGCATAATCTTTGTATC
>Ga0247833_1005644_pt1 | contig 14412 bp, 9 predicted proteins | sample LaCruzMarch2015__7_FD_187117 | JGI IMG/M metagenome (GOLD analysis project Ga0247833, IMG submission 187117) | Freshwater microbial communities from meromictic Lake La Cruz, Castile-La Mancha, Spain - LaCruzMarch2015_8m | ecosystem: Environmental > Aquatic > Freshwater > Lake | place: Spain...
GCTTCTCGATGAATTCGTGCGCAGCGGCTAGCTTCGCCGCGTGCTTGATCTGCTCGCGTGTGGCGTCCGTTTTACCAAAGGCGATGTTGGCTGCCACGGTCGCGCTGAACAGGAAACTCTCTTGAAACACGAGGCCCACTTGCTTGCGCACATCAGCCAGCCTCCACTCGCGCAAGTCGTGCCCATCGAGTATCACGCGACCAGCATCGGGATCATAGAAGCGCGGGATCAAGTGGATCAACGCGCTCTTGCCTGACCCCGTAGGCCCGACGAGGGCGATGCGCTCTCCGGCTCGCACTTTCAAGGCAATGTCGTGCAGCACGGTATTGTTCTCTTTGAAGGCAAAGCTCACACGCTCAAAGCAGATGCGGCCCTGTGCGCGGTCCATGGCTCGGGCTTTAGGCACATCCGTGATTTCGGGATCGGTGTCGATGATCTCGAACACACGCTGCGCACCCGTGAATGTCTGTTGCAGGTTGTCCGCGATGGCAGCGACGGCATTCACTTGAGCGGAGAGTTGTTGCAAGACGCCAGCAAAGACGACCAGTCCGCTGCCGAGCGGGATCTGGCCCTGAATCGTGAGCCAACCGCCGTAGCCCAGCAGCACAGCCATGCTGGTGTGATTGAGCAAATTTACCACCGGGTGCAGCACCGCGAGCTTCAAGAATACGCGACGCTTCTGATCGTGCACCGCGTCATTCGCTTCATCAAAACGGCGCGTTGCCCACGGCTCCAGCGCGAAGGCTTTGACGATGCCGATGCCGCGCATGAGCTCCTCAAACCGCAGCACCAGCTTGTCCACGAGGTCGCGATTGGTGTCGTAGTCCTTGCGCAGCCAGCTGGCGAACAGCACCACCGTCAGCCACACCACGGGCAGCGGCATTAGGCAAGCCAGGGTCAGCCATGAATGAATGCGCACGAGACAAACAAAGTAGAAGGTGAAGGCCAGCAGCGTGTTTACGCTCTGCACCAGCACGCCGTCAATGAACAGGCGCACGGCCTGCGTGTCGCCGGTCACGCGATTGATCAATGATCCCGTCGCACTCGCGTCGAAGAAGCGAAACGAAAGCCGTTGCAGCTTCGCATACACGAGGCTGCGCAGGCCAACGACGATCTGCGCCTGACCGAGACGCGAGTTCGTTACCGCCGCAAGATAGCTCAGCCACGCCCGCAGCGCCGCCAGGAGAAACACACCAAGACTCACGACCGCAAGCACCTGGATCGGCGGCCACGATGCAGGCGGCTGCCAGCCAAAGGGAAAACTGGGTGCCGCGTCCGTGTGCTCCAGCACATGCCTCACGTAGTCGATGCCCAAGCCGATGCCGCCCAAACCCGCCAGCGATAGCAGCACCAGCGACGCCTGCTGGCCAATCAAGAGCAGGCAGCCCGCCCGATGCTGCCATGCCATCGCCAGCAACCGGCGCAGCAGTTCGCGCTGAGTGTAGGCAGGGGGAGGCATGGCGTGAGAGGAAGCTTAGCGATGGGATGCGGAGTGAGCAAATGTGAGATGAAGTCAGAAAGTGCTGAGTATTTGGTCTTTAGTGCTTGGTGCCTCTGACAACGAAACTCATCACCAAGCACCCATCACTATTCACTCTTGGTGTTCCACTGTTCCCTTGAACCCCGTCATGCCCTGCCGCGCGTATTGACAAGGTCCCCCACCCCTCGTTGATTCATCCATGTTCCAGAACGATTCCCCCATCTACACCCCGCCGCAGAACAACTACATCATCCCCACCGTGATCGAGTCCGAAGGTCGTGTGGAGCGCGCGTATGACATTTACTCCCGCCTGCTGAAGGACCGCATCATCTTCCTCGGCACACCGATTGATGATCATGTGGCGAACATCATCATCGCCCAGTTGCTGTTCCTCCAGATGCAGGACCCGAAGAAGGACATCAACATCTACATTAACAGCCCTGGCGGCAGCGTGACTGCAGGCTTGGCGATCTATGACACGATGCAGTTCCTCACCTGCGACGTGTGCACCTACAGCATCGGTTTGGTCGCCAGCATGGGCTCTGTGCTGCTGGCTGCGGGCACTAAGGGTAAGCGCTATGCGCTGCCGAACTCGGACATCATGATCCATCAGGTCTCCGGCGGTGCGCGCGGCACGGCCTCAGACGTGCGGGCCACGGTGAACTACATGTTCAACCTGGAGAAACGCCTCAACGGCATTCTCGCTCACCACACTGGCAAGTCCGTCGAGCAGATCGAAAAGGATGCTGACCGCGATAACTACATGAGCGCCGCCGAAGCCGCCGAATACGGCTTGGTGGACAAGGTGCTACAAAACCAGAAGCAGCTGCCAGGGGCCGTCGTCGAGGAAGCGAAGTAAGCCTGATTCATGCATCAGCGGCGGTCCTCTTCACCGAAGACCGCCGCTTTTTCTTTTGTTGCCATGTCCGCCTACACACAGCTCTGCCAGCTCGCCGACGAGATCACCCTATTGGAATCCACCTCCGCCACGCTTGGCTGGGACCAGGAGACCTACATGCCGGAGGCCGCGCTCGACTATCGGGCCAAGCAACTCGGCTACCTCAGCGGCAAGTCGTTCGCCCTGTTCACGTCGAAGAAGTTCCGGCTTCTGCTCGATCAAGCGGAAGGCGAAGAGTTGTCCGCCACGGGCAAGGCGAACGTGCGCGAGTGGCGTCGCCAGATCAATCGCGCGACCAAACTCTCGCGCAAGCTGGTGGAGGACTTCAGCCAAGTGACCACGCACGCCAAGGCTGCATGGGCCGAGGCGCGCAAGCAGTCGGACTTCAAAACCTTCGCGCCACACCTGGAGAAGATCCTGAAGCTGACGCGCAGGAAGGCGGACCTGTGGGGCTACGCGGGCGAGCCTTATGACGCGCTGCTGGATGAATACGAACCCGCCGCGACCGCTGCGGAGATCAGCACGTTGTTCGACACGTTGCGTCCGCAGTTGTCGGCCTTGGCGAAGGAAGCTGTGGCACGCAGTGCAGCGGTGTCGGCCACGCTTTTGGAGGGCGACTATCCCATCGCTTTGCAGCAGCAACTGAATCGCGAGGTGGCGGCGAGCATCGGCTTTGATTTTGATGGCGGACGCATCGACACCACGGCGCATCCGTTTTGCACACGGCTTGGTCCGAAAGATCAGCGCCTGACCACACGCTACGACGAGCGTGACTTCACCTCGTCACTCTTCGGGGTACTGCATGAGGCAGGGCACGGCATGTATGAGCAAGGGCTGCCTGCGGACGACTATGGCTTGCCTTCTGGCACATCGGTGTCGCTGGGCATTCATGAATCGCAGTCGCGACTTTGGGAGAATCACGTGGGCCGCTCGCAAGCGTTCTGGGAGAAGTGGCTGCCCCGCGCGAAGGAGATCTTCCCGGCGCTGCATGTGTCGGTCGATGAGATGGTCGCAGCGGTGAATCGCGCGGAGTATTCCTTCATTCGGGTGGAGGCCGATGAGGCGACCTATGACATGCACATCATGCTGCGCTTCAAGATTGAGCGCCTATTGCTAAATCGTGAGCTGAAGGTCAAAGACGTGCCCCAGGTGTGGAAGGCCGAGTTCCAGGACTTGTTCGGCCTCACGCCACCCGACGACGCGCGCGGTTGCTTGCAGGACATTCACTGGAGCATGGGCGGCATGGGCTACTTCCCCACCTACACGCTGGGCAATCTAAATGCCGCGCAGCTTTTCCATGCTGCCCGAGAGGAGGCGACGATTCGCCATGACACCGATCACGCCAACTACGCGTCCCTGCTCGCGTGGCTGCAGACCCGCGTGCACGCCCACGGCTCACAGCTTTCACCACGTGAACTGATGGCGGTGGCGACTGGTGAGCCGACCGATGCCAAGTGGCACCTAGCGCACCTGCGGGCGCGGTTCTTCCGCCCTGTTTGAAAATGCTTGGCCAACGTTGGGTAGAAAGGTACGGCGCTCTGTCCCCAGAGCGCCGTCATGGCTGGCCGAAGAGGCTTCGTTCCAGCTTTTTTAACCAAAGTCCTCCGGCTTAACGGTGGCGGGCTAGGGCCAGCCCGCCCTACCCAAAGAGGTCCTACCGCTTCTTCGGCAGCCAACCCTCCAGCGTGGTCACTGGCACCGTGGGTGCGGTATCGGCCTGCGTGAAGACGATGGAGAGCGTTTGCTCGCCCTTGCCTTGCAGCCCGACCTTCAGCACCGTGATGCCTTTGAAGCCGCCAATCTGCTCGTTGGCCTTCCAGATTTTTTCGTCGATCTCACCGGTCGTGAAGGTGGCTCCAGCGGGGGACAAGATGGTTGCCGTCAGCTTGCTGTTAGCGCTGGTCAGCGTGGCTTTGTTGCCTGCAACAGCGACGGTGGCCTTGGTGTGCATGACCCAGGTCGGCTCGCCGCCTTTCAGGTTCAACTCATCCTGCATGATCACATACGGGCTGGCTCCACGCACCAGCATGACGCCGCGTTTCAGCTCCTTGGCATAGCGCGAGTAGGCATCGCTCAAATCAACAATCGCCACCCCTCGCTCGGGCGTGCTGGCGAAGCCGGCGATCTCCGCCGTAGCATCCAAAGGCTGGCACCCCTTGGGTGCATCGGGCACAGCACCTTTCTTGGCAGGGGCTTTCTTTTTCTTATCGTCGTCGACCGGCGGGCCAGCGAACTGCCAGGTGTTTTGGCCGAAGGTACCCTCGCGATACATCTCGAACTTCTTTGGGTCATAGTGATTCTTCAGCACGCGATCAGACTCGGTGCCCAGGTCGATACCCCAGCGCACGCCCCCCGCATCCAACACGAAGGTGCCAAGGTCGAGCTGGCCAGTCATGCGCCCGTTGTCGCCGCCCTTGATGCCAACAAACATCGCCTTCGGATCGTTCCAGCCGCTGCGCAGCGTGGCCACGTGCTCACCAGCGAAGGCGGTGTCCGTGGCCTCCGGTGTGCCGTAGCCGCCCATATGCGGGGTGTGGTAGAGCAGCTGACCTGCAAGGCTCATGCCCGAAGTCTCAGGGCTGAGGGCGGCGCCGTTGGACCGCAGTGCGGGCACGCCAGGATTGCCATGGAAGGCCGCCAGGAAACTGGTCACCCAGTTGCGCGTCAGCGTGCCACCTTGAGAGTCGCCATAGTTGAAGATGTTGCCACCCGCTGTGCCTGTGAGATGCATGCGAGCGAAGCCTGCCTGTGGCACGCCTTCCACGAAGGGGATGCCGAAGTCGTTTCCGGTCGCCGCGCGCAGGGTCATCACGACAGCGGCCGTGACATCGAGCACTTCGTCGCCTGCATACACGCCATCCGGCCAAATGCCGGAGGGAGCGAAGCGCGTAATGCCCTCGCCGAAAACCTTCATCGCCTGATTCGCCGCCGGACCCGCCACGCTGGGCTCTTCATCAGCCAACGCAATCGCGGCCAGCAGCAAGGCACCGGCAGCCGTCATCTCCTCAGCATCGGGCTCGCGGCCTTCGACGATGGCGCGGGCGGTCTTCGGATCAGCTTTGGAAGGCGGGGCTTGCCCAGGCTCTGGGCGCGTGGTGGTCACGGGCAGCGGATCGCCTTTGAAGTTCGCCATCAGCGCATCCACCCCCAGCTCAATGATTGCCTTCTTGATCCTTGCGGCCTGGTCTGGATTCATCGACGAGCGGAACATGTCGTAGCCGATGCTCATGCCCCACACGAACTGCGCGCAGGAGCTCATCTCACCGGGATGCCAGTTGGTGAACGTGGACATCGAAATCAGCTCGCGCACCGCGTAGTCCTTCCAACGCGGATCGCCATCCACGTAGTTCAGCGTGCCCAGGGTGGACATGCGAAAGATGCACTTGGCCCCTGGGTTGTTGTTTGCGGCGGCTTCACCCCGCACCTGCACCAGCTCGGGCAGTTCCACAATTTTCTCCGCCGTGGCCTTCAGGCCAGCCAAGAGATTCTTCGTGAGCGGATCGCTACTCGCGCGGTTCTTCAGCGCGGCGAAGCCTGCGGCATTCATCAGCAAGCGCGGGCGCTCCTTCTTGATCGTGCCCAGGATCGCACTGCCTCCTGGGGCCTTGAATTTCTTCACCGGAATGACGGTGACCACGGGCCGAGCTGGAGCGGGGGCACCAGCCGGGGCCGCAGGCGCTGCCGCGACTGGGGCTGTGGGTGCGGCGGGCGGCGCACCCGGTGCAGGCGCAGCGGCAGGTGCCTTGGGGGCTGTCATCTGCTGCTTGATGTAAACGAGATCGGCATCCACCAGACGATCCACCGGGAGGGTGAAGGATTGGCCATCCTTCCTTTGAATGGTCACTGTCCGCGCCGTCGGATCAGCACTAACCATGCTGGCTTCGATCTTGTTGCCTGAGGCTTTGTCCGTCCATTGACGAACCTCTTGAGCCGTGGCGCTCAGCAAGGACGAGCCGAGCACGAGAAGGGCGAGGGAATGACTTTTCATGGCAATGCGAATGAGGAGCTAGGTGCAGACTTTAAAGCACCAGTTTCAAGCGCTGCGGTCAAGGCGGAAGTGCAGTCTCTGTGCCACCGCCCGCGCCCAGGGTTGCACTTTTCGCGCGGTGCTTCATCATCGGCGGATGCTCATCGCTTTCACGGAGACCCTGCAGCGCGTGCCGAACTCAGCCTGGGTCACGGGCGGCGGCATGGCGTTCGTCGCTTTCTTTGCCGGCATGGCCTTTGCCAAGGGCGCGCTCAAACAGGTGGTCAATGCTCTCAGCATCGTCGTCGGCATCTTTGTCGCCTGGACCTGCTTTCGGAACCGCACGCAAGTCTTCGGTGATCCAGCCGTGTCCATGGACACCGACCGCCTGATGCTCTTCTGCGGGGTCGCAGGCGTCATCGCCTATGTCCTCTGCCGCCTGCTGCTGCGGGTGCTGACGACCGTCGGCCTGCTCGGCTTCCTGGCCAATGTCGCCGGGTGGCAAGGCCTAGCGCTGAGCGTCTTGTCGTCTGGCTTCATGCTCTGGGTCGCCTCCCTAGCGCTGCGGCTGGTGGGGAATCTTTACGGCCTGGAGACCGCCTCCAGCCTAGCGCGCGAGGGCACCCGTATTCAGAGCACTGTTGGCGATTGGTTCAGCAGCATGGGGCGCTCCGTGGACAAGAGCTACTTCGGCAACCTGATCTCCAACATGGACCCGTTCGACATCCGGCCCACATCGAACCTGTCGCGCCTGCTCATCGTCTGGCCTGATCAGCGAGTGTGGTCAAAACTCGCCGCGAACGAGAAAACCGGCATCATCTACCGCCACGAGCGCGTGGTCGTGCTCGGCCAGGACCCTGCGGTGCAAAAGTGCATCCACAACAAGGACTTTGCCGGCCTCATGCAACTGCCCCAGGTCGAAAAAATCGCCGCTCACCCCGACTTGAAACCTCTACTCACCGACGTGGGCATGGAAGACGCGATGGACGAGATTTTGTATGGGCGCGTGGGGAACAGGCGGTGAGTGGCCCGACTTGCGGCCCATGAGACAACGCATTCTCCATCTGCGCGTTTGACGATCCGCCACGCGGCTCCGAACGTTGAAAATACATGAGGTGCACACGTTGGATTTCACTGGGTAGCTTGGCCTTGGCGGTTGGGCTGGGATTGATGGGCTGCAAAAGGGAAGAGGTGGCCGACACGGGGGAAGCGAAGGGCAGCATTCCGATGGGCGACTCCATGCTGGCCGATCCATCTGCGATCGCGAACCAGCTGGGCTTTGCCGCGCATCTCCCGGCGGAGACGGAGGGCTATTTCGGCACGCTGAAACTGACCACGCATCTGGCGGGCCTGAAGGACTCCAACTGGGCCAAGGAGGTGGATGCCTTCCTGGATGACAAGACGCCTGCTCCGAGCGCGGCGAAGGCGGATGGCCCTCCGGCTGCCAGTGCGATGCTGGCCAGCCTGTGGGGCCAGGACTTTTTCGTGGCGCTCGGCAAGGGCACTGCGGAGTCGCTGAAGCCTTGGCAGGCGGTGTCGGCGATCAACAGCGAGCTGCAATACCTAACCATGATGCAGGGTACGGTGGGGAGCGCAGCAACGGGCACCAAGGCTGAGCAATGGATCGCTAAGCTGCTGGGCAACACCGCCTTGCTAAAGCGTGCTGCGGACCTCGTTTCGACGCTGTCGCTGCCGCCCGTGCTGCTCGGTGTGAAGACCGACAAGCCCGACGAAATGCTGGGGCAGCTGGTGCCCACTGCGCTGCTGGAACAGGCAAAGACGAAAGCCAAGGTCTCGCAGGTGACGAGCGTGAGCGGCAAGTTCATGATGGTGGAAGGCACCTTCGCCGCGCTGCTGACCGATGAGGTGGAGAAGGCGCTGCTGGACAGCCTGCCTGCCGAGCAAGCCGAGGTGCGCAGCGTGATCGCGACCGCGCTTGACGCGGTTCAGGCCAAGCCTTTCTGCCTAGCCTATGGCACGGCGCATGGGCACCTGATCGTGGCGCTGGGCGCTGGGCGTCCGAACCTGGACTTCAGCGCGGATGCGACCAGCTCGCTGCTCTCTCGCCCCGAGCTTAGCTTTGTCACGCCGTATGTCTCAAAGAGCCTAGTCGCGATCACCTTCCTCGAAGCCGGAGTGCTGGAGGCGGGGCAGAATCCTGAGCCCTTGCAGCCCATGGTCCGGGGCGTGCTCGCAGGGCTGAAGAGCAGCCCTATCTTCGGCAGCATGGCAGCTGCGCTGGAGCCCAAGGTGCAGGACCTGGGTGCCCTGGAGCGTATGGTTAGCCAGCGCAAGCCGACCACGGCCGTCGGCGTCGCGTGGTGGGAGAGCGGCCTGCGAGTGGAGCTGAAAGGCGGCCCCAGCCCCGAGGGTAAGGAGGCCACAAGACCTCTGCGGTTCGCACCGCTGCTGGACGATCCTTCCGTGCTGTTCGGCCTCGTGTATCAAGGCGACCTGGCACGGAACGCGAAGGTCCGCGCGCTGGTGGAGGCCTGGACCGCGCTGCTGCACTCCAGTGCGCAGGAGTTGGTGAAGACGGGTCTCGGCGGCAAGGATGGACCCGCCATCGCCGCCTGGGTGGAAAAGGATGTGCTGCCACCGCTGCTCGCCTTTTACAACGGCAGCAAGACGCTCTACCAGCAAGGCACGGGTGACGAGCACGCGTGGCTCATCGACCTGGGCGGCAAGGTTCCATCTTTGCCCCTGCTGCCGCAGAAGCCCGGTGAAGCCCCGCCCAAGATGCTGCGCATCGCGGCCCTGGATCAGGTGACGAATCGCGATCTGGTCGCTCAGAATTGGGCGCAGATGGAGCGGTCGCTGTCGCAAGCGCTGGGGGCCTTTCCCCAGCTCGGCATGAAGGAGCTGCCACCTGCTGAGCCGAGCAATGCGCCCGGCGGTATCACGACCTATGCCTACCCGATCTTCCCCGACGCGGACGACCTCGTGCCTTGTGCTTCGATCAGCGACACCATGCTCATGCTGGGCACCTCGAAGGCCCAGCAAGCCGAACTTGCCACTCGTCTGCTGCGCGCCAAACCGATGACCGACCTGACCACGCTGCGCTGGCGGGTGAACTTCGCCACCGTGCGCGAGGCAGTGAAGAGCTTCGCCATCGGTGCCGCTGCAGATAACCTGCGCCCCACAATGAAATGGCTGTCTCCCCTAGGCAATGCCAGTGGCCGCCTGTGGATCGAAGCCGGCAACGTGCGCCAGACCATCACCATCGAGGTGAAGGACACGGTGCGGTATGATTGACCTTAGCGCGATGGCCCTCGCACACCCCTCTGAGGCTAGATTAACAAAAGAAAAGCCAGGCATCCATACGAATGCTTGGCTCTACAAATCCCGTCAGGGCAGATCAGATCAGCCCCAGTTCCTGCACGGCGGCGCGCTCTTCTTTCAGCTCGGTCTCGGTCGCCGTGATCTTGCTCTGGCTGAACTCGTTCACGGGCACGCCTTGCACGATCTCCCACTTCTGACCGTCGCTCTTGATCGGGAAGGAGAATATCAGGCCCTTGTCGATGCCGTAGCTGCCATCGCTGCTCACAGCCACGCTGGTGAAGTCACCGGAAGGCGTGCCGAGCGCGAGGCTACGCACGGTGTCGCAGGCGGCATTCGCAGCGGAAGCGGCGGAGGACAAGCCGCGGGCCTTGATGATCGCCGCGCCGCGCTGCTGCACGGTGCTAATGAAGTCGCCCTGCAACCAGGCGCTGTCGGTGATCACGTCCGTTGCTGCCTTGCCACCGATCTTGGTGTTGTAGAAGTCGGGATACATCGTGGCGCTGTGGTTGCCCCAGATGGCTAGGTTGCTGACTTCGGAGACTTGCACGCCGGCCTTCTGCGCGAGCTGCGACTTGGCGCGGTTTTCATCCAGGCGCGTCATGGCGAACCAGCGATCCGTCGGCACGTCCTTGGCGTTGTTCATCGCGATCAGGCAGTTGGTGTTGCAGGGATTGCCCACCACGAGCACGCGCACATCGCTGGCAGCGTTCTTCTGAATCGCTTGGCCTTGGCCGATGAAGATGTTGCCGTTGATGTTGAGCAAGTCCTTGCGCTCCATGCCTGCCTTGCGCGGCACGCTGCCAACGAGGATGGCCCAATTCACTCCGCTAAAACCTTCGTCAAGCGAAGCGGTCGGGGTGATGCTGTGCACCAGGGGGAAGGCACAGTCATCCAGCTCCATGCACACGCCACCGAGTGCGGGCAGTGCGGGCTCGATTTCGATCAAGCGCAGGGCCACGGGCTGGTCTGGACCAAACAAGGCACCCGACGCGATGCGGAACAGGAGCGAGTAACCAATTTGTCCGGCGGCACCGGTGACAGCGACTGTGATGGGCTTCTTCATGACGTGTGAGTGGTTTGGAATCGGGAGTGGCGAGTGTGAAGCGATGCCGCCCCGGCGCAAGGAGAAAGGGGCAAATCCCTGCGCCGTCGTTGCTACGATTGAGTCCATTCTTCACGGCTGCGCATCGCCCCGATCACGGGGGGGCGCACTCGCACTGACCGTCCTTTACCCCATGCGGTGCATCCGCTCGCGCAGCGCCGCGCGCACCAGCAGTGTCTCACCTATATTCTCTGCGGTCAGCAGTCCAACCAATCGATCATGCACCGGGTCGATCACCGCGAGGGCAGGGCTACCACTGGCGTTGAGCAGTGTCATTCCCTCGCTGAGCGCCATGCGCGGCTCCAGCACCGACTCGCAGCGTTCGACGACCAGCTGCGCCGGGTAGCCAGGCCCGTGCTCGGTCAGGGCGGCGATCAAGCGGTTGCGCGAGACAAGGCCCAACAAGTGACCATGCTCGTCGAGCAGGGGGAAATCATGCTGGCTGCCACTGATCAACAAGTCCACCACCTCGCGCAGCACCGCATTCGGCGCCAGCGTGTGGAACTCGGTCAGCATCGCATCACGCACCTTTAGGTTGCTGGTCTGCTCCTGCTGCGTGACCATCGCCGCTTCTTGACCCGCAGCGAAAAAGACAAAGAACGCGATCAACATCAGCATGGGCTGGAACACACCCATCACCACCATCGCCATCACCACCAGCACGGCCAATCCTTGCCCGATCACCGCCGCCGCCCGTGTCGCCTTGGCATAATCGCCAATGATCATCGCCAGCAAAGCCCGCAGCACGCGCCCGCCATCCATCGGAAAGGCAGGCACCATGTTGAAGACGACCATCATCATGTTCCACGTCATCAAGGTATGCCAGAACTCCGTCACATTCGACATCTCCATGTGAGGATCGAAGCTGAACGGCAACCCCAACCCAACCGCGATCAGCACGGCAATCACCACATTCACCAGCGGACCACACAGCGCGACGAACAGCTCTTCCGAAGGCCTACGCGGCATCCGCTCCAGCCGAGCGATACCACCAATCGGCAGCAGCGTGATATCAGGCGTGTGAATTCCATAGCGCCGGGCCGCGAAAACGTGGCCAAACTCATGCAGCAGGACGCAGAAAAACAAGGCGCATACCAGCGCCATCGCCTCCAGCGCGTCTTGCCAACTGCCGCCTATGCGTGTCGCCTGCCAAGCCACGAAGGCCAGCAGCAGGGCAAAGGTTGCGTGAATGCGCACTTCCGTGCCCTTTATCGTAGCAAGGTGATATGACCATTTCATGAGAGGGGCGGAACTTGGATGCTATTTAAGCAACGCACCAGAGCGAATGAAGGATGATTACCACCCACCGTGTTTTTACGGTTCATCACGGAAGTTGATGCGTAGAGACTCTGTTTGGCAAAGGTGGGAGGATGAGCCAAAGTCTGCTGCATCATGCCTAAGGAGTGCGCGAAGGGTAGGAGTATCGAAGCGCCAAGCATGTGGAGGGAAGCGTGGAGGTTCATCTGGAGGTCAAAGATAAGATGCTGGTGTGCCCGGAGTGCGACAGTCAACAGGTGTGGCGACGCGGCAACCGCACCCGGCGCATCAAGAGCGTGCCCATCGGGAGCAAGCCGGTGGTGTTCGTCACCGAGGTGCCGCGCTGCGAGTGCCGAGGCTGTGGCTAGACTTTCGAGGTCTCCCCCCCTTTGCCCGAAGCCACGGGCACGCCAGCCGATCTGTGGAACGATACGTCTGCGAGTTGAGCCAGATGATGACTTTGAGCGACGTGGCCGAACTCACCCATCTGGGTTAGGAGAGCGTGAAGAACATCGTCAAAGCCGACCTAGGCAGAGGCTACGCGAGCATCCCGATGAAGGAGGTCACGCGCATCGCCATCGACGAAAAGCATCTGGGCAAGAAAGCCAAGTTCATCACCCTGGTCATCGACTTGGACGGCGGACGCATCCTGTGGGTAGGCAAAGGCCGGGGCAAAGATGCCCTGCAAGGCTTCTGGCAGCGAGCGCGCAACCAGGTCCAAGCCGTCGTTTGCGACATGTCTGCGGACTATTGGAGCGCCGTGAGAGAGTACCTCCCCCAAGCCGTGCTCGTGTTTGACAAGTTCCACGCCATCAATCTGTTTAACGACAAAATCGACGAGGTCAGGCGGCAAGTGCAAAAGCAGGCCGAACGCGCCGGGCACGGCCCAATCAGAGGCGTGCGTTACCTGCTGCTCACCGGCAGCGAACGGCTCGATGAAGACAAGAAGGCAAGGCTGCAAGAAGCCCTCGCGCCCAACTAACCGCTCACGATGGCCTAACCTGAAGGAAGAAGTGCGCACGCTCTGGGAGTGCCGCAGCGCGAGGGCAGGTGCCGCGCACTTGCAGAACGGAATCCTCAAAGCCATGGCCAGCGGCGTGAGCGCACTCAGAAGCCTGGAACCATCCTTGCTCAAACACGCCAAGCACATCCTGAGCTACTTCCAGGTCCCCATTACCAGCGCTATGATGGAAGGCATCAACAACAAGATCAGCAGATCTGCATCGCACCGCCTATGGCTAGGCTATCGAGATGAGTCCATCCTGTTTCTTTGGCTCTTGCCCTTCATGAATCCAAGATCACCCTATCGGGTGCTTGATTGTGCTCCGCACTAACTTCCCGGATGAACCCGAAAAACACCCGCTATCCAGAGGTGACCTATAGTGCGGTCTATGAGAAGTTACAGTCAGATACCCATGTAATTCCGCATCACTATTAATCAATTCAGGAGAATTATTCTCTACCTCCGAATCTATGCCCCGGCCATATGCGAGCTATTCTAAGATTAGCGATAAGCTGCCGACCAAACTGAAATTGAAGCTGCGGCTGGTCATGGAGAGGCTTTTCATAGTTCGAGTAACAGAGAAATAAGAGATGTATTCGTTTAAAATCTGAACTCCAACATTTGCGTCAAGGCACGCGATACAAACCCAGCCTCTCCCCGCGCTTCAGCCAAGGTGAATGGGCGCAGGCCTCGCGCAGCTTGGCCAGCTTTTCGGTGGGGCCTTTGCCTTCGTTCTTGGTCAGGGCATGGGCCAAACCAAGTGCCATGCCGATGGCTGCCCAGCGCGAGTCTTGCAGCGCTTGCTTCACTTTGAGCAGCTCGTTCCAGGCCTCGCGCTCTGCACCCCACCTGGTCTTCTCTTCACGCAGCGCATCCAGCTTGCTGTTCAGCGTCGTGACTGACAACGGAGCTGTGCCATCGAAGGCACCCGCGAGCCCGCGATTGGGCGAGGTATCAAACTCGTTGCCCTGCAACGAATACGCGAGCGCTTGCAATTTCTCCTCCGGCACCTCTGCCACGATCTGCGCGATCGCGACCTTGAACAGGCCCGCGTGGAAGGACGAGATGTTGTCCCACAGCGCGCGGCAGTAGTCGGCGAAGCGCGCACGCATGGCGGCATTCTGCGCAAGGTCGGCGGCATAGTCATGGAACAGGTCCAAGTGCATGCGCAGCATCTCGCGGATCAGCGGCTCCGGCTTCGTCGCGATGGTGTTGTTGCCATGCACGCGATACTGCATAAGCACCTCCGGCACGAGGCCGATGACATCGCGCCAAGCCGCTCCGGCCAGGAAGTAGTAATCGTGGTTGAAGCGATACGGGCGGAACGGATTGGCGAGCAAGTAGTCGGTGCGGGCGAAGACATTGCTGGTGGTGGCGATGAAGTTCGCCTTGCCCAGCAGCTCCGCCACGTTGCTGCGGTCTG
>Ga0247833_1005652_pt1 | contig 14397 bp, 6 predicted proteins | sample LaCruzMarch2015__7_FD_187117 | JGI IMG/M metagenome (GOLD analysis project Ga0247833, IMG submission 187117) | Freshwater microbial communities from meromictic Lake La Cruz, Castile-La Mancha, Spain - LaCruzMarch2015_8m | ecosystem: Environmental > Aquatic > Freshwater > Lake | place: Spain...
GGCGACAACCGGGAGGCGATCAGTTCCCCTAACCGGCCAACTTGATTGACGCCAATAGGCCAAGGGGCTTGACGCGGGACAGTAACGATTGTTTCTGCGATCGGCACTTCTGACGGCAGCTTGTGCAGTCAGGAGGGCTGAGCCAGCACAGAGCAGGCCGGCAACTTCGCAGCGCAGCCACTGAGGCACCTTGCGGCTGGGGCTTAGAGCGCCAGCAGCAGCCGCTACAGATGATCACCTGAACGAGCAGCAGAGCCTGAGATCCCGCCTCAGCCTGGGCAGCGGCCCGCAGCAAGCAGCCATGGTTAGGGAGAGCTCTGGCACTCCAGTGCACTCGCAGCCGAGGCAGGAGCCCAGGCGTTTGCCCTATCTACTGAACCTGCAGACGCAGCTGGAGAGCTGGCGGCGGCAGCGGGCCCGTATAGAGCCAGAGCCTCGGCCAGGGTCTGCTGCAGTTCCGCCACCAGAAAGCTGGGTGCTTCTAAGCGGATGCCGCTGCCGTGAGAGAGCAGCCAGCGGCGCAGCTCCGGATCACCCTTCACTACCCAGGCCGGTAGATCGATCTCCACCGGGTAGGGATGGAGTGGATCGTCGCCGGCCAGCAGGCTGCAGCGCTGGGCTGGTGCATCGCCCCAGCTGTCGCCAGGTAGCGGCGCGGCCAGGCGAATGGCACTTGGGAGGAAGCGATCTAGATCACGCCGCAGCGCCGCCATCGAAGCGGGAGAACAGCGCAACCGCAGGGTGAGCAGCAGCGTCTGCCGCACAGCTAGCCGGGCCTGCACCAGCTCCAGCTGCTGCGCCAGATCCTGCCCAAAACACAGGCCCCCGCAGAGCTGCTGCAACGTTGTCGCCCGCTCCAGCGCCAGTTGATGTAGCGGTAGTTCACGACTGGATGCGCGCTCCACCTGGAAGACATGCAGGTCATCGAGGGGGGTAGACGCCAGCAACCCCGCCTGGATGCCAAAGGTCGCGTGTTCATGCAGCAACCACCAGCGGCCGCCGTGCAGAACCTGTTGCAGGGGCCAGATCGCCAGGGCACCGGCCGGCCCACGCGGCGTGCTGGGCTGGGCGATCAGCAGTTTTTGGCGCTGCTGAATCGTCGCTTCCAGCAGGCACTCTCCATCCGCTCTGAGCCGCGCCTGGCGGATGCTCTGCCTAGGGCGATGGGGCTGGATCCAGCGACGGCCCGCTGGCAGCTGGTCAGGATCAGCGCCGACCTGTTGCAACCGTTCCCGCAGGCTGCTGCTCAGCGCCGCTGCACTGCGGTCGCCTAGGTCGTCGGCCTGGAGCTGCAGCAGCCGGCAGGCCTCCTGCAGTTGCTGCAGGCTGAGCAGGGCGGTGCCGAGGGCAAAACCGCGCCGGCCGCTGCGGCCTGGCCTACGGAAGCCATAGGGGGTGAGGGTCTCGCTGATGGCGGTATGCACCTGCCTGGCCTGCCAGCGGCGGCGCCCACCGCACTCGCGGGTGAGGGACGAGGCGATGTGATCGTTGATCCGCTCGCCATCCCCTTGCGCGTAGGGATGGTGCAGCAAGTACCGCAACACGGTGAAGGCCTGGCAGAAGGCCTCGCGATCGGCCAGGCGCGGCAGACCGCCCAAGGGCCTGGGCTTGTCAGCGGGCCAAAGGGGCGGTTCGATGGCTGCCAGTACACCTGTTCCGTAGCGGTCGTCTTGATCGCCCCAGGCCATGAATCCCTGGCCCTCTAGCCATTCCAGATCACGGCTGATCGCTGCGGCATCCCCGTAACAGGCCCCATGCAGGCGGGCCAGGATCGCCGCCGTCTTCTCCGCAAGCCCACCAGCCGGCAAGGGGGAAAGCAACAGGTCGAACTCTGGATCCGGCGGGCATCCCGTCACTGTCAGTTTTGGGTGTTGACAAAGCAGCAATACGAGATAGAGCAGCCGCTCTTGGTCGAGCAGCCGTGAGTAGCCGTGCAGTTCGTGGGCGGCATCACGGTTGGCACCGCGCTGAATCCTGGCCTCCATCTCCGCCAGCGCTTCTTGGATCAGTGAGGAGAGAGGGCGCTCTTGACCAGTCTGTAGACGCACCACTTGCGAGAACCCCTCCTTGCGATGCGGCACCGGGGCCGATTGCAGCAACTGGGCACATTGCCGCTGGATCACTACATCGGGTACCGGGTTGAAGCGCTGCTGGTTCCACTCCAGGCAGAGATCCTGGGGAGTGTCGAGCCACCAGCCGATCCATTGCACCGGCTGGGGCAGAGCCATGGCCTGGGTGATCGCTAAACGGAAGTCACGCTTGGTGTAACTGGCCTCCACAATCGCCGTCTCACCAGCAGCTAGGGCCTCGCAAAGCTCCTGCTGTATCACTGCTTCTACTTCTCTCCAGCTGCCGAGATCACTGGAGCCGCCATAGAGCTGCTTACGGATGTCCCTGCTGGAGATGTAGCGGATGGCAGGTTGATCGGCTTTTTGCAGAGCACAGGCCAGCAGGCGTGCTGCCGTGCTCTTACCGCTGGCTGCTGCACCGATCATCAGGTGAAAAAGCGGCGGCCGTGGCTCAGGGTCAGCAGGGGACTTCTTGATCTCCTGTGGGGCGGAATTGAATACGGGCGTCACGATCAAGCAAAGCGTTTTGCGCTGGATGGTTGTGCAAAGCAATGGCACCAAATCACAACAACGCGCGCCAGCTCCTGTCGCCACAGGCACACTTCCCGTGACTGTCTGTTTGGTTAAACCACTAACTAGCGACAGGCTGCACGCTGTTAACAGGCCATCCAGCCGTCGAGGCTGGCTTCTGTTATCGACACCACAACACCGGTGGCGCTTCTGCGTCGCCAGGAGGGCTTCTCTCTAGCCAGGGCAGGCAGCCTGCGGGTTGGCTGCGATCCGCTCCACCGCCATCTGCTGCCGCCGCTGCTGCCTTTGCGCTCAAGTTGGGAGCCGTTGGAGAGGTGGTGCACGCTGCTCCGCGGCGGGGAGCTGGACGCTGCGCTGATCAGCGTTGCGGGACTGGTCAGCGCCGCTGAGCATGGGCATCTACAGCTTCCGGAAGCGAGTGGCCTTGAGGTGACGGCGCTGGGCGGCCGGCCGCTTGTGCTTGTACATGCCTGCCGCCAGCCGCAGATCGCACAGCAATCCAGCCAGGCCTGCTGGCAGCTGTTGCTGCCGCCCGCTGCCGAACAGCCCCTGCTCTGGCGGCAGCTCGAGCAGCTGGGTCTGCTGCCGCTGCAGGAGTGTGCAGCCGCAGATAGCAGCAGCTGGCTGGCGCGCCTCCAGGACAAGCCCTTTCTTCTGCCCGCCCATTTCTCACTGCTGGCGGCGCCGCAATGGCGGCAGGCCGCTCTGTGGGCTGTGCCTGCACCGGAGCTTCTGCAGGAATCGCTATGGCTGCTGCACCGCCACGGGGAAAGTGAGCAGGAGCGATTTAAGGCTCTGCAGACACAGCTGCGCGACCGCATCCGGTTGGAGGCTGCAGAAAAGCTTTGAGTTCAGTCCCCCGCCCATACCAGCTGCGCGATGCGCTTCGGGGCTGCTCTGCCGGAGCTGGCCGGGGTGATGAACGCGCCCATGGGCTCTGGCACCAGGCGGCTTTCAGGCCGGAAGGGCCAAAGCAAGCCCCGCCTGCCAGCAATGACTGGGGAGGAGGGCCTCAGCCCGCCCCAACCAGCTGCAGCCGCAGAGCCTCAAGCGCTTTCTTCTGGGCCCGCTGCACCGACATGGCGCTGATCTCCAGCTGCTCTGCCGCCTGCCGGAGCGAGAGGCCCTCAAGGATGGTGAGCCTCAGGGCCGTGGCTTGGGCTGCCGGCAGCTGATCTACTAGCTGCTCCAGCGCCAGATCATCAGCGGGCCCGGCTGCCTCTTGCTCTGGGGCCGCCAGCTGATCGAGCAGGCACTGCTCGCCAGCGGCGTGGCCATCAAGGCTGATATGACCCAGTGGGCACTGACCCTGCTCATGCAGCCGCCGTGGAATGCGCACCAGCCGCACCCGATCGCGCAGGTGATGCTGCAGGGCACCTGAGATGCAGCGCCGCAGATAGGGCTCAGCTGGCTCACCTGCTTTGCAGCGCAGCACTGAACGAAGCAGGGCTTCCCTGGCTACCTGGATCAGATCCTCCCGCTCGACCAAAGGGAAGAAGCGGCGGGCTACAGCTGAGGCAACGGCATCAGCCAGGGAGAGGTGCTCGAGCACCAGGGCATCGCGGGCACGGAGAGCAGAGCGGGAAAGCGGGGCAGCCATCTGGGGACGGCAGAGAACCCCACCCCCAACGGCCAGCCGCAGCGAGGTGACAAGGACGCCCCAACGGGGCGCATGGCTAGATCCTTGACGCAGCGCGAGGACTGGACGAGGGATCTAGGTGGGTGTTTGACGGCCTGGTGGCGCAACAAGATTCAGAATGCCGAGCCCAACAACTCCCAGCACAACATCACCAGCAAGCTCAAGAGTTGGGATTTCGCATAACAGAGCAGGAGACTGTATTAATGCCTAAGGAGAGAATAAGCTTTGACAGCTGGCAACAAGGCGAAATGGGGCAATGAGCAAAGAAAAAGAGCTCTAATTAAGAGCTTCAGACAGCAGTCTTGGTAGAGCCACCATGCTGAGTCACTCTTGGACGGCAGCGGATTTTCATGGCACCTTTACTAAATGCGAAGTCCGTCGCCTTGCTTGACCACACATAAGCCTCACCGGGCTGCAAGTGCGCCATTTTTTCAGGAGTCAGATCACCAAGCGCTGCATTTGCCTTTTGAATATGCTTGAGCCAGGCAGGGGAATTAAACTTATGGAGGATGATCTGACTGGAGAGCTCAATGAGAGCTACGGGTACTGAAGGTGGGTCTTGGCTTGCGACCATGATGCTGGTTCCCTTGTGCCGCATCTCTCGCACGACCTCAATCAAGCCGCCAACCAGATCAGGACTGTCAATATACTTGTGCGCTTCATCAAAGACCACAAGTTTGTTAAACTTGCGGCCCTCATAGGTGACTTCCGCGAAGAGCTGGAGAAGAACAACAAAAAGACCAAGGGCTTGGTCTTTTTCCATGAACTCATCGCGGAGATCTACAATAACAAGACGCCCAGGTCGGATCACCTCGCCTAAGTTGACACTGTCGTCGATGAATTCCTGCGCAAGCTCCAAACGACCGTAAGCCAATTCTTTGATGTGATCTGGCATGCGGGAATCGGCAATCCCATGGTGCAACCCATCTAAGGTGAGATCATCCCTGAGCTGTTTCATGATCATGTTGAGTTGCCTGATGTAGGTTGCCTGGTTGCCTACAGCTCCCAACAGAAATCTCCAGTGACTGGCCTGGAGTTCGGAGGCAGCAAACCGAAGTGCACGAACCTCAATACCCGGATAGTCTTGTCGCCTTTCCTCAAGTTTGTCGGATGGAACCAAGAGGATCACATCGGAGAGAGCCTTAGGCTCTGCACCATATTTCTCTCGTAACAGTGCTATTTGTGCCGAATCACTATTGGCCGCCACCATGGACGTAAACTCTGGCGCATAGTCCATGGTTGGGCTGTAATGGAAGATCACCGTTGCAAGTGGCTGTGGCAACAAGTTGATTCCATCAATGGGGAGAGAGGCCATCTCGGCAACACTGCCAAGGGTGTAGCTCTTCCCCCCGCCCTGGACGCCGAATAGACTAATCGTGTGGGTTTGGTTGAGATCAAGCGCTACTTTGCGACCTGAGACTTCACCAAATAGGCCATACTGAGGAGAATCACCGGTGATACCAAGCATGACGTCATAAGCCGGTACATTCTCGCTAAGCCCTTGGCCTAAGGGTTGAGGGATAACAGCAGGACGAATGGATTCTCCAGTTAATGGAATTGGGACTTGCTCTCCATTAGAAGCTTGCATAAGAACAGAGGATTCATCAATCCTGTCTGGTTCCTTAACATTAACGCCATCGCTACCTGTTACCGGCTGAGCAGAAGTGGAGTCATCAGAAGAGCCTCCAGATGGGCTTCCGCCTGGCTTTTTAGGTACCGGTTGGTTTCCAGGCCTCGGTGGAAGGTCATCTTGATCCATTTTCGGAATTATTTGTTGCCCAGGTGGGAACGCAGCAAGGAGACCACTTGTGTTCCGTCGAGCTAAAGCCAAGTCCTCCCATGAAACACTGCGATCGCGATTAGGGCCAAGGAAGGCTGCGGTTTCAAGCGCAGGAATGCTTGGACCGCGAGTCAAGCGTGTGGTGTCAATGTCTGCCGAAGTAAGTAGGGGACCAGCAACGGAACCGTCCTTGGCCTCAGTGGCTTCTGACTCGTCAAGTGAAGATAGTGAAGCTGCGTCAATAAGTTCACGGATCAAATCTGAGCCCACACGGTGAAACTCGATTCCATTCTCCTGCTCGATATCACTTCCCGTCTTCTCAAAATCAAAGATAAGTGCACTACGGGTGAAGACCAAACGATAGCCATCTTCCAAGCTACGGAGGAAAAAACGTGCTTCTTGAACCGCAGATGACTCCATAAGGCCATAGCGGACCCCTCGATCCAGATAGAACTCAAGGAGCGAGACAAGTTCCTGGCTCTTCATCAATCGATCTGCACGGTCTGGCTTATTCCTATGGGGATCAAAGTGTAAACAGAGCACCTGTTCACTTTGCGCGATCTGTTCGGCAATCCTGTCCTTCAAGGAGCTATATGCGGCAAGATCTCCTACCGCTGCATAGCACTTGACTTCAACCAATCGACAGGTGATGGTGCGCTCGGCTGCATTAAGATCAAAAAGAGCTAGATCAGTGCGTTTGAAGCTGACTTCATCACCCAGCTCATCAGCAGCTTTCTTAAGGCTACGATATAGTTCAAGATGGGCATCAAGAGATAGCGCAATCTGGCTTTGAAGTGCTTCTTGATGCCAGAGATACATACGGGAAAGGGCAAGGCCTAAAGCTTCTGCACGCTGTGACGGCGCGGAAATAAGCTTGAGTGCCAATCGGCCGGAGAGGGATCGCAGCTGATCAAGTACTGCAACTGCATGCCGGCCTTCAGAAGGAAGTCCGTACTCGTTGAGGACTGGGACAAGCATGGCCTCCAGCTCGGAAACGGAGCGAGACGTGATCGTCAGCCTGTGACCAACTGCATTTCCAATGTCGGGAGAGTGATCAATGAGGTAATCAGGACGGTTGCGCTGACCACCATGATCAAAGAACTCGATGCCCATGTTGCGATCGAGAGTGACCACCCAGTCGCTGACCTCATGAACCTGATGGAGGAGTGCCCGTTCTTTGGCATCGAGGGCCAAACTGATAACAGGGCGCATCGAATCCCCAACTTGGCCAGTTGCTACCGCACTTGTGGCACTGGAGAGAAGTGCAGGAACTGTTGAAAGTAGTTCAGTAAGCTTTTCGGAACCATTGAGAGGGAGGGCACAGCCATGGCGAGGTGTCCTGTACCAAGCGACGGTATTTTCATCCTCCTTGTACTCCACCTGATAATCCTGTAGAAGTCCATGGACTGGAGCAGCAGAATCCCTTAGTGTGGCTTGTCGTGCTCCAATCTCCTCTGCCGGGAAGAGGTCAAAGAGGAAAGTAAGATGGGCAGAGAAGCTCTCGGGCTGAGCACGAAATTCATTCGTACTACGGATCGCAAGCGCCAGCTTGGGATGAAGATGATCACCGCTTGAGGTAGAAAAAGCATCTGCTTCTCGGCCAGTAAGACTTCCGGATTGAGAGAGTAAATCTGCCAACCCTTCCCCGACGCCAGGAGCTTCAGGGTCAGCAACAAAGATACGGATGTCGTAAGAGATATCTGCAAATGCAGGTTGCTCCTGAAGGATCAGGAGCATTTCCGCAAGGATCCCGGCACGACCAGGATTAAACGCATTAATCACCAGCGTGCTGATGTACGGGTGCTGAATCAAGTAACGCTGTACTCGTGTCGATAGAGCCTTTCCATCCAACACAGATCCACCAATGGCGGGTTCAGGCAATCCAAAGGAAGAGCAGACATCGCCCAGCAGCCCTCTGGGGTCAGGCTCTTGGGCAGGGGCATAGAGCGACCAAAATGGAGCGATGTTGTCGATGGGTATCATCAGCCGAGTTGCTGATGCCTGGCTGGCCATCGTTGACAAGACCGAGGGCTGCTCAATTGGTAAAACTTGGTCGAGCAGCACATCTCGGGTTGGCCCCACAAACTCTGCTGCGGAATCCTTGGCGGCATTGACCCATCCCTCTCCAGTTCGAGCCCATGTAGCCCACCAAAGGACACGAAGGGGGTGTGTTGGAGCAAGGAGAGCAGCCTCACGTCGACGACCTCGATAGTCAATGTTCGTCACGCTTACGGTGTCGAGTGTGAGGAAACGTCCGAGGGTAGAAATGCCGTCACGTGTGTCTCCAGGGGAGGACCCGGATGCCAGCTTCAGCAGGCCCTCAAGCAACTCCCGGTAGGCATCGGCGTACTCGATCGCCAATGGCTGCAATTGGAGAAAATCTGCCGCTTGAGTAATTAGCTCTGCTTCACCGCTACGTACGGCATCAAACCAGACAGAGCGGGCCTCAAGGAAGCGATTGCAGGAATCACATGTGGGCCAGGCTGCCTCATTCGCCGTAGCTTTATCCGGTTGCCCCAGACGCACCGAAACTCTCCAGGAGAGCGGCCCATTAGATGATGAAAGAATGGCCTGCTCAAGAGTTTTAAGAGTTCGTGAAACAGGAATCTGGACATTTCCTTCATGGCCAAAGTAAACCTCCAAGGTGTCACGACCAGAGCTATTCGCTTGTTTACCCTCTGACCAGCGGGCTCCCTGAGACTCAATTCCACCGATATCTCTACCATCGTGAATTGCACTGAACTTCAGGTACAGCCTTGCGTGCTCAAGGCTGTCGTGCTTCGCCAGTGCTCGTTGAGGAGGTGGTGGCGGATCATCAAGCTCGGTGACGACATAGAAAAGCTCACTTTCATTCGGCCGTGCAACGGCGGCATCGTTATCGTCGACTGACCAGGGAAGTGGATTGGCGCGCTCATCCACCAATGGGATAAGTTCGCCATCTTCTGTCTGGGCAAGGAGGCGAATAAAATGCCAGCCTTCCTCCCAGTTGACCTTAGATAGATTATTAATGTCGATAGTTGCTGAGGTTCGACTCGTGCTCCATGCTTTCTTGCTGCGAACCAATCCAACTGGTCCCGCTTCTCGAGAGATCACCTGAGCGACGAAGCGATCTAGGCCTTGTACTCGTGAAGGAGAAGGGCTGACTTCAAATTCAACATTGAACTTACGCAAGCCGCCATGACCAACAACAAGGATCCTCTCCGCGGGATTGAGTTGCTCTAGCCTTGAATCAGGGGGAGATTCACCAACCAAAGGAAGATTTGCTTGAACATTGCCAATAAATAACTGTTGATGATCGTCCTTGCTTTCCTCAAATTCCCAACGATGGAACGCAAACTTCCAGCATGCACGATCCAATACGATCCGTCGCGTCCAGTCGTAAGGATCCTCTAAGCCAGTCTGGGTAAGGAAGTCGCCAAGTTGCGAGCGGTTTGCACCCTTCTTAAGACCGAGATCAAGAACACGACCTCGCTCCGTTGCATGAGACCAGGTTAGTCTGCGGACACAGTCACGATTACGAGTAATCCTGCTCGGAGTCTTGGTGGGATCATTGAGTAGTTCAAAGTCAGGAACGAGGGCAAGTTCAAAAAGAGCTGCTCCAACGGCTTCCGGATCACCATCATTCAGCTTTGCAGTAAGGAGAAACCTAACGATGGCCAAAGAATCGGCAAAGGGCCATGGATCGTCGCCTTCCAGTCGACGTAAGCCTTCGGCAACTGCACCCTTGATCTGCGAAGGAAGTTCCTCAATAAGGCGGCAACGAAGCTGATTATAGATGTCTCCAACAGGGATTTCTTCAAACGTTGCCACGCCAAAACTATCTTCGGCGGCAGCTCGTATCTCGTTGGGAATAAAAACAAGGAGAGGTGGGCGCTGGCTTCCATCCGAGACCGGATTGCGAAGTTCAACAAGTTTTGTGGCGCTTACGGTCAACTCAGATGGGGTGATTGCATGGCCATTCCCAAGAATCACCACTTGAGCTTCAGGGACTTCTGTACGTAAACGTGCACAGAGCCGCGCCATTAAGGCACTATCTAAATCGACGAGTCTCATACAATGTCCACGACTCCTAGAGCGCAGAAGGACCGCCAAACGAGAGAGTAACTGAGCCTCAAGTTCAGCCGCTAGGTCATGCGGCTGGACTGTTCGAAGTCCTTGGCTCATGGCTCCCCTCCAGCCCCAACGGCATCGGCCTCAATCCGGTACCGGGGGGTGACTGTCTGGGAGACATAGGCATCAGAGAGATCTCGGTAGAAACCAACTTCCCGCAGCCGAGCTGTAAAGGCAGAGGCATTTTGACGAAGGGCAGCACGGTCATCAATGCTGGAGGTAGCAAATCCATCTCCGCGGGGGAGGCGATCGATATGAAGTCCATAGCGCTCCCGTAGCCAGGTGAGGAGATCTTCGATGCGGAGCTCACCTGTATAGAATGGATCCGTAGGCTTATCCTGTTTTAGGACAGCGAGTTGAAGAAGTACTTCCAACAATCGACTGTCTAGAACGAATCGGCGCGGAGCACCCTTTGTTCGACCTTGGGCAAGAAGAGCACCAGGTCGATTCTTCATCAATAATGAATCTAAGCATTCAGTAATGTACTGACGATGAAACTTGCCTCTCAGGGCAGCGAGGATTTCAATGTAGGCATCAAAATCGGAGAGCTGAAGGTCGAGCACTGCTTTGATCTCTGGGTCCAGATCGGTTTCAGTGACGCCCGCTGTATTTTGGACAATTGAATACAGACGTGAGCCAAAGAACTTTGTCAGCTCTTCCTTGTGCAATGACTCCAGGAGTTGCAGCGAATCACTTACTCCAAGCTCTTGTCCCTTTGCAAGATGCAGCTTTCCGGCCTTCGCCAAAGACTCACCAAACTCCTCTAGCTTCTTAGTGGTAAAACAGCTCTTGACAAAGCCAGGGATGCGTCTGTAGTGAAAGTCTGCACTTCGGATCGCTAAACGAGCGGAAGCAGAACTCGGGCTAACTCCAAGGTCAACAAGAAGACCGATCTGGTATGGGCAGTCGCCTTGGGGACTGGAGAAGCTTCGTGGATCCATCGGACAGGATCCGACAGTGCAGATTGGATCTCCACCTTTGCGCTTCACCAGTGCAGGCAACAATTTAAAGAGCCGCAGGTGATAAAGCGCAAGATGAAAAGATAGAAGAACCTTGAGATACTCGACCATAGCCGATCTCGGAATATGGTTCTCATAGAACAACAGGCGCTTAATATCTTCTGCCAGTAGATCTGCAGACCCGATACAGAGGGGGGAGTAACTCTCTCTACCACCACGGGAATCTGGTGCATCTTCAGCTTGATTGGTAAGCCGGAGAAGTGCCTGGGTTTCGACATCCAGAACAGCTGCACCATCAAGTTGGCCTGTGACCTTGTCATGACCCTGGAAGAAGAAGCGGTTCAACTGCTCCAGTGATGCCTGGCCTGCACCTTTGCGGGCATGGTATAGAGATTCATAGAGATGCTGGGCAGCGCCATAGTCGCGTGAGTGCTTCGCATTCCTGAATCGATAGGTGAAGCCATGGAGGGGCCTTGGTGCTGCAACGGCTTCGTTTGCTTTCCCTCTATTCACCATGTCCATGAGATGCGTCTGAAACCAACGCTCGACAATCTCTCGGTGCTGGGTAAAACCGGTAAACCACTCGGGATGATCAAGAAATTCATCAACGAATGCCTTCACAGACAACTCATGTCGTCGTTTGAGACGGCTGGCAAATCCGCCATGGGCTAATCGTGCGAACAGGGCAGTGAGTACCCGGTCCATCTCGATCTGTTTGAAATCGAGATAGGAGATCTTCTTGTTGTTGAATGTCCGATCCCTGGTGGACAGAGTCATGCGGTTACCTCCAGGCCAGCTTGGAGATGAGCCATCTCAAGGCGGCCATCGTGGTGACGCTGAATCTTGTAGAAGTCATGCCCAGTCGTTGTCAACAGGACTTCCTGATAGGGCGCAGAGCCCAGGATATTCTTGAAGACAGCCAGACTTGAGTAATAGCCCTGCTCCTCTTCAATGCTCGGGCGGTAGCCACGGTTGAGGCGCTCAAGCATCTCAAAAATATCAAGATTGATCAGAAGTTCAGCTTCATGGCTTCCATCCTTGAATTGCAGCACAAGACCTTCAGGAATGTGCTCTACAAAGCGAGCCTGACTAGACGAATCCTTTAAGGCAAGCTTGAAGTGTTTCGAGTTATATATACGGTAGGAACGGACTGTGCCTCTTTCTACCTGGCGTACCTGCAGAGCCAGGCTGTCACCAAGCCGTGTGGGATCGAGCAGACCCTCGCCCCGATTGATGGCATGGAGCACATTCTCGAGGGAGAGTTCTGTGCTTACTTCATTACGAATCATGGCCAACAGCTGCTCAGCGGAGCGGTAGGGAAGCATCGACTGCCAGTTGTTGTCGCGCCGTTCGAAGAAGATACGGCGACGGGTCATGGAGAGGAAATGCCGGTGTGCAAGGGCTCTAGTAGAAGAAGGCTTGCCTGTGAAATCGCGTGGCAGGGTCTCGTAGAGGGCCCGAAGGACTTCATGGTCATAGCTGCCGCGGTCTGAAAACCCGAATCGGCTCTGATCCTGAGCTGGGCTGATGAAGTCGAGGCCACGATCTAGACGCGGGTCGGCCGCAGAGCCCACATCAAGACCCTTCAGCAGCTGCAGAAGCCGATCAGCAGTACCAGTATCCGCACCCATCCAGGAGTTGAAGTAAAAACCAGCGGCGATCAACTCCCGTTTCCCTTCGCTGTAAAGAGCATGAATTTCTCCACAATCCCGCGCGGAGGTCAACATGAACGACAGGGCAGAACGCAAATCACGAATGGTGATGTGTAGGCGTCCGCGAAGATGAGACAGGGTGTAGAGCGTCTTGAGACGTTCAATGACCTGGGGTGCTGCTGTGCGGTCTTGAAATGTCTGGGCGTTGTGATAGACGTAGCACTTGTCTTTAAGATCGCAGTTTTGGCAGGCCTGCCAGTACTTCGGCTTGACCAGAACCCGCAGTTGACGTTCGAGGATCGAATTGTCATCGGAAAGCGGACTGGCAACGACACTACGCAAATTCAGGTTGACGACAGCGATGCCATGCATGTCCTCACCTGTATGCAGACCTTCTTCTACTACTGACAACAAGGCTGGGAAGGCTTCTCTGGCGGTATTAAGGAAATCAATCAACCGGCCTTCGTTGATGGCGATCAGGCGGGTCTCATCCGTTGGCCATGTACGTGAATCAGCGCCTGAGAATGGACTGAAGAACTCATAGAGGACATCTGCATTATTGCGTTCTTCTTCATCCTGGGATCCGTCGTAGTTGGTCAGGAACGTACGGTCTGTGGTGGAGAAGCGACGACCGTTGGGCAGGGGTTCGCTGGATTGGAGCTGAGCCTGGGTTCCCACCTCCATTTCCAGCTGCTGCAGAAATGCGGTCTTTCCATCGCCTGCATTGCCTGTGATCAACACCAGCTTGAACTTGCCCGCTACAACCTCGGGGATCAGGTTCTCGTCCAGGAGGGTCGGGACGTAGGTGAGTCGTCCGAGTTCATCTAACCCACGGGTGCCCGCATTGGTCTGGGGGCTCTGGCTGTAAAGGGTCTGGAGGTAGTGGACGAATGAATTGGTATTGGGTTGGGCGGATCCAGCGAGGGCTGGCACCGAAATGGTGCCAACCGTTTCTGAGGTGGGTTCCCGACGGGCCCGCGTGATCTGCTGCAGGGTTTCGAGCAGAACTGAAGCCGACGCGAATCGTTCCGAACGTTTCGGGGCAATGGCTTTCTGAACAAGGACAGTGAGCTCGGGCACCAGATCACTCCCTCCAGGCCCATCCCGAGGATCAGGAGCAGGGGTTCCAGGCGGGGGTGCGGTGCCTTTCCAGGGATAGGAACCTGTTAACGCCTCATAGATGGTGAGACCAAGGGCATAGAGGTCGCGGTCGGCCAATTCACTGGGGGTGGGCGTTTCTGAGAGGTCAAGGTCTGGGGGGAGGTAGCGATGGGACCCGCCCCCATGGCCGTTGTCTTCCGTGCGGACGGAGACGTTGAAGTCAGTGATCTTTGCCCCCTTTACGGTCCAGAGGAGGTTGTGGGGCTTGATATCGCAGTGATAGAGGCCCTCCCGGTGGAGATGAACTAGCCCTTCGGCCACTTGCCGATACAGCAGCAGGACATCTTCGGCATCAAGACGATCGTCGCGGATCAGATCCGCAACGTCTTCGCCCTCGACGTACTCGAAGAGGATGTAGGGAGGTCCCGCTTCCCCCGGGAGTACGTTTGCATCGATCACCCGCACGACATGCGGATGTTCAGGGAGGCGGACGAGGGTCTTGTACTCCTTCTTGAGCCGCTCCAAGGTTGAATGCCGATCGCGCAGGATCAGCTTT